>PVBE011266258.1_pt1 | contig 73904 bp, 68 predicted proteins | sample 1631181 | NCBI WGS metagenome assembly PVBE01 (sample SAMN08397723, study PRJNA350692) | Marine metagenome, whole genome shotgun sequencing project. | isolation source: water | place: Pacific Ocean | collected 2012-04
CTCGACAAGTTTCGGGTAAAGATTCGAGACAGTGTTTAGAAAGTGATGGTGATGGAATCCCCGGCTCGCCAGCGGAAATCGCGGAACTTGGTCCCTTTGGGGGCTTCGAACACCACCCAGCCGTCGATCCCCATGTCCATTTTCAAGTCGAACGAGCCGTTGATGAATAGCATGGCCCGTTCATCCGTTTCGGGCTTACCGTCCATTTCTTCGACCACCACCAACGCCTCTTGTTCCGGCTGTCCATCCGCGCTGCACTGGTAACTCCAGGTCCCTGGCTCTTCGAAGGTATAGGCGTAGCTTTCTCCCGGGTTGATCGACATCGAATCGGCGTCGCCCTGGCCACCGGCCCCACCGTCCAGGTTCACGTAGTGGGCTTCCCTGCCCTCGTTGACCCAGTTGACCGTTGTTCCCGGCGTTATATACATCTGGTTGGGATCGAAGCACTGCCCCAGGTCCATACGGACTTCGACCGCCGTCTGGCCCCGGAAGTCCTGGTACAGGCGTTTGTTAAGGTCGATGGGGAAGTAAGTCTCGCGCACGAAGTCCCGGAGTTGGGCGGCCTGCCGGTCCACGCTAACGATAGCGCTGGTGGCCGTGTGGTTTTCCACCTTGAGGTTGACCATCACCAACTCAAGGTCCTGGGCCGAGGGGGTCAACCGCCAATGCCGCACCACCTGTTCCGGGTCGATGGTGGCGTAGCGCAACTCGGGCGCCGTTTCGATGGTAAGGACGTTGATGTGCAGGGTCCGGCCCTTAAAATACTTCCCAAAATTCGACGATCTGTCCGAGCAGCCGGCCAGAGCGAGAGCCGCGAGAAGGATGGCGATCAAGAAGATCAGTTTCCGTTTTTGCATCCAGGGCACCACAGCTTTTCGGCGATCAGCTTCAAGCAGAGCTGACTGCCCAAATTCGATTTTTGTCACGCGCCGGTCGTGGCGAGAGTGGGTAGCTGGCGCAACTGGCTCACCAGGTCCACCAGCGTCTTCAACAGGTAGTCGATTTCCTCTTCGGTGTTTCCCTTGCCCAGGGTTATCCGCAGGCTGCCTCGGGCCAGCTCCGCCGATTGGCCCAAGGCCAGCAGTACGTGGGACGGCTCCAGCGACCCGGAGCTGCAGGCGCTGCCGCTGGAGGTGGCGATCCCGGCCATGTCCAGACCCAGCAGTATGGGCTCTCCCTCGACGCCCGCGAAGGAGAAGTTGATGTTGTTGGGCAGCCGCTCCGTGGGATGGCCGTTCAGGCGGCTTCTCGAAACGCTGTCCAGGACAGACCGAATGATCCGGTCCCGCAAGGCAGAGCAGTGGGCACTGGCTTCCTCCCTATGGGCATCGGCCAATTCCAGCGCTACCGAGAGCCCCACGATGCCGGGAATATTCTCGGTCCCGGAACGCCTTTCCCGCTCCTGCCCACCCCCAACTATGAAGGGCAGGTAGGGCGTTCCCCGCTTGATGTATAGCACCCCGGTACCCTTGGGCCCGTAGAACTTGTGGCCCGAAAGGGTCAGCATGTCCAACCCGAGCCGGCCTACGTCCAGGCTCAGGAAGCCGGCCGCTTGTACGCCGTCGCTGTGCACCACGATGGTCCGCTCCAACTCCAGGGCTCGCCGGTGGGTTGCTTCGGCAATCCCGGCAATCGGGTTGATGGTCCCGATCTCGTTATTGGCGTACATGATGGTGACCAGGGACGTCCGGTCCGTGATGGCGTTGTAGACCTCTTCGGGGTGGACCATGCCAAAGTCGTCCACCGGCAAGTAGGTCACGTCGAACCCAAGGCCTTCCAGGTGCTGGCAGGTGTGAAGCACCGCGTGGTGCTCCGCGCTAGAGGTGACGATGTGGTTCCCGGTCTCTTGCAAGGCCGTCGCCACGCCGTGAATGGCGGCATTATCCGATTCGGTGCCGCCGCCGGTGAAAACCACCTCGCGGGGGCGGCAATGCAGCACCTGGGCCACCCGCTCCCGGGACTCATCCAGGGCATAACGAGCTTCCTGGCCCACCGAGTGGATGCTTGAAGGGTTCCCGTAACGCCGCGTGAAGTAGGGCGTCATGGCCTCCAACACCCTGGGGTCCATCGGGGTAGTCCCCGCATGGTCCAGGTACACAATCCCTTTGTCGGACATCTTCAACCTCTTGCCGAGCTTGGTGCTATTTTAGCACAGCTTGGAGTGTGGAGACCGGTTGGGACTGGAGGTTTTCGCCGAACTTGGGCCGGACGCTAATCCCGGAATGCATCGCCTCCCAACTGTCTCACGGCCTCCCGGGAGCGCTCCTCGCGGTAGCTGGTGGTAGCTACAGAAAAGAGGAAGCTGCCGACGATGGCAACCCAGATGCCGTTGACGGGACCCACGAAGATACCCAACGCGACGCCCAGAAGCACCGTGAGCGCCCCGATGGCCTGCCCCGACCGGGCGGCGACCCTGGTGGCCCGCCAGTAGCTTCCGGAGAGACCCCAGACCGTCGCCCGCAGGATCCGCCCGCCGTCCAGCGGGTAGCCCGGAAGGATGTTGAAGACACCCAGCCACAGGTTGGTCCAGGCCATCAGGAATAGCACCACCTCCAGGACCGAATCCTCCGCCCCCAGCAGGTACCAAAGTCCCCCGAAGATAGCCGCCAGCATGATGCTGCTGAGCGGGCCAACTCCGGCGACCGTAAACTCGGTCATCGGACGGTCGGGCTCCTGGGCCAGCCGGGACACGCCGCCGAAAATGAAAAGAGTGATGCTCTGAACCGGGATGCCATTGCGTCTTGCGACGACGCTGTGGCTCAGCTCGTGGGCCAGCACCGACAGGAAGAACAGGACCACCGTGGCTATCGCCACGGACCACCGCTGTGCCACCGGCCAGCCGAGCCGCGCCGATTCGAACTCCTGGGCCAGCACGTAGGTCAGCAGCAGGAAGATGAGCACCCAGCTCGCGTTGACTTCGATGGGGATACCGAAGATCTTGCCAAAGCGGATAGAGCCTTGCACTTACTCTCCTATCGCAAACAAGAGGCCAACCGGCGTCGAGCCCCGCGCCGGCCCGGATCAAATCCGGCCCGGATCTCCGGTTGCCTGGGTGGCGCGAGGAGGCGCCGTCGCATAGGCCACCAGCTTGTATACCAGTTTCGCCGCAGTATAGGAGCAGGCTGCCGGTCCATCCCCGGGGGACAACTCGCACACATCAAACCCTACGATGCGCCGGGTCTTTATGATCTCTTGAAGGAGCGAGTTAACCTGATGCCAGCTCATGCCGCCGGGTTCCGGGGTGCCCACCGCGGGCATGAGCGAAGTGTCGAAAACATCCAGGTCCACGCTCACGTACACGTTGGGGCCCAGAAGGCCGGCTATTTTCCCCAGGAATGCATCGCCGTCACCGGGTGGCGGCCAGCTAAAGGTGGGGACAGCTTGGGACCTGATGTAGTCCCGCTCTTCCGGACAGAGGCTTCGCAATCCCACCAGCACCACGGGGCACCGCTCGTGGATGCGGCGGGCCACCGAGGCGTGGCCCCAATGGGTGCCCAGGTATTCGTCCCGCAGGTCGGCATGGGCGTCCAGGTAAAGCACCGACAGGTCCGGGTAAGCCTCCAGGTGCGCTTGCACCGAGCCGATGGTGATGGAGTGCTCACCGCCCACCACGCCGACGATTTTCCCCTTCCGGACGTAGTCGCCGACGGCCTGCCGCACCCGCTCGACCATGAAGGCGGGACCGCCCATGTGGGGTTCGAGCGCATCGGTCGTGTGAATGCCCGCCAACGAAACATCCAGATCCAGTTCGAAGTCGTAATCCTCTAAGCCGTAGGAGGCATCCATGATCGCGGCGGGCCCGTAGCGCGCGCCACTACGAAAAGAGGTGGTACTATCGTAGGGAATCGGAATGAGCACGACTTTGGATAGGTCCAGATCGCGCTGTTTCCCGGTGAGGGCAAGGAAATCGCGGGAAATCCAGGGCAGACCACCGTTCTCAGTCACCGCTGCGACCAGTTCCGCCGGCTTCCAGGGCGGCCCGCTGTCCAATCGTTTCGACCAGACCGCCCTGTTCGTCCAGCCATTCCAGGCCCCGGTCCAGGAGCCAGGTTTTGACCTCTTCCAGGTCGAAAAGGGCCTTGGCCTCGTCCAGTGCGCGCTCGTGATCGAAGGGAACGCAAGAGAACATGTCGATGTTGACGTAGCTGCGACGGGGAAACGTATGGATGCTGATGTGGCTTTCAGCTATAATCACAAACCCGGACACGCCCGCGTCTTCGGGCTTCGGGGCATCATATTCAAGGACTTTCGGCTCGGTGATGCGGGTCATGCCCAGAGTGGATGGGCAATCGGTCAAGAAATCTCGAATCCGTTGCGCGTCCCACATCTTGGCCTTATCACCACCGTAGCCATCGATCACCAGGTGCATTCTATCTCCCTGCCCGTGTTCCAAATATATCAATATAGCCAGTTAGCCGTTTGCGTACACCTTGGCAAAACTAGTGCTATAGAATATCATCACTGATATACTAGCGCAATTGTCGCCTTTCGGGGCAAATCCTCCAACCCACCAGGCAGGCGAAATTTGGAATCGATGATGATTCAGGCCGAGGGCCTGACCCACTACTACGGTCCGTTCCCGGCGATACAAGACGTGAACTTCAACGTCAGGAAAGGAGAGATCCTCGGATTCCTGGGCCCCAATGGTGCGGGCAAGACCACTTGTATGCGGATCCTCACCGGCTTCATGCCCCCCACCAGGGGCAAGGTAACCCTCGACGGCTACGACGTGGTGGAGAAGTCTCTGGAAGTGCGCCGCCGGGTGGGCTACCTGCCGGAGACGGTACCGTTGTACACCGAGATGACCGTCACCAACTACCTCAAATACATGGGGACCCTGCGCGGAATGCCCCCCAAGGCCATTAAAAGGCGGATTAGCGAGGTGATCGGCCTTTGCCGGTTGGGCGACTACCGCGGGACTATAATCGGAAAGCTGTCCAAGGGTTTCCGGCAGCGCGTGGGCATCGCCCAGGCTATCCTACACGAGCCGGAAGTGCTGGTATTGGACGAACCCACCATCGGTATCGACCCGATTCAGGTAGTCGAAACCCGGCGTCTGATTGAGGACCTCGGCCGGTCCCAGACCGTGGTGCTCAGCAGCCACATTCTGCCCGAAGTCAGCATGATCTGCGAACGGGTGCTGATCATCAACGAGGGAAGGATCGTGGCGGAGGATACACCCAGCAACCTGGCCGCCGGGTTGCAAGGTGTCGACCGGCTGGTGGTTGAAGTGGGCGGGCCGGTAGCCGAAGTGTTGCCGGCGATACGCAAGGTAAATGGCGTCTCCGAAGTAACCCATCGGCCGGCCGGGCCCCGGGAGACTCCGGATGGCCCGGCTCGGGAACTCTACACCATCCACGTAACCCAGGGTCAAGACTCTCGGGACGCAATTTCCCGCGCGATCGTCAGCAGCGGTTGGAGCCTGCTGAGTATGCAATCGGTAGGAATGAGCTTGGAAGAGATTTTCTTGAAGCTGACCACCCAGGAGGATATCTAGCCATGCGCACTGCCCAGGCTGTGGCCTGGAAAGAGATACAGGTCTACTTCAGCAGCCCCACCGCCTATATCGTGGGCTTGATTTTCTTGATCCTTTCCGGCTTTTTCTTCTCCCGAGACTTGAACGACCCTTTCCCTCTAGCCACATTGGCCCCCTTCTTTCAAGGGGCGGTTATCATCCTGATTCTATTGGCCCCGGCCCTTACCATGCGTCTCCTGGCCGAAGAGCAGAAGCTGGGAACCATCGAGTTGCTGCTCACTGCTCCGGTGCGGGACTGGGAAATCGTGTTGGGCAAGTACCTGGCCAGCCTGGTATTTCTGGTGGCCACGGTAGCCTTGACCGGTTACTACACGGTTCTCCTGGTGGTATTCGCCAGCCCCGACCCTGGCCCGATCTACTCGGGCTATCTGGGCCTTTTCCTCTACGGCGCTGCTTCCCTTTCCGTCGGGATGCTGTGCTCCACGTTGACCAGCAACCAGATTGTGGCGGCCGTGGTGGCCATGGGCATCCTCCTGATCCTGTTTTTCGCTGACCTGGCCACGGGCGCCGTGGGGGGGACCACCGCCACTGTTATCGGAGAGATCGGCCTCAAGAGCCACTTCGACGATTTCGAGCGCGGGGTGATCGACACCAAGGACATCATCTACTTCGTCAGCGTCACCGCGTTCTTCCTCTTCCTGAGCGTCAGGGCCCTGGAGTCCAGGAGGTGGCGGTAGTATGAGCAACCGTCCCACGGACAGCCCAGGCGACTGGCGCAGGCAGCGGCGCCCCTCCGCAAGCTCCCGCAGGGAGGCTTCTGCGTCCCCCGCAACCGATGAACCAACGCCGGAATCCGGCGAAGAGGCGGCCCTCTCCCGTACCGTGGGCAGCTTTCTGGAACCGGCGCTTGACGCCATCGGCTCGTTCACCGCCCCTCTGCTGGTCGCCGGTATCATGGGCCTGGTCTCCGGCGCTGCCGTGCTGGCCTTTGTAAGCTCCATGCGGGTATACGGCTGGCTCACTTTCGGCCTTGGGGCCGGCCTCATCTTGGTGATCGGCCTGATATCCCTGAGTTCCGTGATGGCCGCCTTCTTCAGCCGGACGGGCCGCTACGGCGTCAACTCGGTCATCATGGTACTCGCTTTTACGGGCATCATCATTGTGGTCAACTTCATCTCCTTCGAAAACCACAACCGGATGGACGTGACGGCAACCAATGAGTTCAGCCTGGCCAACCGTACCAAGCAACTGCTGAAGGACCTGGATGAGCCGGTGCGGGCCACCGCTTTTTACGTCACCGACATCGCCCTGGATCCGGAGCTGATGGCCCGGCGGGCCAGAGTCGAGAATACCCTCCGGGAGCTGAGCGAACGGTCCGGCAAGCTCTCCTATCGATTCATAGACCCCGATTTGGAGCCGGAGTTGGCCCGTGACTACGGTCTGTCTCAATACGAATCGGTCGTTTTAGAAGCAACGGATTCCGGCATCGTCGACATTGTCGAGCGCACCCGGACTGACCCGGATTACACGAGGCTGGAGCAAGACCTGGTAACCAGCCTCCTGGTGGTCACCGGCCGGCAACGAAAAGCCATCTATTTCTTGAGCGGCCACGGTGAGCGCAGCTTTAGCGGTAGAACCGATGATGGGGATGGTTACAGCCTGATCAAAGACGGTTTAGAGCAGGACAACTACGAGGTACGCAACCTGCGGTGGAGGCTCCGGGATGATGACGTGAGCGTGCCCGACGAGCCGGCCGAGGATTGCCCGGAGTGCCTTCCCGGCGCCGCGCTGCTGGTCATCGCCGGACCCACCCAGGATTTTCCGGAGTCCCACGTCCGAGCGCTGGATCTCTTCTTACGGGGACGCAACGCCGACGGCAGCCTCCGCAGGGAGGCCGGCCGGCTGATCGTCCTGGCGGACCCGGACTCCCCGGACTCCTTCCGGAATTTTCTCGCCGGGTGGGGCGTGATAGTCGGCAACGGATATATCCGGGACGTGGCGGAATCTCTGCCACAACAGCCACGGATTTTCCGGGCAGACGCCTACCTTCCGCCTCCGGAGCAGCTCGCTTCGGTCTTGCCCCCGGCCATTCCTGAGATCACGGTACCCAGGGGAGTGGAGCTCGGCCCCACGCTAATGGGCGCGGCGGCCGCGCTGACGCCCATCGACGACGGGCTCAGGTCGTTCGCCCCGCTGGCGCACACATCCAACGAGAGCTTCATGATCGGCGACCTCGATCGAACCGAACCGGTCACCGATGGGGACCAACGGGACATTCGAGGACCCTTTTTCCCGGCGTTGTTCCTCCAGGCAATCGGCCGAGTGGGCGGCCAGGCCCCGACTTCCGAGCCCCCAAGCAACGAAGTGGCCAGCCTGGCAGTCTTCGGCGACTCCGACTTTGTCGCCAACAGTTTCTTGACCCGGCCCGGCGGCTCTCCGGACCTTTTCCTCAACTCCGCCAACTTCTTGCTGGGAGACTACTCCCTGGTGTCCATCCGGCCTAAAGCCTTCGCCTTCCGCGAGTTCAACTTGGACCGAAACGAGTACAACTTCGTGCGGTTTTCCTCCTGGTTGTTCATGCCCGGGCTGCTGGCGCTGATGGCCGGAGTGGTCTGGTGGGTGCGGCGGTAGTATGAACCTTCGACTCTCTATTCTGCTCGTGGCCATCCTGCTTCTCTTCGGCGGCACGTTCCTGGTGGTGCGGTTTACCGGCTCCAATGAGCCCACTCCCGACAACCCCTGGCTCTTCCGCATCGACGAAGACGACATCTCCCATATCGCGGTCAACTATCGGGGCCAGACCGTAGACTACGACAGAAATCCGGGCAGCTTCAAATGGGTCATCCAGGGCGATCCGGATGTGCCCGTCTTCCAAAAGAAGTGGGGTGGCACGCCGCTGCTGGTCAGCGGGCCCCGGGTCAGCCGGGTGCTGGACAGGGCTCCGGACGACCTGACCCCATATGGGCTTCAGCCGCCTTTGAGCAAGATTTGGGTTACCGACAGCGCCGGGAACACCGTGGAGTTTCACATGGGTGATCCTACCCCCGACGCGGAGAACCACTACGCCCGCCTGGTGGGGGACCCCGCTCTCTTTACTTTGCCGGCGACCTGGGCCGAGGTGATCAACCGGTTGGTCATCGAGCCCCCTTACCCGCCCGAGGACGAGGAAGGCACGCCGGCGCCGGGTTGATCGCGGCGGCCAGGTTTCTTGGCACCGAGGCGCAGAGATGGAGAGGACCTGACAACCACTCTGCGTCTCCGCGTTTCCGGGGCCTCCCCCGGTTTTCCATCGGGGGAGGGGTTTCCTCAAGATTCCCATTGACCGGTCGTCCCAGGCCCCTCGTTTCATCCGGAGTGACAAGTCCATGGTAGAACCGCGGAGGGGGAGACTGCCTTGAGAGCCGAGATTCTTTCCATCGGCACCGAGTTGTTGATGGGCGAGCTGACCGACACCAACACTTCCTGGATCGCGGCCCGGCTGGCGCCCCTGGGAGTCCGGCTTCATCGGGCGTCCATCCTCGGAGACGACCTGGACGAGTTGTCGGAAGCCTTTTCCCGTGGGCTACAACGCTCCGACATCATCTTCACCACGGGCGGCCTGGGCCCGACCCAGGATGACCTGACCCGCGAGGCGGTCGCCAAAGCCCTGGGGGAGACCCTGGTGGTGCAACAAGAGGTGGTGGACGCACTGGAGCGGCACTTCCAGGCTCGCGGCACTCCAATGCCCTCTCACAACGTCAAGCAGGCCCACCTGATCCCCTCCGCGAGGTTCATTCCCAACCGCAACGGCACGGCCCCGGGCTGGTGGGTCGAACGGAATGGCAAGATCGTCATCTGCATGCCGGGCCCTCCCCGGGAGATGCAGGCCATTTGGGAAGAACAGGTGGCGCCCCAGCTTCGCCAGATCGCCGGAGACGAGGTGACGCTCACCAGAAACATCAAGACGATGGGCATGTCGGAGGGCACGGTGGATGAGATTGTTTCCGAGTTTTTTGGACGGGAGAACCCCTACCTGGGGATCTACTCCAAAGCCGACGGGATCCACCTGCGGATCATCGCCCGGGCCCGGAACACGGCGGCCGCCCAAGATCTGATCCAGCCTGTCGAGGAAGCCATCGTGGCCCGGCTGACCCCCTATATCTGGGGGTACGACGACGAGACTCCCGAGCAGTCCACGGGCCATGTCTTGAAGGAGCGGGGGCTCACCCTGGCCACGATGGAATCGTGCACCGGTGGATTTCTCGCCAACAGCATAACCGAGGTGCCGGATAGCGCCGCGTATTTCAGAGGCGGCGTGGTGGCCTATACCAACCCGGTCAAAATCGCCAACGGCGTGCCGGAAGCGACCATCGAGAATCACGGCGCGGTGAGCCAGCAGACCGCCACCGCCATGGCCCGGGCGATCCGCGAGAAGCTGGGCGCAGACTTCGGCATCGGGATAACCGGCGTGGCGGGGCCCTCGGAGCAGGAAGGCAAGCCGGTCGGCCTGGGCTACCTGTCCGTCGCCGGCCCAGTTGAAGTCAGGGAGATGGAGCTTCGGCTGCCCCCGCGCCAGGTGGTCATCAAGCGCCGGCTTTCCAACCAGGCTCTGATCGAGCTGCGGAAACTGCTGGCCTAGGGATAGAGTACTGTCTGGCTCATGGCTTTTCGGCGGGGGATTTTGCGACAACTCCTACCCGCCATTGTCTCTCCAGCGAAAACCGGAACCCAGAGAAGGTTGGCTGGATCCCGGCCATCACCGGGATGACGGACGGGGGTATCAAACCATTCTCGTAGACAGCCTCACTTCAGTGAAAATTCGCCACACTCCCTCCCCGCCCCCGTCTTTCCGGCAAAAGCCGGAATCCAGAGAAGCGTTGCCGGGCTCCCGGCCTTCGGCGGGATGACGGACCGGGCGCCAGGCCAATTGCGAAATACCAGACCTCTCAGAACGCTACAAGGCTGGTTAGTATACAGTTTCTCAGGTTTTGGCGTTAGAACCCGTCATCAGTTTGTCCAATGCATCAGGAATAAGCAAGCAGGCTGGAAACAGGTGGGAAACCGGGAGATTCCGCCCCGGCTGCCGGACGCGGGGCGGAAAATCGTGTCGAAACGGCGGACCGACCACTCGGGGCCGGAACGCCGAGTAGATTACGAGGTGAGCTTCCGGTAGAGCATCGGCAGCCGTTCGGGCAAGGCCCAGATATCGCCGAGCACCTCGTACCCCATGTCGCCGCACATGCTCTTTAGATAGTCATGCCCGGCCTTGTCCACCGTGAGGCAGAAGGGGACGATCTGCTTGCGCCTGGCCTCGATCAGGGCCATGTGGGTGTCGTGGACCGCGTACTCTTTCTCCACGCCTTCCCGGCTGTAGCCCCGGTCCTGGGGACGCCCGTCGCTGATCAAGAACATGATCTTGGTGGTGGCGTCCTGGTGCTCCAGCTTGCTGGTGGCGTGGCGGATGGCGGCCCCCATGCGAGTCGCGTGCAGGGGCGTAACCTTATCGAGCCGGCGCTTGATCTTTTCTCCGAAACTCTCATTGATGTCTTTGATGACGTAGAACTCGACGTTCTCTCGGCCGTAGCCGGAGAAGCCGTAGATTCCATAGGTGTCGCCGATGGACTCCAGCGCGTTGATCAGCAGGGCCGTGCTCTCTTTCTCCAGATCGATGATGCGTTTGTAGTTGCGGCGAACCAGCCCTTCCCGGCGGCGGCGAAGCCAGACCATGTATTCAACCGGGTCGTCCGGGGCGTCCCGGTCGTCCACGGTCTGGCGTCCTTCGTCGATGGCCTCGGCGGTGGAGGCGCTCATGTCCAGCAGGAACACCACGGCCACGTCTCGGCGCGCCCGGTTGCGCTGCCAGTAGATCTTTTCATCGGGAGGCAATTTCATTCGCAGGTCGGCCCATGCCTCGAGGGCGGCGTTCAGGTCGAGGTCCTCGCCATCGGTCAGCCGGTAGATCTTCCGGAAGCTCTCCGGCATTATCAACTCGAACTGGCGTTTGATGTGGTGCGAGAGGGTCATGTAATTCTTCAAGGAGTCGTTGTAGAAGTTCGAGTCTCCTTCTTCTACGAGTTTCTCCTTGACGATGCACCACCTGGGTTTGTAGTCGGCGGCCCGGAAATCCCACTCGTCATAGGCGTAGGTCTGGGGTTCCTTGGGCTCCAGTTCGCCGCCCTGGTCGTCATCGTGCAGCAGGGGGCCGTAGCCCTGTCCGGGCTTGGAATCGGGCGGAGGGGTGCCGGCTTCTTTCATCAGGTTCTGGGCGAACATAGTCATGCTGGAGTCGATATCGCCCTGCTCGGCATCCAGCTCCAGCTCGGCACTCTGCTGCAGCAGTTGCTCCAGCATCTCCTGGGAGATAGGCTGGCTCTCACCCTGCTGGTTCGGGTCCATCTGCAGTCTGGCCAGGAGTTGGACCATTTCAGGCTTGAATTCGCCTCGGTAGTCCACCGGCTCCGACGATTCATAGTCCTGGCTTTCGCCGCCTTCCCCGGAGGCTTCCATGCCGGCTTGAAGCTGGTCCAAGAGGGCCTGGAGGTCTTCCTCGGAGAAATCGCCCGGCTCTTCCAGGTCCTGCTCCTCCCACTGGTCTTCCGGCTGGGTCTCGTTCTGAATGCGGGAGATAATCTCGTAGGCCCGAAGGGTGGCCTCCCCGGTGTCTTCCACCGTTGCCAGGGCCGTCCGCAGTTGGTGCAGGATGCGGGACAGCATGGTCGCGGCGTCTTCGTACTCTTTGGGCACGGGCAGGCCGGTGAACTGCTCCAGGCTCATGTGAACCAGTAGCTCCACCATGGCCTCTTGGAGGGCCATTTCCTGTATCTTGGGGCGGGTGGCCAACGCCTCGGACTGGACCTTGCCGGCCGACTTCCGGATGCCGGGGTATTCCACGCTGATGCGGTAATCCAGGCGACAGTCCTCCAGCACCGTAAAAATGTCGAAGGCCAGGCGCCGGTTCTCGAACAGGTGCAAAAAGCGCCCGATGGAGGTGAGGGGATCAGTCGCTTCGGCTTCGGCTTCGGCTTCGCCCTCCGCCTGCCCCGGGGCCGCCGGCAGCTCCTTCGTCCCGGATTCCAGATCGAAGCGACGGTCGGTAAACTGGGTGGCCGGGGAATCGAAATCGAAGAGGAAACTACCGAACTCCAAGTGGCCCACCTGGTGGGTAGAGACCACTTTAAACCAGGAGAAGTTCTCCTGCTTGTCAGCGTAGTGGTCCACCACCGGCGGCAAGAACACTTTGGTACCGTCGGTTGAAGCCGAGTCTTCATCCACCCAACCGATGTTCTTGCTGACCAGCTCGTGGGTGTTGAATATCTCCACCGCGGAGCCGGAGAGGGCCCGGCAGTACAGGCGGATAATGCCTTTAACCCGCTCTAGCTCCAGGCTTGAGGACAGGGTTTCCAGCAAGGCTTCAGAGGTGTTGGACTCTATCTTGAAGAAGGCGATGCCGCTCTCCGGGTTCTCCTTCAGCAGCCCGACGCCGCGTTGGAACCAGCTGTCGAGTTGGTTGACCGTGATGCGGTCCAGGACGTCGGTCAAGCTCTTCAGGAAGGGAGGGACCGCGTCGGGAGAAACCGCCAGCAGCGTCTCGCACAGGTCCAGGACATAGCCCTGGGACCCTTGAGGGACGCGGCTCAAGGCCAAGGTGCCGTCCGCCAGGAAGCGAGAGGTGTCCCGCATTCCCACCTTGGCCAGCCGCTCCCCAAGCTTGAGGAAGCGGCCCGTCTGGCCCTCGTCGACCTGCTGTAAGGCGCGGGGCACCATCTCCAGGCAGGTCTTGACCTCCCGCCAGCTACTGTCGATCAAGGCGCGTGACATGGACAGGAAGGGCTCCCGCTCCCGCCCCATGGCGGGCAGGACATCCCGGCCCAGAAGCAGACATTCTCCGGCCACGTCGTAGGACTTGTAGGAGAGGGCTTCGATGAGGGAAGCGAACACCTCCACGTCCCAGAAGGGCAGGCTACGGATCAAGTCCGGGCTGACCTCGAAGAACTTGGCGGCCAGGGTGCTGGACTTCCAGGTGCCCTTATACAGGCTTCGGCCCAGCCCAGCCCAGCGAGGAATGTACTGAGGCCGCAGGTTGGGCACGATGGACGAGCTGGCGCGGAAGAAGGCGACCGCCAGGGTGGGGGAGTCTTGGGCCAAATAGGTGCCGCACCGGGCCCACTGCATGAAAGAGGGGAACGAGAGGAAACGGGCCACCTCTGGGCTGGCCCGGTAGTACTCGACCGCGGATTCCCAGGAGCGGACCGTCTGGAGCCCGATAGACAGTCCTTCCTTGGCCCACAGGGTTAACTCTTCTCCGCCGAAAGCCGATTCGAGCGAAGGCGTGGCATCATTGCAAGCTTCCAAGACTGCCGGGGGGAGCTTGGCGAGTTCCTTCTCAATCTCCGCCAGAGGAGCCGTACTCAACTCAGTGTTCCCCCTTTTCTAGGCCGTCCGCCAAAAGTTCCAGGAATTGTTGCAGGATCTTTGCCGTAGCGCCGAACACCAGGTGTTCATTATAGGTGTAGGCGTAGTTGGTGACCAGGGTGCCCTTATCCCAGCGGGTTTCCACGCGGAGGTTGGCCGGATCCTGCAACGAAGAGATGGGGACCTCCAGCACCTCGGCGATCTCGACGGCGCTGGGTTTGAACGGGTAGGCAGGACGAATTTCGCCGACGAAGACCTTTACGCGAAAATGGCTTCGGGTGGTGACTTCGTCCAACTCGCCCAGGACGGTGACGTCGGCCCGGTTGATTCCCATCTCCTCTTCCGTCTCCCGAAGGGCGGTGTCGAGGAAATCGTTGTCTTCCGGGTCCCGGACCCCGCCGGGGAAAGAAATTTCACCCTTATGGTACTCCACCTGCTCGGAGCGCTTGTTGAGCAGGATGCAGTATTCGCCATCCTTTGGGTAGAGCAACAACAGCACCGCGGCTGGTGTCAAAGAGGCGCCGGCAACAGATTGTGAAACCCGGCTTGCCAACATCTTTCGGACGGCGTCCGGAGGGGATAAGGCCATGCAAACCTCTACTCGAAGATGGAGGAAACCACCTCTTCAATACTCCGCTGCAACTCCACCTCGTCGGTCAAGGTCCACACGATCGCCACCTGGCAAGCCCGGCGAGCCTCGATACCCTCGGAAATGAGACGGGCGGCGTAGATGAGCAGCCGGGTGCTGGCCCCTTCCTGGAGGCCGTGCTCCTGCAGGTTGCGTATCTTCTCGCCGAGCTTCGCCAGGGCGTCGGCTTCCGCCACGCCGCAGCCGCTCTCCTGCCGGATGATCTCAGCTTCGATGTCCCTGGGGGGATAGTTGAACTCGATAGAGATGAACCGCTGCCGGGTGCTGTGCTTCAGGTCTTTCAATGCGCTCTGATAACCAGGGTTATAGGAGATGCAAAGGAGGAAGCGGTCGTCGGCTTCGATGATCGATCCTGTCTTCTCCACCGGCAAGATTCGCCGGTGGTCGGTGAGGGGGTGGATCAGCACGGTGGTGTCTTTCCGCGCCTCCACGACTTCGTCCAAGTAAAGGATGGCCCCCGTTTTGACCGCGCGGGTCATCGGTCCGTCGATCCAGCGGGTGCCCTCGGCGTCCAAAAGGTACCGGCCCACCAGGTCGCTGGCGGTGAGGTCCTCGTGGCAGGCGATGGTGACCAACGGGACCCGGACCTCTCCTTCCCGGACCTCTTGTCTGTTTTTTCCCTTGACCGTCGTGATTGGCCGGCCCAGTCTCCAGGCCATGTACTCCACGAAGCGGGTCTTGCCGCAGCCCGTGGGCCCCTTCAGCAACACCGGAATGTGCTGATTATAGGCCGCGGTGAACAGCTCGAGTTCGTCCCCCACCGTGCGGTAGTAGGGCTCGCTGCGAACCAGGAACTCCTCGATTGCGTACTCTTTGTAAGTCGGGTCGACGGTCTTTACCATTATGCGTGTGCTATCCTTTTTTTGACTCTGCTGTCCCACAGGCTGTTGATTGTTTTCTCCAGTTGGGCCATGTCTCCGGAATTATCCACGACCACGTCGACGAGGGCTAACCGCTCCGACCGGTCCATTTGGGAACCCAGGCGTTTGAGCACTTCTTCCTCGCTCATCCCATTCCTGGCCTGGAGCCGCTGAATTACAACATCGACGGGAGAGTCGGTGGCCCAGATTTCTTCCACCAGCGAGTCCCACCCCGCTTCCAACAGTATCGCCGCTTCCACCACCGCCACCTGGACCTCCCCGGAGCGCAAGTCATCGAGTTTGTCCACTATCATAGCCGCAATTCGCGGGTGCATGATCCGGTTCAACTCGGCCAGCCGCTCCGGGTCTGAGAATACGATGCCGCCTAATTTCCGGCGGTCGATCTCGCCGCTGTCCTGGAGTATTTCTTCCCCAAAAGCCTCTGCGACCGCGCGCAAACCTTCGGAGTTCGGGAGGTACGCTTCGTGGCCAACCAGGTCGGCGTTGATCAAGACCGCGCCCAAGCCTTGCATCAATTCGGACACTACGCTCTTGCCGGATCCGATGCTACCGGTCAACCCAATGACTAACATGCTTTCACCGGAAATTGCACCCTGGCCTCCCTTGTGCCGGCCGGAATAAGCCCACGGCGGGCTTTGTCCGGCCTATTCGGCTCTCCAACAACTGAGCCATTCTACCAATGAGAATTGTGGTGGTCAACATTATTCGCGCGGGTTTAGGAAATCAGGGCCGGTCCGTTGTCCAGCCGGCGTGGGCTGAGAATAAGGCAGCGCGCTGACCGGAACCCCGGTACGTCCGAGGATTTCTGGGCTCTCGGGAGCCGGCTCAGGCGTCGATTTGGATCTCCCCCCAACGGGACCGGTAGATGTCCTGCAAATCTTGGAATTTCTGATCGTACTCTTCGGTTTCGATGGGGCAGGTCGTCATTATAACCGCGTCTTCCCGGTTATCGGAGTAGTAGGCCCTCCGAAGACCCACTTCCTCGAATCCGTATTTCTCGTACAGCTTTTGAGCGACGAAGTTCGAGACCCGAGCCTCTAGCGTCATCACCCTGGAGCCGTACTCCACCGCCGCCCGGAGCGAGCCGATGAGCAGAAGCTCGCCGATGCCCCGGCCCCGGAGTTCCTCTCGCACCGCGATCTCGGTGATATGAGCCTCATCCCCCTGATACCAGACGCTTACGTACCCGGCCAGCGATGAGGCCTGGGTACCGCCGGACCGTCCCCGGCGCACGAGATTCCCGACGCCGCGGAGCAGATTGCCCCAGGGGTAGGAGGCATCCCGCCCGGTTTCGGCTTCCGAGGGAGCCGGGTCCGTGGTCTCCGGGTCGATGCAGGCCACCAGGTAGCTGGCGTAGCGGTTGTTGAGGTCCCATTTGAAGGGGGTGCTCGTCCAGAGAGGGGAAAAAGCCTCTTTCTCGATCTCGACAACCTGGGTGATATCTTCGGCACGCAAGCGCCGGACCATGACGTTCATGGGCCGTCCAGTTCCACCTTTCTTGGAAAGATCATTCTACCCTTGGGCCAATGATTTTAACACAACCCGCGCGGTTAGCAGCTATGGAACAGCAGCCGAACCCTATATACTAGCGGGGCGGATGCCACGAAACGGTGGCGCGCGCAGGCTGCGGAGGGCCGGCATCGGCCGGTGGGCCTGCCGCCGGAGATAGGAGATGACCGTTCCACTCTATTGGCGAAGAAAGACCCGGATAGCGGCGCTTGGCTTCGCCGTCTTGATGGGCTTGTTGATAGCGTGCGGCGGCGAGGAAGCGACACCCACCCAAGTGGCAACTGCCGGGCCCGCTTCGACCCTTTCGCCCACGGCAACTACCGCGCCGACCAGCGCACCCGCTACCGCGACGGCTCCTGCACCTACCCCTACTGCCCGGCCCCTTTCGACGCCTTCGCCGCCGGCCGCCAGCCCGGTTCCCACGCCTGGCCCGACCCTTATCCCTCAGGCCGCGGAGCTGGGACTTGAGGTTACGTCTCCCTTGGGAGACGCAGTGGTGACCTCCGGTTCGGTCAAAGTGGCGGGACTGACCTCACCCGACGCCACGGTCAGCGTCAATGGGATCCTGGTCACGCCCGACAGCCAGGGCCGTTTTACCATCGACCTGCCGATATCTCTACAGGAGAATCCAATGTCGATCGAGGTCATCGCCACGTCGGTGGCCGGCGAGCGACGGTCGGTGGTCCGAACGGTAATCTTCATTCCTTGACGTGCCTAGAGGAAACCTGAGTATGCTGAAACTAGCGGTCCTGGCGCTGTTCACCGGGCTCTTGTTGGGGATAACGCCTAGAGTGGCGATGGCCGCGGGCGGTCTCAGTCAATCGGGCCAACAGGGTTTGTTCGGCACGGTGTCCAGGGTGTCGGCAGACCATCCCAGGGCCGTCGCCGGAGAGACGGACATCACGCTGGACAGCGCCTCGGGTCCGGTGGAACTTACCGCCACCTCCGGCACAATTGTCCGCATACCAGGCTGGGAGTCGGCCACGGTGGATTCCATCAATATCGGCGACCCGGTAGCGGTGCTGGCCTCCGGCGGCCAGGCCCTGAGCATACTGGTCCGGACCCCTTTGCCGGTACGAACGGGCCATTTTTCAGGGGTGGTGACCTCGCTGGGCGACGATGGCACCATAGGTATCCAGGACCAGGAAGGCGACCAGTTGTCGGCCCCGGCCCTGGGTGACACTCCGGGCCTCCGTGTGGGAGAGTTGGTAACCGCCGTCGTGGAGCAGGACTTTAGCACCGGTGGCCTGCTGATTACCGGATTGGATCGGGCCGTCGACAGCCTCGAGCGGATCGAATCTGCTTTGACTCAGGCCCGCCAGGCCAACGCCACCGCCGTCTCGGCCTCGTTGCGCCGGCGGCTCGCTGAGAACAGCGTCCGCCACCTGACCACCCTGGAAAAGGCGTCCCAGCAGCTGTCGCCTTCCCTCAGAGGCCGGACCCGGGAGGAGCTGGAATCGGTGATGGGGACCTACGCCTCCGCGTTTTCCCGATCCAACGCCGGCACGCCCAAGGCCGAGGCGACGGGCATCATAACCGCCATCGACGCAGCAAGCCGCCGGGTGACCGTCAGCCCCCGGGGCCTGGAGCCGGTGGAGGTAGACATCACCGGCGGCACCAGCATCGAGATTCCGGGGCGCCAGGGCCGGTTTGGCCAACTGGACCTGGCCAGCCGGGTAACGGTCCGGTATGACGTCGAGACCGGGTCGGCCAGCCGGGTCCTGGTCCTGCTGGGCGAAACCTTGCGGGCCGGACCCGCCGGCGCCCTTCTCGCCATAGTCCAGCGAGGAGAGATAACCGGAACCATCACCGGGTTTGACGCGGCGGCCGGTTCCGCCGTTGTCACCATTCGAAACCAGGCAAACGGCAACACGAAAGAGCTGACGGTTTCCGGCGACAGCGTAATCATGGACGGCGGGAATCCCGTGGAGGTCTCGACCCTCGTGGGCGCCGTCGTGGCGGTCAGCTTCGACCCGGGGTCATCCTCCGTCATCGAGTTGGATACCCATGACCTCAAGCAGTCCGAGGAAACTGTATCCGGTGTGGTCCGGAGCTTTATCCCCAAGACCATGCCCGGCAACGTCTCGGTCCTCTCTCCCAACGGCGCGGTGCGGGCCTTCAACCGCACCGAGGAGACGATAATCCGGCGCGACGGCCGCCGGGTGAGCATCAACCAGGTCCGCCTGGGTGACCTGGTCCGGTCCAATACCCGCTACCGGGTGGGACCTGAGGGGAGTGGGGGCGCGGCGGGAGACTTGGTGCTGCTGAGCTTGAGGTCGGTCCGGAGCGCGCCGGTGCACGGCACCATCCGGGGAGTTGCTCTGGCGCCGAGCGGGGCGACCCGCGTGACGTTGACCAACAACTGGCTGGAACTGGTCAGCCTGCTGGTCACCGACGGCACGCAGATCGTCAGCCAAGGCAAGCCCGTGGCGGCCGGCGACCTGGCGGCGGGCCAGAGGGTCCTTTCCGGCGCCTACGACCCGATCTCAACCGAGGCGGTGCGGCTGGTGCTTGGGCCCCCCAAGGCGCTACGGATATCGGGGGAGATCACCGATGTCGACGAAAACCGGTTCACCATCACCATCACCCCTCGCCGGGGTGACCCGGTGCGGCTGCTCGTCACGGAGCCCATCCTCACCCGGATCAGTCTCCGGGGGAACGCCAACTCCCAATTCAGCGACTTGCAGGCCGGCCAGCGGGTCCGCGCCGGTTTTTACGATGCCGGCTCCCTGGAAGCCCTGAGGCTGATAATAAGCTAGCGGGCCTTGAGTTTTGGAAGCGGGTTCGGGCTCCGGGTGGGCTGATCCGGCCAGACCCGAACCTTGCCAAAGACGCCGTCGTATCCGGGGTCGACCCGGACGTCGCCTATTCGGGCCTTCATCACCGCCTCGGCCAGGCGTTCTCCGGCCACCTGTTTCAAGTCTGTGGAGGTCACGCTGATCAGCACCTGAAGCTCGTTGCCCAACTCCTGGGAGATCCGCCGGTATTCGGCCTCCACCCGTTTGGTGGCTGGACCCTGACCGAGGGTTTCGGCGATGATCTCGCGGAGGGGCACCAACCGGATGAAGGGAGGGCGGGTCCCGTCATGGCGGACGAACCCGCCGGAAACGCCGGTACGATCTGAAACGTGAGAAGTTTCCCGGCTGCCGGTTGCCATCCTCTGAGCGCGGTTCAACACCCCGAGAGTGAGCAGGCGGCGGCACACCGGGCACCGGCCACCCTGCCGGCGGGTGTCCTCCGGAGACTGGCGCACCCCGCACTTGCGGTGACCGTCGTAGTGGTACTTTCCTTCTTGAGGGTAGAACTCCGCGGTATAGGCCACGCGCTGGTGGGCCACGGCCTCGGCTAGGCCATGGTAGGAGAGTTCGCCCTCGAACACCGTCAACTCCCGGCCCAGTTTCTGAGGCGAATGGGCATCGGAAAACGAGACGATGGTCTTCCGGTCCAACTCCCGGATCGGCCAGAACATGGCCGGGTCGCTCGACAGGCCCGTCTCCAGAGCGTGGATTTGGGGAGTCAGGTCCCGGAAGCACTCCTCCAGGCTGTCGAACCCCGACTTGGAGCCGAACACGCCGAACCAGGGGGTCCACACGTGGGCCGGGATGACCATGCACTCGGGGTTGATCTCCAGGGCCAGGGCGGTAAAGTCGCGAGCCGATAGGCTCAGGATCGGACGGCCATTCGATTCCAGATTATTCTTCTCCAGACTATTCTTTCCCGCCGCCAGGGCCAGGTTGAGCCGGTCCACGGTGTCGAAATCGGGAGCGAACAGCAGCAGGTGCACCCTCCGAGACCTGCCTCCCTGCCGGTAATTGCAGCAGACCTCGGTGCCCAGCACGAAGTGGACGCCGTTGAACCGGAAGAGGCCCGAGTCGCCCGGTTTCAGCTTCCGGCGAAGTTCGCCGAGCCACGCCGGATGGGTGAAATCGCCGCAGGCCACCAGATCGATGCCCTTGAGCTTGGCCCAGGCGGCCAGGTTATCCAGGATCAGGTTCTTGCTGCAGGCGTAGGCGTATGGGGAGTGAAGGTGAAGGTCGGCGGCGTAGCCCATGCGGCCAGTCTAGCATAGCGCCGGTGCCGAAAATGGGACGCTTTCAGCGCCGGCGCATCGAATCACTTGACCGCCGGGACAGGCCCAATTATCCTGTATATCTGCGAAATGCGCCGGCGCTCGATCAGCCGGACTGCCAGTGGCCCGCCTGTTGGACCGTCGATTCGGAAGGGACAGGGAGGGCGAGACCAACAGCGAGGAGTCAACGATGACCATCAGGATTGCATCGGTATCCCAGCTAATGCCCATGGCCGACCGGCTAGTCGTTCGGCCCGCAAAGCAGGAAGACGTCACCAAGAGCGGCATCTTCTTGCCGGATTCGGCTCAAGAACGGCCCCAAGAAGGTGAAGTGGTGGCGGTGGGTCCCGGCCGGTATTCGAGGAAAGGAAAACGGGTGGCGGTGGGTATCAAGGTGGGCGACAAGGTGATCTATTCCAAATATGCCGGTACCGAAATCGAAGTTGAAGACGAAGAACTCCTGGTCATTGGAGCCAACGACGTGCTGGCAAAGATTTCCTAGGTTATACACTCTCGTCGATTGTAGGAGGATTGGATAAAATGCCAGCAAAGCAGATAGCGCGAGACGAAGAGGCCCGGAAAGCCTTGATGCATGGCATCGATACGGTGGCGAACGCGGTTAGGCTGACCCTGGGCCCCAAAGGATTGAACGTAATCCTGGAGAAGAAGTTCGGGGCCCCCGTGGTGACCAATGACGGAGTATCCATCGCCAAGGAAGTGGACTTGTCCGACCCCTTCGAAAACATGGGCGCCCAACTGATAAAAGAGGCGTCTACCAAGACGAGCGACTCCGCCGGAGACGGCACCACGACAGCCGCCGTCCTGACCCAGGTCATCGTCCGGGAGGGAATGAAGAACGTGGCCGCCGGGGCCGACCCGATGGCCATCAAGCGGGGGATCGACAAAGGAGTGAAGGTGCTGGTGGCGGAGCTGCTGAAGAATGCCATCACCGTAGAGGGGCGGGACCAGAAAGCCCAGATAGCTTCCATCTCGGCCAACGACCGCGACATTGGGAACCTCCTGGGCGATGCCATAGACCGCATCGGCGGAGATGGCGTGATCACCATCGAAGAAGGCAAGGGCATTGAGTCGGATACCGAGTACGTCGATGGAATGAGTTTCGACCGAGGCTACATCAGCCCGTACTTCGTCACCAACCCCGAGCGCATGCTGGCGGACATTGAGGACCCCTATATTCTGATTATGGACAAGAAAATCTCTGCCGCCGCCGATCTGGTGCCGCTGCTGGAGAAGACTCTGCAAGTTTCGAAAAACCTGGTGATCATCAGCGAAGACGTGGACGGAGAGGCGCTGGCCGTCCTGGTGGTGAACAAGCTCCGCGGAACAATGAACTCCACGGCGGTCAAAGCCCCGGGTTTCGGGGACAGGCGCAAGGCCATGCTGGAAGATATCGCCGTCCTCACCGGCGGGCAGATCATTTCTGAAGAGCAGGGCCGCAAGCTCGATTCAGCCACAGTTGCCGACCTGGGCCGGGCCCGAAAAGTCGAATGCTCCAAAGACAAGACCACAATCATCGAGGGCAAGGGCTCGCCGGACATGATCAAGGCGAGGCAAGAGCAGATCAAGGTCCAGATCGAGGAATCGACCTCGGACTACGACAAGGAGAAGCTCCAGGAGCGCCTCGCCAAGTTGTCCGGAGGCGTGGCTATCATCAAGGTCGGGGCGGCCACCGAACCCGAACTCAAGGAGCGTAAGCGGCGGGTGGAAAACGCCCTGGCCGCAACCCAGGCCGCGGTTGAGGAAGGCGTGGTCCCCGGCGGCGGGGTGGCCTTCGTTCGCGCGCTGCCGGTGCTGGACAGCCTCAAACTGCCGGGCGATGAGGCCATTTCCACCGACATTCTCAAGCAGGCCCTGGTGGAGCCGGTTCGTATCATCGCCAGCAATGCCGGGCAAGAGGGAGCCGTGGTGCTGGACCAGATACGCCAGAGCCGGCTCCCCAATTTCGGATACGACGCCCAGGACGATAACTACGGTGACATGGTGGCCAAGGGAATAATCGATCCGGCCAAGGTGATCCGGATCGCCCTGCAAAACGCGGCCAGCGTCGCCGGCATGGTCCTGACTACCGAGTCACTGATTACCGAGGAAAAGACCAAGGAGCCGGACGCGGGGCACGGCCACATGCATTAGGCGGCCTCGGGCGGGCGGGTTGGCACGCTCCCCACCCGCATTTCCACCTGCCTCGGCGCTCTAATGACGAGTGAATCACGTCAGCGCAAGCCGTGGTCTGCGGGGCCGGGCCCATTGTCACGGTGCGGACTGTCTTCCAAGAGTCTTCGTGGGCGGTTGGGGGAAACGGCGTGCGCTAAGGATTATGTCAACAGAACCTATTTGCTTCCGGAGCAAAGGAGGTAACTATGACGGATCTCGCGATGCTTGACAGGGCTCACCACGGTATCATGAGGCGCTTCGTTGAGACGGGCCTTGCGCCTCACTACACGGAACTGGCGGCAAGCCTGGGCCTCCCGGTTGAAGAAGGACGCCAAGTGCTCCGCGACCTGATAGCCACCGGGATCCCCGCGTGGCTGCACCCGGGGACCGACTACATCGTATCCGTGGCGCCGTTCAACAACATGCCAACCCAGTACCGTATCACCGTGGACGGCCAGCAGAAATGGTTCGCCCAATGAGGGTTCGAGGCGCTGGCGGTCCGCTGGCTGTTCCCCGGAAAGACGGTCCGAATCGATGCCCCGTGCCTGGATTGCGGTGATCCCATCACCATCGAGATGCAGGATGAGCAGGTGCTTTCCGCCAGCCCGGAAGGGATAGTGGGATACACCAACGGCGAGGTGGGGGGATCACCGGATACCCGCCCCACTCGTTGAGCCGGCATGAACCTCTTCCGGTCGGAAGAGCATGCCCGTAGCTGGTCCGGGTTCGACCCCGCCTTCGAAGAGACCCTTCAACCGCTGGCCTATTGGGTGGAGCGGTTCAGCGCGGAGAGGCACCGCGCTCGGGGCGCCACAAATTATATGTCGCGCCGCGCCGCTGGGGAGTTATAGGCAGGAGGCATCATGGCCATAAGGGGCGAGAATCGCTTCGACGTCATCGTAGCGGGGGCGGGGAACGCCGCAATGTGCGCGGCCTTGGCGGCCCGGGAAGAGGGGGCGCGGGTCCTGGTGCTTGAAAAGGCGCCTTACGAGGAGCGGGGCGGAAACAGCGCCTTCAGCGGCGGGTTGTTCGAGTTCGCACACCAGGGATTGGAGGACGTGATGCCCCTGGTGCCGGAACTCACCCCGGTCGAGGCGGAACGCCTGGACATGGGACCCTACACCGCCGACACCTACTACGAAAACCTGATGCGGATTTCAGAAGAGCGCGCCGACCCTGAACTGTGCCGGGTGCTGGCGGACCAGTCCTACGACACCCTTCGGTGGATGCAAAGTCTGGGAGTGCACTTCGAGCTGTACCAGCGGGCGCCGCGCCGGAGCGGCCGCACCATCTTCCTGCCCGGCAACGAGCTTCAGACCTGGGGAGCGGGTCTCGGGTTAATGCAACAGCTCTTCCACATTGCCGAGGGACGGGGTGTCGACATCGCCTACGGTACCGCGGTCACCGGGCTGGTTACTGATGACCGGGACGGAGTCTGTGGAGTGCGGGTCCGTTCCGAGGACGGCGTTCAGGCGCTGGAGGCCGGGGGCGTGGTGCTGGGGAGCGGCGGCTTCGAGGCCAACCCGGAGATGCGCGCCCGCTACCTGGGAAAAGGGTGGGACTTCATGAAGGTGCGGGGCACCCGGCATAACACCGGCGAACTCCTGGACCGGGCCCGAGAGATTGGCGCAGGCAGCAGCGGCGCCTGGTCCGCCTCGGACTGCGGGTCGGTGGACATAGCCTCAGCGCCCTTTGGCGAGGTAAAGGCGGGCAACCTGAGTGCCCGCTCCTCTGAGAGGCTCGGCATCATGGTCAACGCCGAGGGGCGGCGTTTCGTGGACGAAGGGGCCGAGTTCCACCACACCGGGGGTGTAGCCCTGGGGAACGCCGTCTGGTCTCAGCCCGGGGGCCTAGCCTATCAACTCTTCGACCAGCAGACCGTTCAAATGCTGGACAAGGAGCGGTACCACTCCGGGAGCCCTTCCGTGACCGCCGGCACCATGGAGGAGCTTGCTCGCAGCCTGGGGGTAGACTCCGATGCCCTGTCGGATACCGTCACCCGGTACAACCAGGCGGTGCAGGAGGGGACCTTCGACACCACCATCAAGGACGGCAAGGGCACCCGTGGTCTGAAGCCACCCAAGTCAAACTGGGCACTGCGGCTGGAGCGCCCGCCATTCGTGGCCTACCGCGTCTCCACCAGCATCGTCTTCACCCACGGAGGTATTGCGGTGGACGGGGAGGCCCGGGTCTTGGACTCCGCCCGACAGGCTATCCCTGGCCTTTACGCCACGGGGGAAGCCATCGGCGGAATCTTCTACCGGGCTTTCTCCACCGGGGCCGGCCTCATGTTGGGTTCCGTCTTCGGACGCATAGCGGGCAGGAACGCCGCCAAGCTGGCCCGGTAAATTCCCGGTCAGGCGTAGTGCAGCAGGATGTTGGCCAGTTCCCTGGGCCGGTAGAACGTCACCTGGTGGCAGGAGTCCACCGAAACGATCTCCGCGCCGGGGAGTCTTTGGGCCATCCGCTCCTGCATTTCCGGCGGCACCACCTTGTCCTGGGCGAGCACCACGTAGGTCACGGGACAGGGTGGAGAGCCGTCCCCCAAGTCAAATTTCGTCTTCATGACCCTAACCGGTAGCGGCCCGAAGAACCCCAACAAGTGGATCACTTCCATCGGGTCCATCCCGTTACACATGTACCGGCTGATGACGAAGCGGGGAAACCTGAAGCTCTGCCGGGAGAGCTTGCTCAAAACCGAAATCAGCCGGAAACCGGCGCGGGCGCGCCGGGGCAATGCGGTCAGCATGCTCCGTTGGCTGGTGGGTAATACGGCGCCCACAAGAACCAGGCGTTTGGGCGGCTTCGGCAGCGCGGCAGCCGCCTGAAGGAGCAAGCCTCCGGCGAAGCCGTGTCCGACCAGGACCACGTCTTTCAGTTCTTCCCGCTCCACCGCCCGAACTATCGCGTGGACGCACTCTTCCAGTCTGACCTCGCCGGTGTCACCGTCGGCGTCCGCGCCGTGGCCGGGTAGGTCCAGGGGGTACACTCGGTCGACCGGGCGGGGCGCGTAGAGCCGTGGCGGGTGTTCCACCGGCGCGGTCAGGTATCCCCAGACCCGGCCCCAACTCCAGGCTCCTTGCCCCGCGCCGTGCACCAAAAGGTAGTCCGTCATTCGTTAATCCTTATTACGATTGAACGCCAGATTTTTCGAAGGTCTTCACCCTGAAACCGGGGCCCGCCACAGGCCTAGCTATTCCAGTCGAAAACTGAAACCAATACTTCCTTTCGGCAAACGGGGTTACAAAAACCGTTCGTGGTGAGCTTGTCGAACCACTGGCCACGCGCCCGCCGCCAACCTCACGGTGAGCGGACGATTCTGGCGGCAATTTTCTATTTCAGGTACCGGGATGTGCCACCGCTCTGTCGCTATCGACCCAGCGCCCCGCGCACCGCCCTCAGCAGAGGTTCATCCTCCTCGGGGAGCACCGTCCGAGGGTCGAGAAGCACCCTATTTTCCTCGATGCGGGCCACCACTGGCGGGTCGGCCCGGCGCAGTCTTCCCATCACTTCCTCGGGCCCGCCGGGGACATCCTCGCAGGATACCGTCAGCACCCACGAAGGCAGGGTCTCACCGGGCAAGCTGCCTCCGCCGATTGCCGAGCGGGCCGGTTCCACACCGGCGCCCTTTCCCAGTTGCTTTTCCCAGAGGTTCGCCCGGTCCCGGACGGCCTCCTCAGGAGTGGCAATCATCCTCCAGATAGGTATGTCCGTTAGGGCTTCCCCTTTCAAATAGTGGAGCAGGGTGGCGGTCAAGGCAGCCAGGCTGAACTTGTCGATTCGGATTGCCCGGGCCAGCGGGTGCCGGGCCAGCAACTCCACCTGATCCCGTCTTCCCACCACTATCCCGGACTGGGGGCCCCCCAACAGCTTGTCCCCGGAGAAAAGGACCAGGCCGACCCCGGCGGCAATACTCTCCTGGGGTGTCGGCTCATGGGCCAGGCCGTAGCGCTCCGTGGGCAGAAGACAGCCGCTGCCCACGTCGTGCAGGACGGGGACCCCGTACCGCTGCCCCAGCTCCACCAACTCTTCGGGCTCCACTGTCTCCGTAAATCCTTCGACCCGGAAATTACTGGAGTGGACCTTGAGCAGGGCCGCGGTGTTATCCGTGATGGCGTCCTCGTAGTCCCGGGCATAAGTCCGGTTGGTGGTGCCGACGTCCACGAGGGTGCCGCCACTTTGGCGCAGTACGTCCGGTATCCTGAAGCCGCCGCCGATTTCGACCGATTCGCCACGGGAGACTATTACCTCTTTTCCTTCTTTCCTTCCCTCTTTGTTTCCAGCGGCCAGGGCAGTCAGCCCCAGCAGCACTGCCGAGGCGTTGTTGTTAACCGCAAGCGCCGCCTCCGCGCCGGTCAACTGGCGAAGCAAGGACTGCAGGTGGGCCTGCCGGGAGCCGCGCCGTCCGCTTTCCAGGTCCAGCTCCAGGTTGGAGTATCCCCGGGCGGCCCGCAGCATTGCGTCGGTGGCAGCTTGGCTCAGGGGGGCACGCCCCAGGTTGGTGTGGATTACGACCCCGGTGGCGTTGATTACGTGGCGCGGCTCGGCTTGGGCCACCGATTCGATCTCGTGGCAGACCGCCTCGGCCAGTTCTGCCGGAGTTGGGGCTTCTCCTCCCTGGCGGATCCGCTGCCTGGCCTCGTCCAACTGCCGGCGAACCAGATCGACTACCCACTCCCGGTTGTAGGCCGTCGCCATGGCCAGCACCGTGTCGATGCCCATGACCTTGTCCACGCTGGGCAGGTGGCGAAATTGCATTTCCTTCTCACAATCTGAGCCTGAGATGGCCTTGAAACGGGCTATATTGTAACACGAACGCCCTTCACGAGAGCCTTTCGCCGAGGAGGTGGGACCCGACTTACCCGATCACGCCCTTCGAAAACCAGTTGACCACCCCGCGGAGGGACGGTACTGAGATTCATCACTTCGTTCAGAACGCCAATTTTCGGCGATTCAGTTGGCTGTGTACCGGGCAGTTTAGGAAGTCTCGGCGCCTTCTCGGTTGCCAGTCGTTGCTAGAAGGCGGGGGAAATCCCCCTGTATCCCCCTTTTACGAAAGGGGGACTGAAGGGGATTTGATCGTTACAAGGTTGGCAATGGGGCGCTCAGCAATTCGAGTGGAACCTGTTCTTCCAGAGACCTAGATTATAGGCGATGACGATGAACCCGCCGAAGGCTACGAAAGGGAGTATCCATGCCGTCCCGGCGATGCCGGCCCAGTCTCCCAGGGCGACTTCTCCACCAATGGGGCCAATCCCAAACCATGCAGGAACGGGGTTGAAATCTTCGTGGCCAAGGGCCGGCCGTTCAGCTCATCCAAGGCACGGGCGCCGATGCTGACCGCGAGGAAGAACGCCAGCAGCGTCACCAACAGCTGGTCCAGATAAACCGTTCCGGGCGTTCACATTACTGCAATCGTCTATCGATGGAACATTTCAAACTTTGCGCTGGGTCCCCTCAGCGCTCTTGGTGCCCCACATGACCACACCTCCGCCCAGGGACAAGCGCTTGATCCGGACGTCTGATATGTCCAGATCCCACCACATCTGCAGGAGGTGTTCCAGGGGGTAAGACCGGCAAAATGCCTCAATGTTGGGGCCAAGGAACGTTCCCAGATCCCGCCATCCCGGGGACAGGAACCTGGTCGCCATGGGAAGTGCCGCCTTGGCATAGGCATGCCAGAGGCCCCGCGCCAATACGTTGGTGGGCATACCGAACTCCAGGGAAATCAGGCATCCGCCGGGTTTGAGGACCCTGACTATCTCTTCAAGGGTGGCAGCCGGGTCGTCCACATAGCGCAGCAAATAGGTGAAGCACACCGCGTCGAAACACCCGTCGGTAAAGGCCAGGTTCTCCGCCCGGCCCATGAGCAGAGACACTCTTCCGTCGAGCCGCCGGCTGGAGATTCTTCGCCGGGCTCCCTGGAGCATCTCGGCGCTCAGGTCCACACCCACGACCTTCACGTCAAGGGTCCTTGCCATCCGGTCCGCCACCGTGGCGGTCCCGGTGCAGAGGTCCAGTACCGTGTCACCGGAGCGAACGCTCAAACGGGAGACCAGGAATCGCCGCCACCGGCCGAACTGAAAGAAGGACAACAACTCGGAGAGCAGGTCGTACCGCTGGGCGATCCCGTCGAAAAAGCGGCGGGCGCGCCGATTCCTGTCTAGGTCCATCGGGGCGGGTCCAATGCGCGCCTCATACCGGCCGAGGTCGCTCCAAGGAGTTGGCGGTTGCAGTATAGCAGACCTGTCGGCGTTTGAGCGGTCGGATAAGCAGATGTCGGGGCTGAACTGGCCAAAGTAGGCGTGTATTCGGCTTCCGGGTCCAGATAATGTCGAAAACGGGCCGACTGGCAATCCATCGGCGAAAGCTATAGAATAAGCTGGTGTCGATCCGCGCAATATCTCGCTTTTCACGGAGGACCCAGCGGCTATGAAACCCAAGCTGATGGCCATCCTGGTCATCGGGGTCCTGGCGGTGTCAATGATCCTAACCTTAGCCGGCGCCGTTAACCAGGCGGTGAACGGCGAGGCCCTTGGCGAGGGCGGTTCCGCCGCTTCGCTGGCCGAAGACGGAGCCGGCGAAGGGCAGGACCACACCTCTCTGGTCAGTACCCTTAAGTTCGTTTGCCCCTTCCACTAGGCCGGCATGGCGCTCCGCCATTGCGGGCCGAACCCGTTTGCATCCGCCGTCTAATCAGATTGCCAGGTTTTCTTGGAAACACCCCCGATTTCGACTCGCCAGACCGGCTCGCCCAAAGATAGCCGGCGATGGTGAGCACCTCAGAGACATTCCGCTGCACCACTCATACCCCACTGCCGTTGCGGGACCGTACCGGCCGCCCCAGCTGTTTCAACTGCATCATCGAGACCTTTCAGGTCCAGGCCTATAACCTGGCTCGCCGCATGCTGGACGATTGGGCGTTGGCCGAGGATGCGGTCCAGGAAAGCCTCGTCTCGGCGTACCGGGCATTTCACAACTACCGGGGTGACAACCTCAAGGCCTGGCTCATGCGGATTGTCGCCAACACCTGCCGGGACATGATGCGGGCCCGCCGGTCCCGGCCGACCTCACCCCTCGACCCTTTGCCCGTGGACGCGGAGGACGCCGATCGAACTCCCAGCGCCACGGACCTGCCCTCAGGCGAGGAATCCCCGGAGGCACACGCCGAGCGCGGGGAGATGAACCGGGCCATTCAGCGCGGCCTGAACTCGCTTCAAGAAGAGCAACGACTGGCGGTGGTACTGGTGGATATTCAGGGCTTGAGCTACGAAGAGGTGGCTTTGACCATGAACTGCTCCCTGGGGACGGTAAAATCACGCGTCAGCCGGGGGCGGCGAGGACTCCGGGATTTCCTGCAAGGAATCGGGGAACTCTTGCCCTCCCGTTTCCGTCATAGTGAGTAAGGTTATGTGGTCCATAAGACGAAACCACCAACACATCAAGCCTGAAACCCTGACCGAGTACCTGGACGGCCGGTTGGGAACAGGCGCTATGGCCCGTGCGGACCGGGAACTTGCGTCGTGCGAGGCTTGCCGGGATGAGTTGGATTCACTTCGGACCGCCGTGGTAATGCTGCGGCAACTCCCGATGGAAGCTCCCCGCCGCAGCTTTACCATGGTTGCACCGCCACCGGAACTGGTCCGGGCCCGGCTTTCGCCGCCAATGAGGTTGCCCCAGTGGGCTTTCGCCGGGGCTGCCTCGGTGGCGGCCATCGTGCTGGCGGTGCTGGTTTCCGCGGACGCCACCGGTATGCTGGCCCCCGGCGGGCAGTTGACCTCGCGAGAGGCGGACGGCCAGGCAATGGCGGTTCGTGTGCTGGAGAGTGCCGTCGCCAAGGACCAGTCCCTGGTCGCCGATGATGGAAATCCAATTCTAGAGTTGCCCGCCGCCGCACCGGCCGCAACCGCAGCCCCCGCTGCTGAGCCGTCTCCGGCTCCCCTTGCCATGCAGTTGGATGCTCCGCCGGCCGCGAAACCCGAGACTGGAACAGCCTTCGCCGAACCCTCTCCGGCCCCACTTGCGCGGGCCGCCGCGGCGCCAGTGGCCGCCGGCGAACCGGTAGACACCGAGGTAGAGACTGAGTTGGTCGCAGAACCTCCCCCGAAAGCCGCCGCGGAAGCCCTGGAAAACGGAGGCCAGCCGACAATCGAATCATCAGCAGCTGCGTCGCCTCCGGAGACCGGGCCCGGGTCCCTTCAAGAGGGAATGAGGGTTCCCGCGGCGGGGCCGGAGTCCAGGGAGCTTACCGTGTCCGAGGAAGAGGGGACCGCCGCTTTCTGGCGGGTGCTTGAGGGCTTGGTGGCCGTTGCCGGTGCGCTGTTCTTGGCCGGCTTGGTGTGGAAGATGACACTCTCTCGCCGGGCGGACCGAAGCTGAAGGCGGACCATAGCCATAACCGCTTCTTCAAGCGAAAGGCTGGCCAGACGCCGGCCTTTTTTCTTGGAAATGGGACTTGGGAGCCGAGCGCGACGATAACTCCGCAGACCACGGGAAGAGGGCCGGACTAGTTTGCGAAAATGCCAAACCATCTCACTCACCAAAAAACAGGACCGGCCGGGGCCAAGGAGTTTTCAAAAGGCTGGAACTTTTCTTCAGGTCGTTCCGTCATATACCAAGAAAGGCCTGGCGCCGAGTCAAGCATCGGCGAAAGGGAACGTCCGGAGCAATATTCAGTAGATCATCAGGAGGAGGAAAAATGTTCGGGGTAATCAAACGGGGAAGAGTTCATCTGGTGGCCTTGGGACTGGGAGTTGGGTTGCTCGCTCTCGTAGCCTGCGGCTCGGATGCGGAGACGCCAGCGGCCAACGCCGCGCCACCGGAGGCTCAGCAGCAACAGGCGGCGGATCTGGCGGGTCTCCTGAGTTCGCCGGTCGGCTCCGCCGCGTTCGAAGCGCTGGCCCGGAGCGCCGGCAGCACTCCGGCGGGCACCAACGCCGGCATCTGGGTTTCCGGCCAAGGAGAGGCCAGTGCCGCTCCGGACCTGGCAACCCTGAATCTGGACATCGTCGCCTTCGCCGACACCGTGGCAGAGGCCCGGGCCAGCGCCGCTGAGGCGATGGGGCAAACGCTGGAGGCCCTGAAATCCCGAGGCGTCGCCGACCGGGACATTCAGACCAGCCGTTTCAACATCAATGCCCAATACACCTCGCGTGAAGTCACCAGGTGCTTTGAAGAAGGGGAAAGATCGGGCGCCGAAGTAGAGCTGGACGTACTCCACGTGGGTGCGCCGGAGTCCCCCGAGCCCGTAATGCAACTCGAAGCGATTGGGAGGCCGAAGGGCAGCAGTGAGTGCGTGCTGGAGCGGGAGCAAGTGGTCCTGGGTTACCAGGTGACCAACCAGCTAACCGTCACAGTTCGAAGCCTGGACTCTTTGGGCGAAATCGTCGACGGGGCGATCGAGGCGGGCGGCGACCTGGCCCGGTTCCAGAACGTTAGCTTCAGCATTGAGGACACCACGGCATTGAAGGACGAGGCACGGGCCGAGGCTATCGAGAATCTCAGGGCCAAAGCCGAGCAGATGGCCTCCCTGGCGGGAGTTCAACTGGGTAGACTCAACTACATCACCGAGTCAGGCGGATTCGCGCCATCTCCCATGGTGGTAATGGAGCGGGCAGCCTTCGCGGATATGGCGGCGCCAACACCCTTCATGTCCGGGGAGCTGGATGTAAGAGTGTCGGTCCAGGCGGCCTTCGAGATCATCGAGCCGGAGGTCTAGCCACCCCAGCGTGGAGGTTCGCTGAGCGAGCCAACCCCAGGTAGGAGCATGAAAATAGAGTTCCAGGGCACCCCCGCCGGGGAACAAGAGAAAGGCCGGCGCCGATCCGCTTTGTCGGGTCGGCGCCGGCCTTTATTCGTCCCTCGACACAGCGGTCTCCGCGGGCCCGGCGGCAAATTCTTGGCGGGGCACTGGGGAACAATTGGGGTGGCTTCCGGATGCCTCCGCTTGCGGCTCGAGTGGCAGCTTGCTAGAATTTCCCTGTTGGCAAATGGCATCAGGCCGTGCCATCTTCTTACCGGGGAGATATGGTTCTAAGCGACCAGACTATCGAAGAGGAACTGGGCGTGGGATTGTTCGCGATTTCGCTACCGTGCCGTTGGATATCCAAACGGCCCGCCTCTTCCCCTGGGGCGTTGGGTATTGAGGCGTTCAGCTACTGGCGGACAGGCTCACAGCCAAGCGCCCGCGGGCCGTGGTGGGGTTGACATGACCCCGATGCAGAAGGCCATCGGCCTAGCACGGCAGGTTCTGGGCTCGACTAGCCCAAATCCCGCGGTTGGCGCCGTCATCATCAAGGACGGCCTGGAGATCGGCTGCGGGTCCACTCTGCCGCCGGGGCAGCGCCACGCGGAGATCGGCGCCCTCGAGCATGCCGGGGCCGCGTCGAGAGGCGCCACGCTCTACACTTCCCTGGAGCCCTGCTGTAACTTCGGCCGCACGCCTCCGTGCACCCAAGCTATCATCGCCGCCGGGATCGTGCGGGTCTGCTTGGCTGCGCTGGACCCCAATCCCCGGGTCTCGGGCCGGGGATGCGCTGAACTCCGGTCGGCCGGGATTGAGGCGGTAATCGGCGAGGAGTCCGAGTCGGCCCAAGAGATTTATGAGGCTTTCACCAAGCACATCACAACCGGCATCCCCTTTGTCAGCGCCAAATTTGCTATGAGTCTGGACGGCAAGATCGCGACCCGCACCGGGGATTCCAGGTGGGTAACCGGCCCGGAATCCCGGGGTTTGGTCCAGCAAATGCGGCGGGAGATCGATGGTATCCTGGTGGGCGTTAACACCGTGCTGGCCGACGACCCTCAATTGACGGCCCGCGACCCGGAAGGCAACCCCCTGCCGCGACAACCGCTGCGGGTGGTCGTCGACAGCCGATGCCGCACCCCCGGCGAATCCGGGTTGTTTGGGCAGCCGGGGCACACTCTCATCGCCTGCACTGAAAAAGCCTCTTCGGAAGACGTGGCCCGGCTGGAAAGGGCCGGGGCCGAAGTGCTTCAACTTCCCGCCGGCGAGGACGGCCGCGTGGACTTGGGAGAGCTGCTGGCAGAACTGGGCCGCCGCGACGTGGTAAGCTTGATGGTAGAAGGGGGCGGGATGGTCCTTGGCTCCCTGTTCGACGCCAGGCTGGTTGACAAGGTGTACGCTTTCATCGCGCCACTGATCATCGGGGGCTCACAGGCCTCATCCCCAGTAGAGGGCCGAGGAGTCGAGCAGTTGGCCGGCGCTTGGCGAATGGAAGAAGCCAGCGTCCGAACCGTCGGCCCGGACTGGCTGGTGGTAGGCTACCCGGAGAAGAAGAGTTAGGATGTTCACGGGAATAGTTGAGGAAGTCGGAGCGGTGGCGAGCCTGGAGGGCTACTGCCTGCAAATCCGGGCCATCCTGATCATGGAAGGCATGAAGCTGGGCGATAGCATCGCCGTCAACGGGGCCTGCCTCACCGTTGTCGAGCACCGCGACGACGGGTTCAGCGTGGAACTCTCGCCCGAAACCCTGCGGCGGACATCTTTCGGAACCCTGAAAGCAGGTCACGCAGTCAACCTGGAACGGCCTCTGGCGGTAAGCGACCGCCTCGGCGGCCACATCGTTCAGGGCCATGTGGACGCCACGGGGCGGATCACATCCAGCAAGCCGGAGGGAGAATGTGTCATCCTCCGGGTGTCCTGCCCGAAGACACTTATGCGATACATCGTGGAGAAAGGCTTTGTCGCGGTTGACGGCATAAGTCTTACCGTGGTAAAAAAAGGTACTTCATCGTTCACTCTGTCCCTCATCCCCTACACGCTGGAGAACACCAGCCTGCGAGAGAAAACTGGGGGCGGCCGCGTGAACCTGGAAGCCGATATTGTGGCCAAGTACATCGAAAGCCTCCTACCAGAGCAGCCGGCGAACCGATGAACGCTTGGGCGAAAGAAGGACGCTATTATGCCTCTGTGTAGTGTGGAGGAGGCCCTAGAGGACCTCAAAGCAGGTAAGTTTCTTATCGTGGTCGACGATGAGAACCGGGAGAACGAAGGCGATCTGGTAATGCCTGCCGAGATGGTGACTGCGGATGCGGTCAATTTTGTCGTTACCCACGCCCGGGGTCTTTTATGCATGCCCATCTCCGGTGAAAGGCTGGACGAACTGGACATGCCGCTGATGGTAGCCAGCAACACCTCGATCAAACATCATACCGCCTTTACCGTGTCGGTGGACTACAGGAAAAACACCACCACCGGTATCTCTGCGAGCGACCGGGCCGCTACCATCCGCGCCATGATCGACCCCAACGCCCGGGCCGAAGACTTCTCTCGTCCGGGTCACCTGTTTCCGCTGCGTTGCCATCCGGGCGGGGTCTTGGCTCGGGCTGGGCACACCGAGGCAATTGTCGACCTGTGCAAAATGGCGGAATTGAATCCGGCGGGCGTGGTGTGCGAAATCATGAACGAGGACGGCTCCATGGCCCGGATGCCGGACCTGGAAACCTTTGCCGAAGTCCACAAATTGAGGGTACTCAGCATCACCCAGATCATCGCCCACCGGCGCCGCCACGAGCGGCTCATCGAGCGCGTGGCGGAAGCGCGCCTCCCCACCAAGTACGGCGAGTTCACCGCTGTGGCCTACCAGAGCGCGGTGGATGCGGGAGAGCACATTGCGTTGACCATAGGCAAGTGGGAGCGGGACCAGCCGGTCCTGGTCCGAATACACAGCGAGTGCCTGACCGGGGATGTTTTGGGCAGCCTCCGATGTGATTGCGGAGACCAGATAGACATGGCCCTGAAAATTCTGGGCCAGGAAGGGGCCGGCGTCTTTCTATACATGCGGCAGGAGGGCCGGGGCATCGGGCTGCACAACAAGATCAAGGCTTATTCGCTGCAAGACGGCGGCCTGGACACGGTGGATGCCAACCGGTCCCTGGGGTTTGAACCGGACCTGCGCCACTACGGGATCGGCGCCCAGATAATCCGGGACCTGGGAATCAGCAAGCTACGCCTGCTGACCAACAACCCCCGTAAGGTGGTTGGCCTCTCGGGCTTCGACCTGGAGATTGTGGAACGGGTGCCGGTTGAAGCCACGGTTAACGACGAAAACCGAGGCTACCTCCAGACCAAGCGAGCGCGGATGGGGCACATCATCAGTAGTTGCTAGCGCCGGGCCTTTCCGCGATAGGCCCGTCTATTTGATAACCCGTCTATTTGATGACAGTAGGGGCGACCGGCCGGTCGCCCCTACGCTGTTCCGGCCGTCCTTCTCTAGCCTGTCTCTTTTCCGACCTTGGACATGAGATAGGCCTGGATGAACTCATCCACGTTTCCGGCGAGCACCGCATCCGGGTTGGTGCTCTGGTGGTTGGTCCGGTGGTCTTTCACCGACTTGTACGGATGCAGCACGTAGCTGCGAATCTGGTTTCCCCATTCCGGGCTTACCCTCTGGCCCCGGAGTTTCGCTAGCTCCTCGGCCCGCTGCTCGTTCTGCCGGGCCAGGAGTTTGGCCCTCAGGATGCGCAGGGCAAATTCCCGGTTCTGATGCTGGGACCGCTCGTTCTGGCAGCTAATGACGATGCCTGATGGGACGTGGGTCAAGCGTACCGCGGAAGCCACTTTCTGCACGTTCTGCCCCCCGGGGCCACTGGCCCGGAAGAAGTCCAACTTCAGGTCTTCGGACCGCACCGTCACTTCGGCTTCTTCGTCTGAGACCGGAATAACCTCCACCACGGCGAAAGAGGTGTGCCGCAAGTGGTTAGGGTCATAGGGCGACAGGCGGACCAGCCGGTGGACGCCCCGCTCGGCGCTCGCGTAGCCGAAGGCGTGAGGGCCTCCGACTTCCAGGGTGGCGTTGCGGAGGCCGGCTTCATCTCCGTAGGAGAGGTCCATTATCTGAACCGGGCGGCCCTGTATTTCCGCCCATTTGGCGTACATGCGCAGCAGCATCTCTGCCCAGTCCTGAGAGTCGGTGCCCCCGGCTCCGGCGTGGATGGTGACGATAGCCGGCCGGTCGTCGAAGGGTCCGGACAAGGTCAGGTTGACCTCTTCCCGGGCCAAGGACCGGGTGATCGTGCGGGCCTCGGCCTCCAACTCTTCCTGTAGGGAATAGTCCTCCTCCGCCAGGGCCAGTTCGGTCAACTCCAGTAGGTTCTTGGAGCCCGTTTGAAGGCCTCGCCAAAGGGTCACCGCGTCTTTGAGGCGGCCCAACTGCTGCATTTTCCGTTGGGCTTCCCGGGGGTCGTCCCAAAAGCCGGGAGTGGCCGATTCCAGCTCCATGCGGGCAATCGCAATTTCTTTGTCAGCGAGGTCAAAGACGCTCCACCACGGAATCTATCCTCTTACAAACGGTTTGCAGGTTCAGCTTGAGTTGTTCCATGCTCTCTCCTATTCCCCCGGACTGAGTGCCCGGCAAGCCGGGCGTCTGCTTTTCGGGCCGGTCTGATCGGGGGCTTTTCGGGCTCGAAAAGAGTTGCCAACTGTAACGACCTGTCCTTTTCGGACGGCCGATTGCGCCTCCAGTTGCGTGAGAAACTTCGCCCCGCTGCCCGCACTGCCACCAGCACGACGGGTCAATGTTGTCCCTTGGGCATATTTGACCGGCGGCCGCGCCGGAGCCTGGGCGACAGACTACCTGGATTCACGCTACGGATACCGCCGCCCCATTATAGCAAGAAACCGGTCGTTGAGGCGGAGAAACGGTACCCCGGCGTACAACTTTCCCCGGCACATTTCCCAGACCAAGGAGGCTGCCGAAGCCAGTTAGGCGGATCGCCAGTGACGGCCTGAGTTGACAAATGCGGAGGGGGGTAGGGGTATGCTCTACCGGGCAAACTGTTTGCTGTAGATGAGGGCGTCTGTCCGCCCACCTGGAGGTGCCGGCCTTGGATTGGCTGCTGGCTATCCCGCTAAGCTTTGGAGCGTACCTGCTGGGCTCACTACCCACCGGCTACCTGGTGGTTCGCCTGGTCAAGGGCGTCGACATACGGCAGGTGGGCACCAAGAACGTGGGAGCCCTGAACACCTACCAGCAAGTCGGAGCCTTTGGCGGGCTGTTCGTGCTCTTCGTGGACGCCGGTAAAGGGGCCTTGGCCGTGCTGATCCCCGGCTGGCTTGGCGCGCCGGACGAGGTCCTTTTCCTGACGACTCCGCTGGTCGTGGCGGGCCATAACTGGACGGTATTCCTTCGTTTTCAGGGCGGAAAAGGGGCGGCGGCTATCTTCGGTATTTCTCTGGCCCTGGTACTCGTGCCAACCCTCGTCACCATTCTCCCGGTGGCTTTGGTCATATTCTTGACCCGCAACGTCGTAACCGGCGCGGGCGTCGGATTTGTATTCTTGAACGTCATGTTGGTGGTCACCGGCCAGGGCGCCGTGCAGATCATCCTGTGCGCGTCGTTGACGGTAATGGTAGTTGTGACCTACTCCATCGGTATCCGGGAGCAATTACTCACGGCATTCAAGACCCGCCAATGGCGCGGGCTGTTCAACCGTTTGCCCTGACCGGTCGCACCGGCCTTCGAATCCCCTCGCGGTCTGCCGGTCCGGGCGAGAAAAGGCCCCGAGACTCCATCAGGTCTGGAAAATCCAACGGGCAACCGCGACGTTTTCCGTACAGCGGGCCAGCCCATTAGGCTATAATGTACCGGGAGTTCTTAACTCCAAGCCCCGTGGAAGCCGCGCTGGGAGGCAGGCGGCGGCCGGTGACAGAATCGCTAGCCGAACGCTCGTGCCAGAGGCATCCACGGACCTCCGAAATTTTCATGCAGGCCGAATTATGCTAGATCACGGTACCCTCGAAAGCGGCAACGCCGATCCGGTAGAGGCCCGGCGCCACCGAATGCGCCACTCCGCGGCCCACGTCATGGCTGAGGCAGTCACCGAGCTGTTTCCAGAAGCAAAGATAGCCATCGGGCCACCCACGGCGGACGGTTTCTACTACGATTTCGACGTTTCCCGCCCGTTCACCCCCGAGGACCTGGAGCAAATCGAAAAGTTGATGCTCCGGAGCATCGCCGGCGGTCATGACTTCCTCCGGGAGGAGATCGGCCGGGGGGAAGCCAAGAACCTTTTTGCCGATCAGCCCTACAAGCTGGAGATCATCGACAGTCTGGCCAACGCCGAGACGCTGTCGGTCTACCGGCACGCCGAGTTTGTGGACCTCTGCCAGGGGCCCCACGTGGCCAACACCTCCGAGATAGTTGCGGTGAAGCTGCTCCAACTGGCCGGGGCCTACTGGCGGGGCGACGAACACCGCCCGATGCTCCAACGCATCTACGGCACCGCCTTCGAGAGCCAGGAGGAGTTGGATGCCTATCTGGCCCGGCTGGAAGAGGCGGAGAAACGCGACCACCGCACCCTGGGGCGCCAACTGGGCCTCTTCACGGTCCACGAGGAGATCGGCTCCGGACTGGTCGTGTGGCACCCCAAGGGAGGCCGGATTCGCACCCTCATCGAGGACTACTGGCGGGCGCTTCACTACCGCCTGGGCTACGACATCATCTACTCGCCCCATATAGGCCGCGCCCAGCTTTGGCAGACGAGCGGCCATCTGGATTTCTACCGAGACAGCATGTACGCCCCCCTGGTGGTGGACGAGCAGGAGTATTTCCTGAAGCCGATGAACTGCCCGTTCCACATCATGGTGTACCGCTCGGCGCTGCGGAGCTACCGGGAACTGCCCCTGCGCTTCGCCGAGCTGGGCACGGTCTACCGCTACGAACGCAGCGGGGTGCTCCACGGGCTGATGCGCGTGCGGGGGTTCACCCAGGACGACGCCCATATCTTCTGCCGCCCGGACCAGGTGGAAGCCGAAGTCGGCGGCGTGCTGGACCTGACTTTCGAGCTTCTGGAGGCCTTCGGGTTCGCCGATTACTCCATATCTCTGTCCACCCGGCCCGAGAAGTACGTGGGCGACCCGGAGACGTGGGACCATGCTACCCAGTCCCTCAGGCTGGCCCTGGAGCAACGGCATCTAACCTTCGACATCGACGAAGGCGGCGGGGCCTTCTACGGCCCCAAGATAGACATCAAGATCACCGACGCCCTGGGCCGGGCCTGGCAATGCACCACGGTCCAGTTCGACTTCAACCTGCCGGAACGGTTCGACCTGACCTTCCAGGACGCCGAAGGAGGCCGGAGCCGCCCCTACATGGTGCACCGGGCCATCCTGGGGTCCATGGAGCGGTTCCTGGGAGTGCTGATCGAGCACTACGCCGGGGCCTTCCCCCTGTGGCTGGCCCCCGTCCAGGCGGTGGTCATCCCCATCGCCGACCGGCACCTGGATTACGCCGAGTCACTGAAAGGCAAGCTGGAGGCTGGCGGATTCCGGGTGGAAGTCGACTCTCGCGGCGAGCGGATGAACCTAAAGATACGCAACGCCCAGATGCAGAAAATCCCTTACATGCTGGTCGTGGGGGACAGAGAGCAGAAAGAGGGAGCCGTTGCGGTGCGGCACCGGGAAGAAGGCGACCTGGGAAAGATGCCGCTTTCAGGTTTGGTGGAGCGGCTGAACGGGGAGTTGGGCGGGTAAGGCGAAGGCCGGAAAATGGTTTCCCCGGCGCCATTCTCAGGCCGGTTGCAATTCAACCGGGGCTGTTGAGGAATGACACCTTTCAGCAATTGAGTTGACTGAGTACTACCGCCTCTTCTAAACCAGCCGACCTGCTACGATCTTGTGCAGAATGCTGCCCGTCAAGGTCTGGTAGGGAATGCCCTCCTCCAGCGCCCTCTTCCGGAGGGCTTCCAGTTCCTTCCTGAATACCCGGATGTTCACCCGCGTGTCTTTCTTGAAAGAATTGGCCGGCTCCCAGGTATCGACACCCAAACGCTGTGGTGTTCCGCGGCGTTGTGGTTGACAATGGAGATATGGAAAACTCTCCCGCCTCTCAAGCGGGTTCACATAGGAGTCCCCATGCCCAACTGTCTGATCCACGAGACCAGCCCCTACCTGTTGCAACACGCCCAAAACCCGGTGGACTGGTACCCATGGGGTGAAGAGGCCCTGGCCCGCGCCAAAGCCGAGGACAAACCCATCCTGCTCAGCATCGGGTATTCTGCCTGCCACTGGTGCCACGTCATGGAGCGGGAATCCTTCGAAAATGAAACCATCGCCGCCCTGATGAACGAGGGCTTCGTCAGCATCAAGGTGGACCGGGAGGAGCGGCCCGACCTGGACGCGGTGTACATGGAGGCGGTGCAGATGCTGACGGGCAGCGGCGGCTGGCCGATGACCGTTTTCCTCACCCCGGAGGGCAGAGCGTTCTACGGCGGCACCTACTTCCCGCCGGAGGACCGCCACGGCATGCCGGGTTTCCCCAGGCTGCTCCGGTCTCTCTCTGAAGCGTACGCGAATAGCCAGGGGGAGATCGGCCGGGTCACCCAGCAGCTCGCCGAGAGGATGGGCCGCTCCGGCCAGATGCTTCAGGGGGAGACTCCACCAACGGAGGAGATCTTACACGAAGCCTACTCCAACCTGGCTGCCGGCTTCGACTTTGAGAACGGCGGCCTCGGCGCCGCCCCAAAATTCCCCCAGCCCATGTCGTTGGAATTCCTGCTTCGCTACCACCACCACGGCTACCCCAACGCATCGAGGCGCGCCCTAGAGATGGTGGAGCTTACCCTGGAGAAGATGGCCCAAGGCGGCATCTACGACCAGATCGGCGGGGGCTTTCACCGGTACTCCACCGATGACCTCTGGCTGGTCCCCCACTTCGAGAAGATGCTCTACGATAACGCCCTGCTGGCCCGGCTCTACCTGCACGCCCACCTGGTCACGCGTCGCCCTCTATATCGCCGGATAGCCGAGGAGACTCTGGACTACGTCCTGCGGGAGATGACCGACCCAAGTGGCGGTTTCTACTCGGCCCAGGACGCCGCCAGCGAGGGAGTGGAGGGCAAGTTTTTCGTCTGGTCTCCGGAGGAAATCCGGGCCGCGCTGGGAGACGAGGAAGGCGACATCTTCAACGGTTTTTTCGGGGTCACCGGCGCCGGAAATTTCGAGGGAAAGAACATCCTCAACATATCACAGGAGGTGGCCCCCTATGCCGAAGGGCACGGGCTCTCTCCGGAGCGGCTGCAGCGAGTCGTAGACCGGGGCAAAACGGTCCTCCGGGAAACGCGGGAGCGCCGGGTCCACCCGCTGCGGGACGACAAGGTGCTCGCTTCCTGGAACGGCCTCATGCTGCGCAGCTTCGCCGAGGCGGCGGTGGCCCTGGGCCGGGCCGACTACCTGCAGGCCGCGATCAGGAATGCCAGCTTTCTGATGGAGACCATGAAACCAGCGGGTCGCCTGCTCCGCACCTACCGGGCTGGACAGGCCAAGCTTCTGGGTTACCTGGAGGACTACGCTTGCATTGCCGACGGGCTCCTGGCTCTCTACGAAGCTACTTTCAACCCCCGATGGCTGGCCGAGGCTACCGGGTTGGCTGATTCCATGATAAAGCTGTTCTGGGACGATACGGACGGCGGCTTCTACGACACCGGCTCGGACCACGAGGCGCTGGTGGTCAGGCCCAGGGATATCTTCGACAACGCTCAGCCCTGCGGCGGGTCGGTGGCCGCCGACGTCCTGCTGCGGCTGGCGGTGATCACCGGCAACCAGGAATATGCCGTCAAAGGAGCTGCGCCACTGAAAGCCCTCGGCGACCTAATGGGCCGGGCCCCGGCGGGCACCGGGCACTGGCTGGGGGCCCTGGACTTCCACCTCGCCGCGCCCAAAGAGATCGCCATCATCGGCCCTCCCGAGGACCCGGCCACCCAGGCCCTGGTCGACACCGTATTCAACCGCTACCTGCCCAATAGAGTGGTGGTGGGAGCCTCATCACTCCCTCCTGCGGAAGGAGGGCAAGAGGGGGTCAAGCACCCCATCGACCCCCCTCTCCTCCGTGACCGGGGAATGGTCGACGGCAAGCCAACGGCCTACGTGTGCCAGAATTACGCGTGCCAGCTTCCGGTCACCGAGGTAGAGGCGCTGTCGAAGCAGCTCGCGGGCTGACCTCCGCGGAATCGGGAGGAAGAAGGGGCCGGCGCTGCTCCGCCACCACGCCCACGGGTTCGGCTACTGACCAGGGAAGCCCTTCTCGCAAGGGAAATCAGCTTTCAGCCCTTGAGCACTCAGACACCGGTAAACCGGCTGGCTGAAGACCGCGCCTCAGCCAGCCGGCAGGTTACTAGATCGCGTCCACGATCGCATTCAGAGTGGCGCTGGGACGCATGGCTTTGGCGGCCAGCTCATCATTGGGATGGTAATAACCACCGATATCCACCGGCTGTCCCTGAGCGTCGTTAAGCTCCTGCACGATCTTGTCTTCGTTGGCGGCCAACTGCTGGGCCACCTCGACAAAGCGAGCTTGCAGCTCTGGGTCCTGGGTCTGCTTGGCCAGCGCTTCCGCCCAGTACAGAGCGAGGTAGAAATGACTGCCTCGGGTGTCCAGTTCGTTCACCCGGCGCGATGGCGCCCGGCGGTTTTCCAAATGCTGCCCGATCGCTTGGTCCAGGGTCTCAGCCATGAGTTTCGCCTTGTCGTTCTTAAAGACCTCGCCGAGATGCTCGAAGGATGCGACGAGGGCACAGAATTCACCCAGAGAATCCCACCGCAAATGACCCTCCTCAAGGAACTGCTGTACGTGCCTGGGGGCCGACCCGCCAGCGCCCGTCTCAAACATCCCACCACCCTGAAGCAGGGGGACGACAGAAAGCATCTTGGCGCTGGTGCCTAATTCGAGGATGGGGAAGAGGTCAGTCAGATAATCACGCAGGATGTTGCCAGTGACGGAAATCGTGTCCTGGCCGGCCCGGCTGCGTGCCATTGTGGACTTCATCGCGTCGATAGGAGACATGGTGCGAATGTCCAACCCGGCGGTGTCGTGGGTAGGCAGATATTGGTCCACTTTCTTAATGAGTTCAGCGTCGTGAGCCCGGTTCGGGTCCAACCAAACGATGGCCGGCGAGCCGGTGGCTCTAGCCCGATTGACCCCAAGTTTGACCCAGTCCCGGATCGCCGCGTCTTTGGTCTGGCACATCCGAAAGATATCGCCTTCCTCGACGCTCTGTTCCATCAGAGTTGTGCCCGATGTGTCCACGACCCAAATCGCCCCTTTACCGGGAGCTTTGAAGGTCTTGTCGTGAGACCCATACTCTTCGGCTTTCTGGGCCATCAGCCCCACATTGGCGACACTGCCGATGGTAGACGGGTCGAAAGCCCCATGATTCTGACAATCTTCGATAATCGCCTGATATAGAGTCGCATAAGAGCGATCAGGAATCATCGCGATCGTGTCGTGCAACTCGTTGTCGGGACCCCACGTGCGGCCGCCATCGCGGACAATCACGGGCATGGTAGCATCGATAATCACATCACTCGGCACATGCAGATTGGTGATACCTCGATTGGAGTTCACCATCATCAGCTCCGGGCGGGCACTGTAGACCGCCTGTATATCTGCCTCGATTTCCGCTCGTTTGGCTTCAGGCAGAGATTCAATTTTGGTGTAGAGTTCAGCCACTCCGTTGTCGGGGTTCACCCCGAGTTCACCCAGCACAGCCGCGTGTTTGGCCAACACGTCCTGGTAGTAAACCGACACGCAATGGCCGAAAATAATCGGATCGGAGACGCGCATCATGGTCGACTTCAGATGCAAAGAAAGCAACACGCCATCGGCTTTAGCCTTTTCCATCTGGTCAGCGTAAAACTGGCGCAGCGCCTTCACATTCATCGCGGTACAGTCGATGATTTCATCGGCTAACAGGGGGATATCGGCTTTCAGTACGGTCACACTACCATCGCCGGCCACAAACTCGATAGCAGCCGATCCCGCTGCCGCGACCGTCACGGCCTGTTCACTACCGTAGAAATCACCACTGCTCATGTGGGCAACGCGGGTTTTGGACACTTCCGGCCAGTCCCGCATCATCCGATGGGGATTGCGCTTCCCGTGCTCTTTGACCGAGGTGGCCGACCGGCGATCGGAGTTCCCTTCTCGCAGAACCGGGTTGACCGCACTACCCAACACCCTGGAAAAGCGCACGTGCAGTTCGCGTTCTTGGTCGGTTGCAGGCACATCGGGGTAGTCGGGAATATCATATCCCTTGTCCTGCAACTCTTTGATCGCGCCTTTTAGCTGGGGAATAGAGGCACTGATATTGGGCAGCTTGACAATGTTCGCCGCCGGGTCCTCGCACAACTCACCGGACATGGTCAGATAGTCGGGGACTTCTTGCTCATCTGTCAGCTTGTCTGGGAAATTGGCGATAATGCGGCCAGTCAAAGAGATATCCCAGGCCGCCAGTTCAATGCCGGATCCCTTGGTAAAGGCCCGGAGAATTGGCAGCAACGAGTGTGTGGCCAGGGCCGGAGCCTCATCAATCTTGGTATAAATAATCTGGGACGCTTCTGGCATATTCTTCTCCTTAACAAATAAGTTTCACGGGCTGCTACGAGTTGCAAAGGGAGGATTAACGATAGTCCCGGCCACATGAATCAATGCCGATTATAAGCCAGCTAAATTGACATTGCCTAGTCCCGCACCTAATCCTGACCGTGAATTCTGACTATTGCTGCGACCGGCCCTCGGTCTTTGTACCACTTGTTATGTCAGGCCCACAAGGGCAAGAATCAGGCGGTCTGCCAATGTGGCTTCAGGGGCGGGTCACTAGACCTCGATCATCAACGGCCGGGGTGTCTCGTGTGCGCCGGACGAGCACCGGGGCTACCGCCCGGAGGGCAGGGGATGTATAATAATCCCGGCTCCAAATCGACCTGGCGGCTCCATCTGGCAACGTCAATTCCTCTGGCAATACGAGCCGCACCATGCCTGCCGTGCAAGTCGGGAAAGACGCCGGAGGCAGCCCGACGGTGTTACAGCAGTCTTGCGAATGGCGGCCCGAAGTCGCATTTAACGGCCGCGACACCGGCGCCGAGTTCGGCAAATACTTGATGGAAACGGTGGAAGACTCCAACGTGGAATCAAGTGGGAGATATTCGTCCACGCCTCATAAGGCGAGGCTCGTCAGCGGCACGCCATCAGCTTTCAGTTCCAGCCTTCGACTTGAGGGTAAGGGCCGCGTATGACTCGTGGATCGGGTACTGTGGTCATGTGGCTCGGTCTGTGACATATTGGCCTATTTCACGACGCTGACAGCTGGGTGCTGATAGCTGAACGCTAAACAATACGGAGGAATGATCGGCATATGCGCAGTAAGGTAACGGTAATCGGGGCTGGCAACGTGGGCGCCACGGCCGCCCAGAGGATTCATCAGTTGGGAATCGCAGACGTGCTGCTGGTTGACGTCGTCGAGGACCTTCCCCAGGGCAAAGCGTTGGACATGTTGGAGTCCGGGCCGGTGCTGGGCACCGACGCCAGCATCACCGGCAGCAATGGCTACGCTGAGTCTGCCGACTCCGATGTGGTCGTCATCACCGCCGGTATCGCCCGCAAGCCCGGCATGAGCCGGGATGACCTGCTCCTGACCAACATGAAGATTACGGCGTCGGTCACGGCAGATGTGGTCAAATACTCGCCCAACTGCATCATCATCGCGGTGACCAACCCCCTGGATGCCATGGTGCAGAACGTGTTCGAGGCCAGCGGGTTTCCCCGCAACCGGGTGTTCGGGATGGCCGGGATACTGGACACGGCCCGTTTCCGCACCTTCATCGCCCAGGAGCTGGACGTTTCCGTGGAGGACGTGCAGGCCCTGGTGTTGGGCGGCCACGGGGACGACATGGTGCCCCTGGTCCGGTACACTTCGGCGGGCGGCATCCCCATCAGCGAGTTGATGTCCCAGGAGACAATCGACCAGTTGGTGAAGCGCACCCGAGGCGGCGGCGGTGAGATCGTTGCCCTGCTCAAGGCCGGAAGCGCCTACTACGCTCCCTCCGCGGCTATCACTCAGATGGTTGAGGCTGTGCTGTTAGACAAGAAGCGCATCCTTCCCTGCTGCGCCTACCTGGAAGGGGAGTACGGAATCAATGGCCTCTGCGTGGGCGTCCCGGTGAAGCTGGGAGCCGGAGGCATGGAAAAAGTCATCGAGGTCGGCCTCACCGATGCGGAAAAGACCGCGCTGCAAAGCTCCGCGGCCAGCGTTCAGGAGTTGGTCGACGTGATGCGAAAGGCCAGGGCCGAGGCAGGGTAGTCCAGCGTCGACTTGGTGTCGACGGACCGCCCGGCGCCCCCATCCTGGCCTTCCCCTTCGTAAGAGGAAGCAACTGGTCCCCTCCCCGTTGGTGAAGGGGAGAGTTAGAGTGGGGCAGCATCGCAACATCGTTTCTTGCTTCTCGGTATGCTGGTCCGGCCCGAGTATCAGATAGGTTCTTGAAGCCGCCCGCGTCAGTGGCAGGGATTCCTTAACAAGAAGAAGGGAGTCGAGCAAATGCTCAAGCGGACATCGCTGGAACGGGCGCTACTGGCAAAGGCGGCCCGGTATCTGCCCGGAGGCAATCTCGGCAACCTCTCGCTCCAGGGCGACCTCGACTTCCTGGTCAAGGAAGGACGGGGCTCCCGTATCTGGGATGTCAGCGGCAACGAGTACGTCGATTGGTTAATGGGCTCGGGCCCCATGATCCTGGGCCACGCTCATCCCGCCGTGGTCGAAGCGGTGATGAAAGCGGTGGAGCAGGGGAGCACCTTCTTCACCACCAACGAGCGAGCGGTGCTGCTGGCCGAGGAGCTGGTTGAAGCCGTCCCCTGCGCCGAGCAGATCCGGTTCACCACCAGCGGCACCGACGCCTGCTTCCAGGCCATGCGGGCGGCCCGGTCCTACCGGAAACGGGAAAAGGTGCTGAAGTTCGAGGGTGGCTTCCACGGCACCAGCGACTACGCCATGATGAGCGTCACCCCGTCGGCCGGGGAAGAATTTCCCCAGGCATCGCCCAGTAGCGGCGGCATCCCCAAGGCCGTCCAAGAGTTGATGCTAATCGCCCCTTTTAATGACCTGGACACCACATCGGCCATCATCGAGGCCCATCACGACGAGTTGGCCGCGGTTATCGTGGAACCTTTACAGCGGATGCTGGCGCCCCAGCCGGGGTTCCTTCAAGGGTTGCGCCAGGTCACGGCCCAGCACGATATCCCGCTGATTTTCGACGAGGTGGTGACCGGCCTCCGCCTGGCTTACGGCGGCGCCCAGGAACACTATGGGGTAATTCCAGACTTGTGCTGCATGGGCAAGATAATGGGCGGAGGCTACCCCCTGGCGGCGGTGCTGGGCCGGGGCGACATTCTGTCCGTCTATGACCGGAGCATCGCCGCTGCCGATAGTTATGTCAACCAGATTGGCACCCTCAACGGCAATCCCATTGCTTGCGCCGCCGGGCTGGCCACCCTCGCTGAATTGCGTAAACCAGGCGCCTATGAAGGGTTGCGCGCCGCCGGCGCCCGGTTGCGCCGGGCCCTGGTGGATATCTGCGCCGAGAACGGGATTGGCGTCCAGGTCTGCGGTGAGGATTCCGTCTTTGACGTGTACTTCACCGGGCAGCCGGTCTTCAACTACCGGGACGGGCTCGCGGGAGATGCCGGGATGTTCAACCGGTTCAACGCCGGGCTGTTGGAACAGGGGATTCTGAAGGGCGCCCCGAAGTTCTACCCCTCCGCGGTCCACACCGGCGAAGATGTCGACAAGACCATTGCGGCTTTCCGGGAAGTAATCTCGACGCTACAGGACTAGTTACTCAGTCAACTTGATTTTGACCGGATGTCATTCTGAGGAGCGAAGCGACGAAGAATCTCAGCGTAACAACGAGATTCTTCGCTTCGCTCAGAATGACAATCAACGGTGTTTGGTTGACTGAGCGCCGCTACTTCGCCACCGCCAGCTTCGTGATGAGGGGCTTGGCGGTCATTATGTGCTTCCGCAGGCCCAGGTCACTGGAACTGATGCCCATGGCAAGCCCGATCACCTGGGACAGGTGCAGGATGGGTATGTCGATCTTCCGTTGGGCCTGAGCGGCGGCCTTCGGTTGGAAGCCGTCCAGGTTCAGATGGCATAGGGGGCATGGTGTCACCATCGCGTCTGCACCCAGGTCCTTGACGTCGGCGGTATGCTTGGCCACCATCGCCAGGGAGTTCTTCTCGTTGATGGTTAGGATGGGGAAACCGCAACAACGGGTCTTGCCGGCGTAGTCCACCACCGTGGCTCCCACCGTCTCGATCAGCGTTTCCAGGGCGGTCTGCCGCTCCGGGTGCTCTTCCATGTCCAGCGCATCGGCGGGACGCACCAGGTAACAACCGTAGAAAGGTGCAACCCTCACCCCTCCCAGGGGCCGGGTTATCTGCTGCACCAGCTTGTCTAGACCGTAGTCCTCGATAAGTATCCAGAGCAGGTGCTTGGGCTCGGCGGTCCCCTTGTATTCCAGGCCCTCTTCAGCCAGGTACGAGTTGATTCGAGCCAGATACTCCGGGCTCGCTTTCATGCGCCGGTTGGCCTGGCTCATCACCCCCTGGCAGGTGCTGCAGATGGTCATGATGGGCAGGCCCAGGTTCTCCGCCATGGCGAAGGTCCTAGCGTTGAGAGAGTCGCCCAGGACCTCGTTCTTTTCCTGCAGGACGCCGGCTCCGGTGCACGAAGCGCCGGGCATCACCTGAATCTCGATGCCGAGCTTTTGGCAGATCAGCTTGGTGGCCATGTTCAGTTCCGGGCAACCGCCTTGGGCTACACAACCTGGGAAGTAAGCGTACTTCAACTTGGGCCTCCGGGTCCGTTAATTAGCCTATTTGGCCCCACCCCGGCCTTTGGCCACCCTTCTCCCTCAGGGAGAAGGACCGGGAGCGTGGGAAGGGTTCAGTGCATCAGATGGTTTGTATAACCGGAGTTTACCTCCGGTTATACCTTCTCGGGCTTTTCCAGTTTCTCTACGAGCTTTTGGACGTTGTGGGCGCCTTCGATCTTCTTGTGGATAATGGGCGGCATCTTCCCGTGGGTGAAAGCCCGGATCCCAACCGGGAGGAAGCCCATCAACGCTGGAATGTTGGTGATTCCCACCGTCTTGACCGGCAGTCGGAGTTCGTCCAGCCGGCCGCTATGGGCCACCAAGTCCACGAATACCTCGGCGTGACGGGCGCCGTTGCAATTGTTGAAGCCGGCGGCCATCGCCTGCTCCCGAAGGGCCATGATGCGCTCCATGGGGGCGATTCCCTTCGGGCACACCTCGACGCACTCGGCGCAACGGGTGCAGTCCCACATGCCGGTGACCTGGCCCAGCTTTTCCAGGCGTTCCTTGGAAACCCCGCCGGCGTCGCCATCCCTGGGGTCGGCGGTGAACCGGTAGGCCTTGGCCAGTGCCGCCGGGCCCAGGAACGTGGGGTCGACCTCAAGAACCGTGCAATCGGAAACGCAGCAGCCGCACATGATGCAGGCGGTTACCGCGGAGAGGTGCAGCATGGACTCATTTGAGGCAAGGTACTCGCCTTCCGGTTCGGGGCCCTGGGGCTGGAGATAGGGCTCGATGGCAACGATCTTGTCCCAGAATGTCCCAAAGTCAACCACCAGGTCTTTGATGGTCCCCATGTTCCCCGCCGGCTCCACGACGATGGCGTTGTCCGGGCCGGAGACCTCGCTAACTTGGGTCTTGCAGGCCAGGCGGGCCTGGCCGTTGACCCGCACGGCGCAGGAGCCGCAGATGGAGCTTCGGCAGGAGCAACGAAGGCTCAACGTGCCGTCCATGTCCTCCCGAATCTTGATCAAGGCGTCCAGGACCGTGGACTTATCCTCGGCGGCTACGGTGAACTCTTGCCAGTAGGCTTCCGGGTTTTCGGCTTCAGGGTCGTAGCGTCGTACCTTGATTGTGACGTCCATGGGTTAGTACTTCCTCTCTTCGGGTGTCCATTGGGTGATGGATACCGGCAGATAGGAGATCTCCGGTTCTCCCTCGCTCTTGGTCACCACAATGTGCTTCATCCAGTTCTCGTCGTCCCGGTCGGGGTAGTCGGTGCGAGACTGGGCGCCCCGGCTGTCCTTCCGGTCCAGGGCGCTGACGGCGAGGGCCTCGCCGCAATCCAACAAGAAGCCCAACTCAAGAGCGAACACCAGATCGGTGTTGAAAACGCGGCCTTTGTTGTCCACCGGCACGGTGGCGTAGCGCTCCCTGAGCCCCACCAAGTCCCGCAGGGTCTCCTCCATACCGGCCTGGTCCCGGTAAACCGCCAAGTTCTTGTTCATCGATTGCCCGAGGCCCAGCCGAACCGAGGCTACCCGGTCGCCGTTTTGAGGCCGGTCCAGCATGCTCTGGAGACGTTCTTGCTCCCGTTTCACCACCGCGTCCACGTCGAAATTGACGTACTCCATGTCCTTGGTAGCCGCGGCGGCGTGGGTGCCGGAGCGTTCGCCGAACACGATAGTGTCCAGTAAAGAGTTGGCCCCCAATCGGTTGCCGCCGTGGACGCTGACGCAGGCGCACTCGCCGGCCGCGTACACTCCGGGTATGTTGGTCTGGCCGTCGACATCGGTCTTGATGCCGCCCATTATGTAGTGCATCCCGGGCTGGATGGGGATCGGCTCCTTGATCATGTCTTTCCCGATCAGGTCGATCCCGATCTCGCGAATCTGGCTGAGTTTCTCCATGATCAGGGCCTCACCGAGGTGGCGGCAGTCTAGGAGGACGCAACCGTTGATGCCGTTGCCGGCGTTGATCTCGGTCTGCTCGGCCCGGGAGACCACGTCCCGAGAGGCCAGCTCCATATAATTGGGTGCGTACTTCTCCATGAACCGGTCGCCGTTCTTGTCCAGAAGGTAGGCGCCCTCACCACGGGCCGCTTCGGAGATCAGCACCCCGCTGCCCGTCAAGGTCGTCGGGTGGTATTGGACCATTTCCATGTCCATCAAGCGGGCGCCGGCGTTGTAGGCCAAGGCGATGCCGTCGCCGGTGACGATCAAAGCGTTGGTGCTCGGCTCGAATACGCGGCCCAGCCCGCCGGTGCAGAAAATGACGGTCTTGGCTCGAATCGCGTAAACCTGTCCGGTGCGGAACTCGATGGCCGTCACGCCGCAGATCTGTCCGCCCTCCCGGATCAGACCGGTAACAAACCACTCCTCGTAGCTGCGGATCCCGGATTTAACCAGCTGCTCGAACATGACGTGGAGCATTGCCTGGCCGGTGAAGTCGCCAACGAAGAAGGTCCTCGCCTTCCGTTGGCCCCCGAAAGCCCTGGTGCCCAGGTGGCCTTCATCGTCGCGGTTGAAGGTCACGCCCATGTGCTCCATGTCGATCAAGGCCTTACCCGCCGCCTGGCACATGACCTCGATGGCGTCCTGGTCACCCAGGAAATCGCTACCTTTCACCGTGTCGTAGGCGTGGTCCTTCCAGTCGTCTCCGCGATCGGTGAGCGCGGCGTTGATCCCGCCCTGGGCCGCGTTAGAGTGGCTGCGCACCGGATGGACTTTGCTGATGATTGCGACGTTGGCGCCATTGTCTCGCGCCGCGATGGCCGCGCGCATGCCCGCCAGGCCGGCTCCAACAACCAAGACATCGTGCTCCAGCATGGATGAACCTTCCTCGAACTGCCAGCCGCCGAGGCAGGCCGGCTCACAAGATTGCAGACTCAGTCACTCTGCCCATCAATATAACAAAAACGGTGCGCCCTTTCTACCTGAACCCAGGCTGATCCCCGGCGCCTCGGGGCCGGCCTCACTCGTTGCCCGTGAAGGGAAGGGCCAGCAGCAGGCAGGCGATACTCTTCATATCCTGAATCTCGCCGTTCTCTATCATCCCTGGAATGCGGTCCAGGGGAACCGGTACCACCGTGATGTTTTCATCCTCGTCGGGCGCAAGCCTCGACGGTCTCAAGTCCGTCGCCAGGTAGCCGTGGAGCAACTCGGTGCACCAGCCGGGTGCCACCCAGAAGCTGGACAGATGACGCAACGTGCCGGCGGTAAAACCGATCTCCTCCTGAAGCTCCCGAAGTGCCGCCTCCTCGGGCGTCTCACCGTCATCCATGCCGCCGGCGGGTACTTCTAGCAGCTCGGCTTCGGCGGGCTTCCGGTATTGCCGAACCAGCAGCACGTTGCCATGACAGTCTACGGGTACGATGCAAACGGCCGGACAGTGTTCTACGATCTCCCTGGTCGCCGCGTGGCCGTTAGGCATCCGGACCGTGTCCACTCGGAGGTTGAGGATTTTCCCCTCATACAGGCGCCGGGTCTCCATGGTGGGTTCAGATTGGGCATCTGTCATCGGGCCGGCATCCCTTCCTGCCCGCTGACACCCAAGCCGAGCCGGCGACGTAGCGTCCCGTAGAAATAGCTGGGCGGATTAGCGCGAAGGAACCTGGCTTTGTAGGGACTCTGCTTCAGCTCTACCCAGCCGCCGGGTTCCAGAGGATACTCTACGTATCCGTCGACGCTCAGAATGGCCTGTTGGCGTCCCTCCAGGGTAAGGGTCACCTTCACCGTGGGAGCCAACACCAGCCCCGCGGAAAGGCCCAGGTGGGCGGCCACCGGTTTCAGTATCAGCGACTCCGATGCAGGATCGAGAATGGGTCCACCGGCGGCCAAGCTGTACCCGGTGCTGCCCGTGGCGGTAGAGAAGATGATGGCGTCGGCGCGAAAGGTGGTCAATTGGGCCCCATCGATGTGGACGGAGATGGTCACCAACCGGGAGGCCACGCCTCGGGCCATGACCGCGTCGTTGAGGGCGTGGAACGGCCCCTCGACCGTGGGACCGGAGCCATCGCCGGCCTTGAACACCTCGGCCTGGAGCATATTGCGCTCTTCGACCCGGTGGGTCCCGCTGAAGTAGAGGGGCAGTTTTTCCAGGGCCTCATGCACCCGGAGTTCCGTCATGAACCCCAGCCGGCCCATGTTGATCCCGACCACGGGAATCGCGCTGGGAGCCGTCACCTGCGCGGCCCTCAAGATGGTGCCGTCACCGCCAACGGTGATCACCAGTCCGGTCTGAGCAGCCCGCTCGCGGAGGGTTTCCAGGTTCTCCGCCGGCGACATCCAGCTTTCGCCCGGCACGGCCAGCTTTTTCAGGATAGTTGTAGCCAGTTCCTGGGCTTCGGGAATTCCGGCGTTGTAGATTATGCCGATGTTTTTCATTTTGGTACGAGCGGCCAGCCAGCTGCGTTCATCACTTAGCCCATGAGCCGCCGGCTGCGAAGCAGGGGCAGTCTAGCACCGCGTTCAAATTGGTGTCAATCATGTCCGGCAGAGCAGGGTGTCCGCCTCCATCCAAAGCGGAGGCCACCTCTAAAGGCGGCGGTTGTCGCTTGAAAGCTGCTCAGGGGATCAACGGCCCCACGGCAATCTTCGAATACTCGAGAATGGTGCCCGGCGCGATGCCGATCCAGAGCATGGCCCCGCCGGCGATGGTCAGGGCCAGCAGAGATGCGGGGGGCGTGGAAATGCGCTCTTCTTGGTCTGTGGGCGCCCGTTGCAGGGACACGACACGGATGATTCGCACGTAGTAGTAGGCCGAAACCACGCTGTTGGCCACCCCCAGAACGACCAGCCACGTCAAGTCGGCCTGGATCGCCGCCGTGAAGATGTACAGCTTGGCGATGAAGATGCTGGTGGGGGGCACGCCGATCAAGGCCACCAGGGCCAGGGCCAGGGCTATCGCCAGGAATGGGGCCCGGCGGGCCACGCCGGCGTAGTCCTCGATCCGGTCGCTGCCGATTCGGTTGCCAATGGCCACGATGGCGAAGAAGGCCGTCAGGTTGGCCGCCGCGTAAGCGACTAAATAGAACAGGACGCTGTCTGGGCCCACGGGCAGAAACTCCGGGAAGCTCGAGTCCGGGCCGGCAGCCTTCACGCCCGCCGCCACTCCAATCAGCAGGTAGCCCGCGTGGGCGACGGCGCTGTAACCGAATAGCCTCTTGATGTTGGTCTGGCTGACCGCCACCAGGTTGCCGATTACCATGGACGCGGCGGCCAGGACAGCAATCAGGGCGGCCCAGTCCAGACTCACGTCGAAGAACCCGGAATAGAATACTCTGAGCAATAGGGCGAAGGCGGCGGCTTTGCTGGCTACCGAAAGAAAGGCCACCACCGGCGTGGGAGCCCCTTCGTAGATGTCCGGCACCCACATCTGGAAGGGGACTGAGGAAATCTTGAACCCAAACCCGACCAGCATCAGGATCACTCCCACCAACAGGGCGTAATTGGCGGACGACAGACCCCCGGAGGTAGCCGCGACGCTGGCGGATATCTCGGACAGTTGGGTGGTGCCGTTGAAGCCGAAGATCAGCGCCATTCCGTAGAGCATGATGGCGGAGCTGATCGCGCCGACTATCAAGAATTTTATTCCGGCCTCGCTGGATTTCGAGGTCATCAAGAAGGCGGTCAGCGCCGCCAGTGGTAAGGTGGCCAACTCCAGCGAAATGTAAATGGTAATCAGCTCGGTGGCGGCGGCCAGCAGCATCATCCCGGTAGCCGAGAACAGGATCAGCCCGTAATACTCACCCTGGAACCGTTCCATCTTCCGGACGTAGTCCGTCGAGGCCAGGATTACCAAGCCAGACGCGGCCAATATCAGGAAATTGAAGAACAGGGCGAACCGGTCCACGGACAGGCTTCCCAGCAGTATGCTGGCCTGCCCGGAGGACAGGGGATCGGAGCCCTGCAGCAAGCTGACGGAGTCTTCCAGGTCGAAGGCCTGGATCAGGCTCATGGCCAGCGGCGCCAGCAACCCCAGCAGGGCGAACACCGGCAGCAGGCCCTTCCGCCTGACCACCAGGTCCAGCAGGATGACCAGGATGGCGACTCCCGCCACACCCAGGTACGGCGATAGAACGTATAGGTCGTGGGTGGTCATAGTCGCCTACCCGCTTCCCGGCAGTAAGGCCGCAATAGGCTCCAGGCCGGACTGGAAAACGTCGGTCAGGAACGAGGGGTACACCCCGATTCCCACGATGGTGATCACCAGGATGGCCAGGGGGACGGCCTCGACGAATGACGCGTCCGTCACCTCGGCGAACCGCTCCCGCTGCACGCCGAAGAAGGTACGCTCCATCATCCAGAGAATGTACCCGGCGGCCAGCACGATGCTCAGGACTGCGAGCACCGTGGGCCAGGCAAAGGCCTGGAAGGCCCCGGTGAACACCAGCAACTCAGATACGAATCCGCTGAGGCCGGGCAGCCCCAGGGAGGCCAGGCCGGCGATCAGGATGGCCGTGGCGATCACCGGCATTCGGCCCGCCAAGCCGCCCAGGTCGGGAATGTAGCGGGTGTGAGTCTTGTCGTAGACCAGGCCGACCGCCAGGAAGAGCAGCCCGGTGATGGTGCCGTGGGTGAATAGCTGCATGGCAGCCCCGTTCAGGCCGGCCATGGTCAGTTCGCCCTTGGCGACCCCGATCGAGCCGATCCCCAGCATCACCAGCCCCATGTGGCTGACGCTGGAGAAGGCGATGAGCCGCTTCAGATCGGTCTGGCGGAGGGTAACCACCGCCCCGTACAGCACGCTGACCACCCCCAGAGCCACCAGGGCCCAGGCGAACTTGTCCGTCTGTCCGGGGAACATCCCCAGGTTGATGCGCAGCAGTCCGTAGCCGCCCATCTTCAGCAGCACCCCCGCCAGCATCACGCTGGCGGCGGTGGGCGCGTCGGTATGGGCATCGGGCAGCCAAGTGTGCACCGGCCAGGAGGGCAATTTGATGGCGAACGCGACGAAGAACAGCCAGAACAGGCCCGACATCGGTATCAGCACCGCGGCCGAGGCCAGCATGGCGCCCTTGGTCGAAAGCTCGACCATGTCGAAGGTGCCGACGCCCGGTGTCGCGTACACCGCCACGATGGCCACCAGCATCAAGGCGCTGCCCAGGAGGGTGAAGACCATGAACTTCATGGCCGAGTACCCTTTGCGCCCGGAGCCCCAGATAGAAATGAGCATGTACATCGGGACCAGCTCCAGCTCCCAGAAGAAGAAGAACAGCAGCAGGTCGAGGGCGGAGAAGACCCCCATGACGGCAGTCTGGAGCACCAATAGCCAGATGAAGTACTCGCGGACCCGCAGCTTGATTCGCCAAGAGGCCAGGACCGCGCAGAACCCCAATATCCCGGTCAGGGCTACCAGGGGAGTGTTGAGCCCGTCTACCCCCAGGAAGAAGCTGGCCCGGAGCGTCTCGGCCGGTATCCAGGTAAACCGGTCGATCAACTGGAACCGGTCGGCGCCGTCTCCCTGCTCGAAGAGGCCAAAGACCACCAGGGACAGCACCAGGTCCGCCAGCGCCACCAGCACCGCGAAAGCGCGAACATTGCGGTCGCCGCGGACCACCAGCAAGATCGCCAGCGCTCCGGCGGCGGGCAGGAATACCGTCGCAGTTAGTAACCCGGAAAAGCCTGTCACCAATTCGTTGCCTTTGAGTACTCACGGTTAAGTTTCGCCACAGAGGCACAGAGGCACGGAGAAAGACGGGCAACGGGCTTAGGTTGTCTCCACCCGTGATGCTTCCTTATCTTTCGCCTCTCGTGAACCATAAACGAAGTCGATGAACCGTCAGAAAGCCTCTGTGGCTCGGTGCCTCTGTGGCTATATCGCCCCCGCTTCTCATTCAAGCTGTTCACCACAGCAGGAACCAGACCATAATGAGTAAACTCCCGAAAACGACGGCCGCCCCGTAGGTCTGGACCTGCCCGGTCTGGAGGCGGCCGATGGCCCACCCGATGTTGCGGAACATCCAGCCGATCGTGTCCACCACGCCATCGATCACGTTCCGGTCCAGCCAGTCGGCAGCTCCAACGAAGAGCCGGTAGAATGCCCGGCGAACCACCACGTTTTCGTACAACGCGTCGATATAGTACTTCTGTGACAAGAGGGTGTGGACCGGTTTCAGGGCTTTCAAGGGCTCCCGGAACTCCCGTCCCGAGCCCTGCCGGCGACGCACGTACAACGCGGCGGCCAAAGCCATCCCCGACAGCGCAACCCCGGTTGAGACCCCGGCCAGCCCCCAGCTAAACCCGTGATGCCCCAGTATCTCGGCAATGCCCGGTACCGCCTCCTCCAAACCGGACCCCAAGAACTCGGTGACCCAGTGGCCGGTGATACCGAAAACATCTCCCCATTGAATGTTGGCCAGGTAGCCGGAGGAAACCGCCGCGGCTCCCAGGATCAGCATGGGGAACCACATGACTATCGGCGACTCAGCCAGGTGGACGCCGCCAGAGCCCTTCGAATCATCTGAATCATGGGCCGCTCCCGCCGGGACCGGCAATGAGGTGGCTTGCCTCGGCTCTGCCGACCGGTCCTCCATCTCCTGCTCCGCCCCACCTCGGAATTGGCCGTGGAAGGTCATATAGAGCATCCGGAAAGTGTAAAAAGCGGTAAGCAGCACCGCGGCCAACAGCACGGCGAAGGTCAACTGGCTGACCCACGGTTCGACCAGGCCGGTCCCATTCCAGGCCCCGGCCAGTATCTCGTCCTTGCTCCAGAACCCGGCCAGGGGAATGATGCCCACCAGGCTCATCCCGCCGATGGCGGTCAGCAGGTAGGTCACGGGCATGTGACGCCATAGGCCGCCCATGTACCGCATGTCGAAGGTCCCGGTGGCGTGGTTCACGCTGCCCGCGCCCAGGAAGAGCAGTGCCTTGAAGGAAGCGTGGGTGAACAGATGGAACACGGCGGCGTCGTAGGCCCCGACACCCAAGGCGGCCATCATGTATCCAAGCTGGCTGATGGTGGAGTAGGCCATCACCCGCTTGATGTCGTTCATTACCAGACCCATCGCAGCCGCCATCAGCGCGGTGAAGGCGCCGACGAGGGCCACCACGGAGAGGGTGTGCTCCGCTGCCTGAAACACCGGGTAGAACCGCGCCACCAGGAACACCCCGGCGGCAACCATGGTAGCCGCGTGAATCAGGGCACTCACCGGGGTCGGGCCCTCCATGGCGTCGGGCAACCAGGCGTGCAGGGGGAATTGGCCGGACTTGCCTGCCGCGCCCGCGAAGATACCCAATGTCAGCCAGGTCAAGGCCGAGCCTGCCAGGATACCCATCCCGCCCAGGGCGACCGGCTGGGCCGCCTGCCAGATGTCCGGGATGTGGAAGGCGTTGAGCCCGGCCGCTGCAAAGTCGTCCGCCCGCAGAAAGAGGTAGAGAATGGCGATCAGAAGGCCCACGTCGCCGATCCGGGTGATGATGAAAGCCTTCTTGGCCGCGGCCGCGGCAGCTGGGCGCTGGTGCCAGAAACCTATCAGCAAGAATGACGAGACGCCCACCAGCTCCCAGAAAACGTAGAGCTGGACGATGTTGGTGGCCAGCACCACACCCAGCATGGCGGCGGTGAACAGGGCCATGAAGGCGAAGTATCTGGAGAAACCGGGGTCCCGGTGCATGTATCCCAGGGAGTATATCTGTACCACCAGGCTGACGCCGGTGACCACGACCAGCATGATGGCGGTCAACTGGTCCACCAGCAGGCCCATCTCGATGGTGGCGCTCCCGACGACCAGCCATTCGCGGGCTTCGAAGGTCAGATCGTCGCCCAAGATCACCGCCCGCAGGGTCATGATGGACAGGTACAGCGCCACCCCGAGGGCGGCAATCAGCACCAACCCGCTGAGCAGGGAAAAGCGATTCAAAAACGGCCTGATGATCAGCCCGATGAACGCGAAAGACCCCAAAGGCAGGAACAGGATCGCCCAAATCTGGGCTTCGCCGATCATCTACAGTTTCCTCATTATCTCTTCGGCCACGTGTTCCTTCCCACGTGGGATGTACACCCTAAATGGCACCCGCTCTCCCCAGTTCCGGATGTCCCCGTCGGGCAGAATGCGAGACGGCAGGCCTTCCCCTTCCAGGGCTTCCTTCCACATCTCCGCCATCATCAGGTTGGGCGCCCGTTTGAATTCGACCCACATGTCAGATACCAGCTCTCAGCTTTCGGCTCTCAGCTATCAGCCGTGGGGCTGAATGCTAACCGCTGTGTGCCGACCGCTATCCTAATTCCGCATCTCCGAAGCTTGGGTCAGGTCCACCGACCCGTTGGTCCGGTACATGGCGAACACGATGCCCAGGCCCAGAGCGATCTCCGCGGCGGCCACCGTGATTATGAAAACGGCAAACACCTGCCCCGACAGCACCCCGCCGAGGTTTTCCGCCAGGTTATCCGTGAGCCCCACCGGGGCCACGTACTTCCCGAATGCGACCAAAGTCAGGTTTACGGCGTTGAACATCAGTTCGAGGGACATCAAGACGGCCAGGGCGTTCCGCCGAGCCAGCGTCCCGTACATTCCTATGACGAACAGGACCGCCGCGACTATGAGCAAGGATTCAAGGGACACGTTCAGTTACCTCGGCCTCACCAGCACCAGGGCGCCGATGACAGAGGCCAGGAGCAGTACGGACACCGCCTCGAAGGGTAACACAAAATCCCCGATCAGCAGGTCGGCCAGGCCCGCGTTCTTGGCCGCCTCCCGCTCTGGTTGAGTGGTAAATCCCGATTCGTCCAGGTTCTCCTCGGTCACGGTGGCGACGGCGCCGGTCTGTATCAGCTCGACTCGCGTCTGGTCTTCCTCCGAAATCAGGTTCCAGCCGGTGTCCGTGGCCACCATCACCAGGGCGGACAGCAGGAGGGCCGAGAACAGCACAGCCGGGATTTGCAACCGGTTCGGCAGGTTGCCCCGCTGCACGTCGCGGGTGAGCATGATCGCGAAAATGACGAGTATGGAGATGGCCCCGGCGTAGATCAGCACCTGGACCACCGCGAGGAATTCCGCGCTCAGCAGGACGAAAAACCCCGCGACCGCCATGAACACCAGCACCAGCAGAAGCGCCGCGCGGAAGAGGTCTTTCACCAAGACCACCCCCAGGGCGGCGCCAATCGCCACGACTGACAAGAACCAAAACGCAATGTCCTGGATTGTCATCTACTCGTTACCCTCGGTAGAAGGTGGGCCATCCTCCCCCTTGTGAAGGGGGGGCAATGAGGGGTCGATCCCCTCAAGTGACGAAGCCACGGCCTGGCGCATGCCGGCCTTCTCTCGCTGGTGCCAGCGCCATGACTCACGTCCCACGTCTTTCCAGTCCAGAGGGCGTCCCCCCCTGGGGTCATAGCCCGCGCTTTCCAACTGAGGCCGAAAATAGGTGCTGGGGTGCTTCTCGGCCTGGCGAAGCTGATTGATATCGATGATCATCCCCTTCCGGGAGTACTGGCCTTGCTCAAAGCCGCTGCCCATGAACAGGGCGTCATAGGGGCACGCCTCGACGCACAGTCCGCAGAACATGCAACGGGAAAGCTGGATGTCGAAGACCTCCAGCCGGTACTTGTCTCCCTTCATCGGAGCGGTCTGGCTGGGGCTGGTCACGATCTTGATGATGCCCAGCGGGCAATACTTGGCGCAGGAAGCGCAGCCCGTGCACCGCTCTTCGTACCACACGAACTCCTCTCCCCGAAACCGCGGGTGCTGCTTCAGCCGCTCTTCGGGATATTGGACGGTGAAAGGCTTCTTGGTCAGGTTTTTCAGGGTGACCATCAAGCCCTTGGCCATTGCCAGACCATACATGCTACATCACTCTCCCATCTGAACCGACGAAGGCCGAACCGGCGAAGGCCGCGCTTCCGCCGGGACCCCAGCAGTCTCCGTGCTTGACGGTCGCCACTTCACCACTTTGACCTTTTCCCGGTTCAGGGCGCCGAACAGGAGAATGGACGCCCCCGCCAGGGCGAGGTTGATTCCGGCCATTATCCACAGGTCATTGGTGCTCAGCTCTCCCGCGCCATTCCGGAGCCAATACACCTCCAGAGCGGTGGCGAACAGGTTGATCAGGCTCAGGGGCAGCAGGAACTTCCAGGCCAGGGCCATCAGTTGATCGATGCGCACCCGGGGGAAAGTGGCCCGGATCCAGATAAAGGCAAACGCGACGACGCCCATTTTCAGCAGGAACCACAGCCAGCCGATGTAGGTGGAGGCGGGCCCGGACCAGCCGCCGAGGAATAGGGTGACGATTACCGCGGAAGCCGCCAGCATCGCCCCGAACTCCGCGGCCTGAATCAAGGCGAACTTTACGCCGCTGTACTCGATGTGATACCCGGCGATGATCTCCGACTCCGCCTCCGCCACGTCGAAGGGTGTGCGGTTCAGCTCGGCGGAGGTACCCGCCAGGAAGACGAACAGGGCCAGAGGTTGGACCAACAGGAACGGGACCGTTTGGGCATCCACGATCTCGGCCAGGGACATGGAGCCGGCGACCAATACCACGCCCAGCAGGCAGAGCACCACCGGCACCTCGTAGCTGATGAGCACGGCGACACCCCGGGCGGCCCCGAACATGGCGTACCGGTTGTTGGATGACCACCCGGCTATCAGCACCGCCAAGGCGCTAATCGAGCTGACCGCCAGCACGTACAGGACGCCGACGTTGAGGTCGGCCAGGGCGGTATCCTTGGCGAAGGGCACCACCGCCAGCATCAGGATGACCGGCATCAGCATGAGGAAGGGGACCAAACGGAAGGCGAGCCGGTCGGCGTTGCCCGGAATCAGGTCCTCCTTCGCCAGCAGCTTGATCAGGTCGGCGATTGGTTGGAGCAGACCGAAGGGCCCCCACCGGTTGGGGCCGATCCGGTTCTGGAAACGGCCGATGAGGCGCCGCTCCAGCCATGAGATCACCGCGGCGCCCAGGAGCACGGCGTTCACCAGGATCATCATGATTGTCAGGCCGGCCGCGACGTAGGCCATCGAGCAGGGAAGGACCTCGCCCGCGCTCTCGTAGACCACCCGGAAGAGGGCCGTGTCATGCAGTATGTTGTCGGGGGCTAGAACGCAGCTCAACGGTCGACTTCTCCCAGGTTGATGTCCATGCTGCCCAGGGTCACGACCATGTCGGCCAGTTTCCAGCCGACCAACAGGTGTTCGATCACCGTCAAGTTAATCAAGGATGGTGACCGGATCTTGCAGCGGTAGGGGCTGACACCACCGTCACTGATCAGGTAGAAGGCCAGTTCTCCCTTGGAGGCTTCCACCCGGCTGTAGGCCTCGGCCCCGGACTCCGGCCGGAGCACCATGGGCAGTACCTCCCGAACGGGTCCCGGCTCTATCTGCTCGATACACTGCTCGATGATGCGGGCGCTCTGATGCACTTCCTGCATCCGCACCCAGAACCGGTCGTAGTTGTCACCGTTTTTCCCCACGGGCACGTCGAACTCCACTTTGTCGTAGGCGTCGTAGGGGTCCATCTTGCGCCAGTCCCAGGCCAGGCCGCTGGCCCGGAGCGGCGGCCCGCTGACCGAGTTGTTGATCGCCAGGTCCAGGGGCAGCACACTCACGCCCCGGGTACGCACCATGACGATCTCGTTTTCCAGCACCAATTGCTCGATCTCGCGGAACTCGGAGCGGAACACCCTCATGAAGCTGTCCAGGGCAGGCCAGAACTCGGCTGGAGCATCGAAAAAGACTCCACCGGGCCGGGAGTAGCTCACCGTGACCCGGGCGCCGCACAGCATCTCGAACAGGTCCAGGATCCTCTCCCTGGTCCGAAAGCAGTACATCAAGGGCGTGCCCAGGGTGCCCAGGTCTTGCATGAAGAACCCGATTGCCATCAGGTGGCTGGCGATACGCTGAAGCTCGGCGGAGAGGGTTCGCAAGTACTTGGCCCGGGGTGGCGCCTCCACTCCCAACAGCTTTTCCACGCCCAGGCAGTACGCTTGGTTGTTGATCATGGAGGAGACGTAGTCGAGCCGGTCGGTCAGGGTGACTATTTGAACGTAGGTGCGTTCCTCTGCCAGCTTTTCGGTCCCGCGGTGGAGGTACCCGAAGATGGGCTCCACCTCCAGGATTTCCTCGCCGTCGAAGGTGACCCGAAGCCGGAATACCCCGTGAGTGCTGGGGTGCTGCGGCCCAATGTTCACCGTCAGCGGCTCAGTACGAATCGGCATGGATTTTCGAGCCTTCAGCTATCGGCTACCAGCGATCAACCCCTGGCTGATCCCCGACGGCCGATGGCTAGAGATAGTCTTTCCGTAAGGGATGACCTTCAAAGCCTTCCCACAGCATGATCCGTTTCATGTTGGGGTGGCCTTCAAAATGGATACCCATCAAGTCCCAGATCTCTCGTTCCTGTAGGTCGGCGCCGCGCCAGACATGGTAGACGGAAGGAAGAGACAGCTCCTCTCGGCCGTAGACCCTGGTCTTGACCACCGCCGTGTGCTGCCGCCGTATCGAAGTCAGGTGATATACCACCTCGAAGTGCTCGATGTAGTCGACGGCGCTGATGGAGTTCAAGAATTGGAAGTCCAGCTCCGGGTTGTCTCGCAGAAAGCGCGCCAGAACCTCCACCGAGGACGGCTTGACCCATACCGAGCCGCCGGCCCACTCCTCGACCGAATCGCGTGCCCCGTCCGCCAGTCGCTCCGCCAGATACTGCCCCTCCAGGTACTGGACCGCCATTAGGTGTCCTCCCTCCCGGCCACTGGCGGCTCCCCGATGGGAGGAGAATCATGGCTGGCCGTGCCGTTGGAAGGAGGGTTTTTCGCGTCTTTTTTCCGGGACAGGGGGAGTTTGGGAAGATCACCCAGGTTGTGGTATCTCTTGATCTTCTCGTGGAGCGACATGATCCCGTAGATCAGGGCGTCGGGCCGGGGCGGGCAACCAGGAACGTAGACGTCCACCGGAACGATGTGGTCCACGCCGGGCACCACGCTGTAAGAGCCGTAATAGGGGCCGCCGCTGGTGGCGCAGACTCCCATAGAGATGACCCATTTTGGGTCGCCCATCTGGTCGTAGATCCTTCGAATGGCCGGGGCCATCTTCCAGGTCACGGTGCCGGCCACGATCATCAGGTCGGCCTGCCTGGGGGAAGCGCGGAAGACCTCCATGCCGAAGCGGGCGAGGTCATACCGGCCCATGGCGGCCGCGATCATCTCAAAGGCGCAGCAGGCCAGGCCGAAGGTCACCGGCCAGAGGGCCGACTTGCGGCCCCAGTTAATTACGGCGTCGACCGAGGTCACCAGCAGGCTGCTCTTCAGGTCGTCCGGCACCTCGATCAAGGGCTCGGCAAGGGGTTCGAGGGAGGTGTCTTTAAGGTGCTGGACGGTGCGCCCTTCGCCCCGGTCGACCTCCCAGGTCCTGGTGTTCAGCGGTCCGTCCCCGATGGGTATCTCCAGAGCCATGATGTTTTATCCCCACTCCAGGTCCCGCTTTCGCCAGGCGTAGGCCCAAGCAACCAGCAGGATCATCACGAAGGCCGCCATCTCGATGAGGGCAAACAGCTTGAGCTGCGAGAACTTGGCCGCCCAGGGATAGAGAAATACCACTTCGACGTCGAAGATGACAAACAGGACCGCGTACATATAGTATCGGAAGTTGAACTGGTTCCACCGGCCGCCCAGGGCCTCCATTCCGCATTCATAGGTTTCCAACTTGACCGGAGTGGGGTTGGAGGGCCGAATTCCCATGCGCGACATCATCCAGGACATCAGCAGCATGCCGGTGGGGACCATGAAGGATACGACGAGGAATATGGCGATCAGACCGTATTGCCGGAAGTAGTCGTCTAGCATCTGCCTCGGCCCGGGTGGAGAGACGTACGACGTGGAATTATAACATAGGGGATGGCAGCCCTGATAGTGAAATGATGCACAATCCGCAAACCCGCGATTTGCCAGAGGGCTCGCGGGGTCTGTCGGCGCCGCCGCATCGGCTGGTACTATGTATGCCGGACCCTCCATCCACCGGAACGAACGGCCCCGGTCCGGATACGACCGGCGCCCGTCAGCCGAAACACAACTTGAGAAACGCGCGAAGGCTGTTCTCGCTCAGCCTCAGGAGGATGTGATGAAGGTAGGTTTCATCGGATTGGGAGACATCGGGATGCCCATGGCCAAATCCTTGCTGAGGGCCGGAATTCAGCTCACCGTCCACAACCGAAGCCGGGGGAAGGTGGAGGAGATGGTGCAGCTTGGGGCCGCGGCTGCGGCTTCAGCGGCCGAGATCACTCAGGCAACAGATATTGTGCTCACCTGTCTCCCCGATGTGCCGACGGTGGAGGAAGTCTTCCTGGGAGATGACGGAATCGTGGCCAACGCCCGCCGCGGCCAGGTGCTCGCCGACCACAGCACCGTTGGACCCGCCACATCCAGGAAGATCGCCGATGCGGCCGAAGCCCAGGGCGCGCTCTTCCTAGACGCCCCGGTGAGCGGCGGAACGGGGCGAGCGCGGTCGGGGAAACTGACCGTGATGGTGGCTGGTCCCCGTGAAGCGTACGAAACAGCCCTTCCCGTCTTCCAAGGCATGGGCACCAACGTCTTCCATCTGGGTCGTTCGGGTATGGCCAGCGCCGTCAAGTTGGCCAACAATTTGGCGCTGGCCATCAACACCGTGGGGGCCGTGGAATCGTTCAACCTGGGCGTTCGGCTGGGCGCCGACCCGGAGGTCTTGCTGGATGTTATGGGCAAAAGCTCTGGGCAGAGCTACGTGCTGGATACCATGGGGCCCTCGCTGCTGGCCCGGCAGTTCGGATCGAGCAGCTCACTGGTGCAGATTTTCATCAAAGACCTGGCTCTGGCCCATGGGGTGGCCAAGGAAGTCGCCGCCCCGCTCCCGGCGGGGAACATGGCCCTAGATGTTTTTCAGAGGCTTGCCAGCGGTTGGCCGGAGAACACCACCCTCGCCAGCCTCCTTCTCCTGCTGGAGGACCCGGCCGGAGAGGCTTCGCCGAAGGAGTGAGGGTTGAAATCCCCCTGGTCCCCTTTTTACGAGAGGAAATCCCCCTAGTCCCCCTTTATGAAAGGGGGATACATGGGAGGCTTCTATCAAACCCGATGTTGTGAAATGAGTCAGGCTCTTAATGCAGGATTTGAACGTGTGTGAAGCTGGAGTGTCTCAAGGTAGACTCTTGATCGCTACTCGAAACCCGGGGAAAGTGCGGGAGTTCCGCCGGCTGCTCCGGGACTGTCCCTTTGAACTGGTCTCTCTGGGCGATCTCGGGATCACCGAAGAGGTGGAGGAGACGGGAGCGACTTTCGAGGAAAACGCCCGGCTCAAAGCGTGCTCCTACGCCGCCCTCGGCGGGTTGCTGACCCTGGCCGACGATTCAGGGTTGGAGGTCGACGCCCTGGGTGGCAAGCCCGGCGTCCGCTCCGCCCGCTACGGTGAGACATCCCCCACTTCTCAGCCCAGCCAAATAACGGCTGGGAAAAGAACCGACCGGGACCGGTTGGAGCTGCTGCTGCACAACCTGCGAGACGTGCCCTGGGAACGGCGCACCGCCCGATTCCGGTGCGTTATTGTTCTGGCGAACCCTGCTGGCCCCTATTCAGCAAGGCGAGAGACGCCGGAGTCGACGAGAGAGGGGGCCGAGGCTTTTGCGCTGGTGGCCGGTGCGGTGGAGGGAATGATACAATATGAACCGCTGGGAGAAGAGGGTTTTGGCTACGATCCGGTGTTCTACCTTCCGTCCCACGGCTTGACCATGGCCCAACTCTCCCTGGAGGAAAAGAACCTGATCAGCCACCGGGCCGACGCGGCCCGGAAAGCTGAAGCCTTGTTGAAAAGCATTTTTAGGGGCCGGTAACCAGAGACTGGCTGACCCCTGATAGCTGAAGCGAGCAACATCTCCGGATGATTACCGACCAGTTCGGCAGGCCGGTGCGGGACCTGCGGATATCAGTCACCGACCGGTGCAACTTCCGGTGCCCCTATTGCATGCCCGCCGAGATTTTCGGGGAAAGCTACCGGTTCCTGCCCAAAGAGGAGATCCTCACTTTCGAAGAGATTACCCGGTTGGCCCGCATCTTCGTGGGCCTGGGGGTCAACAAGGTCCGCATCACCGGCGGTGAACCCCTGTTGCGCAATGACCTCCACCGGCTGATCGGCATGCTGGCGGGCATCGACGGCGTCGAGGACCTGACCATCACCACCAACGGTACCCTGCTGGTCCAGCAGGCGCAACAGCTCAAAGACGCCGGCCTGAACCGGTTGACGGTGAGCCTGGACAGCCTGGACGACGAGGTTTTCAAGACGATGAACGGCCGGGGCTTCGGCTCCCGCCGGGTCCTCCTCGCCATAGAAAGGGCCGCGGCGGTGGGGCTGACCCCGATCAAGATCAACTCGGTGGTGCAAAAAGGCGTCAACGACCACACGGTGGTCGACCTGGCCCGGTATTTCAAGGGCACCGGCCACGTGGTCCGGTTCATCGAGTACATGGACGTGGGCAACCGCAACGGCTGGAAATTGGATGAGGTGGTGCCCGCCGAGGAAATCGTCCGGCGGATCGATGCCGAGATGCCGTTGGAGCCCGTGGAGAGCGGCTACCGGGGCGAGGTGGCCAAGCGCTACCGCTACCGCGACGGCTGCGGAGAGATCGGCGTTATCGCCTCGGTCACGATGCCCTTCTGCGGCGATTGTACCCGCTCCCGGCTATCCCCCGACGGGATGCTCTACACCTGCCTCTTCGCCTCCTCCGGCCTCAGCCTGCGAGGCCCGCTACGGGCGGGGGCCGGCGACGATGAGTTACGGGAGCTGGTTACCGGCCTCTGGGGCCGCCGCGTCGACCGCTACTCCGAGGAGAGGGCCGAGCTGACTCCGGAACAGAACGCCCGAAAAAAGGTGGAGATGTATCATATCGGGGGATAGGCAGCTGCTTCAAACCGACAGCTGATAGCTGACCGCCGAACGCTGAACGCCGATGGCTTAATTTGTCACCAACCGACACCATAACCATATACACCGATGGCTCCTGCCAGGGCAATCCCGGCCCCGGCGGCTGGGGCGCCGTCGTCCTGCGGGAGCAGGGTGAACCCCTGCGCCTCTCCGGTCCCGAGCCCCAAACCACCAACAACCGCATGGAGCTGACCGCCGCCATCAAGGGCCTAGAGTCGACGCCCGCCGGAGCCTTCGTCGCGCTCCACAGCGACAGCGTCTACCTGGTCAACACCATGACCAAGAACTGGAAGCGCCGCGCCAACCACGACCTCTGGAGCCAACTCGATTCCCTCGCCGCCGGGCGCACCATAAGCTGGCATTGGGTGCGAGGTCATGCCGGGGACCGCTGGAACGAGGAAGCGGACCAGCTGGCCGTCGCCGCGACGAAGTTGGCGGCGGGCGGCAACCCGGGTGGAGGGACCTCCACAGCCCTTACCCACCTGGACGAGCAGGGCCGGGCCCGGATGGTGGACGTGGGCGAGAAACCGACTACCGACCGGGAGGCAATGGCTCGGGGATACCTATCGGTGCTACCCGAAACTCTGCAGCTGATAAAAGAGGGGCTGATGAAGAAGGGTGACGTGCTGTCCGTCGCTCAGTTGGCCGGTATCATGGGGGCCAAACGGACGTCCGAATTGATCCCTCTTTGCCATTCCCTGCCCCTGGACCGGGTGGACGTGGAACTGGAGCTGGATGAGACCCGCAACCGGATCAACATCACGGCCAGTGCCCGCACCTCGGCCAAGACCGGCGTTGAAATGGAGGCGCTAACCGCGGTTTCGATAGCCGCGCTGACCGTGTACGACATGTGCAAGGCAGTAGACCGCGGCATCCGCATCGAGGGTATCCGGCTGGTCCGAAAAAAGGGCGGCAGGAGCGGCGATATAGCACTGGAGGAGTAGAACCCGGTGGAGATCTGCCCCGGCGTCCACCAAGTCCCCGGCCTGAGATGGAGCAACGCCTACCTGCTGGTGGAACCGGACCGATTGACGCTCATCGATTCCGGCCTGCCGGGAGACGGCAAGAAGATCATCGCCTATATTCAACACCTCGGCCGAAGCCCTTTGGAGCTGCAGCGGCTGATCGTCACCCACGGCCACCCGGACCATACCGGCCCCTTGAAAGGGTTGTCCCGGCTCACCGGCGCCGTCATCGCGGTCCACCCATCAGACACTCGCTACCGGGAAGAAACCAACTCCCGTTGGCTGCACTACCCGGCCCAGCCTCCGGCCTTCGATTGGAACCAGCCCTTCCTGCACCGGATTCCCGCCCACGAGCTGATCGAGGACGGCCAGGTATTGCCGGTGTTGGGGGGACTCCAGGTGTTGCACACTCCGGGCCACACACCGGGCAGCGTGTGCCTCTACCTGGCCGGACCAAAGGTACTGTTCACCGGGGACACGCTGCTCGCCGACGGCCACCGTTTCCACCGCCCCGTGGCCTTTCCGGGCACCAACCTCCGGGACTACCGGGCGTCCGTGGAGAGGCTGGCCCAATTGCCCTTCGAGACGGCCTGCGTCGGTCACGGCAAGCCGCTGCGCCAGGGGGCAGCACTGAGGCTGGGGGAGATGCTTGAAAGCTATTCCTGGCTATCGCCCCGGTGGAAATCGGTGACTCGCTGGCCCCGTTCCTTCTTCCGGCGCTAGCCGCGGGCGGGCACCCGGCGCGCTACTGTCCCCTCTGGCGCAGCTCCTGGCACAGTAACCGGATGGCGCTGGCGGCATACATTATGTATACCTCTGGAGAGAGGTCCATCTCGCGGAACTCCTCGAGTTGGTCCGACTCGGTTACTCCTTCGATGCCCGGCAAGACCTTCAGGTCCAGCTCACGAATCTCCCCGCCGGGCAGCACAACCACGCATCCCCGGTCCGGCATTCCCTCAGGCATCAGGTCAAGCTCGACTGCCTGGAGCGACGTCATGTTCAAGAACGCCGGGAAGGGGCGAAGGCGGGATGCGAGACCGGCAAGCACCCGGTGAAGGCAGGAAGCCGCCTCGACGATAGAGCTATCACCGCTCGGGGTTTGCTGTCCTTTGGTCTCGCCCATCGAATCCATATCCGCTCCATGATAATACGGCGCTCGCCTGGAGCCAAGTCCCGGCCCGCAGGTGGATTTCGCAGGCAAGGCCGGGGCCAACGCCCGTGATTCCCGTCCAGCCGTCGTTTGACAGCCCGCCGGAGCCAGATTACCATTACTCACGTCGGAACGCTCCCTGGCGGCTGGCCGGGGCGTTTCAAGGTGGCAACGTAGCTCAGCGGCAGAGCGGGCGCTTCATAAGCGCTAGGTCATGGGTTCGAATCCCTTCGTTGCCACCATTTGACAAATAGCCGCACAATTGTGAAGCTAAAGGCAGCTTTACCAGGAGGGCTGCCATGGTTGCCAAACCGTCTAGTTCGGATGTTAATGCGCCTAACTCTGGCCGCGGACTCATCTCTGATGATGACCTAATCCGAGGCTTCATCATGGCACTGGGAGCCGGGGGCCGCAAGTCTCGGACCCTCTTTATCTACGAGGACAGCATCCGGAGCCTTTCCGACTTCGCCCGAAATCTTGGCTTGCCCAGTTTGGCCACCATGGACCGAACCCACATCCGCCACTGGCTTTCCTCACTCCACCAAAAGGGCAACAAACCCGCTACCGTCTCCATCCGCTACAGGAGCGTGAATCGGTTTTTTGGTTGGTGCGTAACTGAGGAAGAGCGGAGCGATAACCCAATGGACCGGGTGGACCCACCGCGAATACCAAGCGAAATTCAAGCATATTACCAGCCCGACGATGTCGAGAAGGTGGTCAAGTCTATTGGCCGCAGCACTCCCCACAATCTCCGGGACGCCGCAATGGTCATGGTCCTGTATGACAGCGGAGTTCGGGCGGCCGAACTGTGCGGCATGAAAGCCGAGGACCTAGATTGGCGTGACCGCACCATCCTGGTCACCGGCAAGGCCAGCAAGCAGCGACGGGTGAGTATCGGCAGCAAGTCGGCGATGGCGATTGAACGATACCTGAGAAAACGAGGAACCAAGTCCGATTGGCTGTGGCTAGGCTCTGGCAGCATGCCGCTAAACACGAACGGGCTTCGAATGATGCTTCAGCGCCGATTCAAGGACGCTGGTGTGAAGTTTCGCGGTGCCCATGCCTTCCGCCGAGGCTTTGCCATGGAGTACCTGGCGGCTGGCGGCCAGGAGGGCGATCTCAAGGAACTTGGCGGCTGGCAAGACTACGCCATGGTGTCCCGGTACGCCAAGGCCAACGCCGGAGAGCGAGCCATCGCGGCGCACAAGAGGTTGAGCCCAGGGGACCGATTGAACGTTCGTTGACGGCTTGGAGAGTGCCAGTGCATCCCGCTAACAGTTTTTCGTTTCTTCTTCTGGGCAACCAAAGACGGACCGCACCGGCAAATAGGAAAGGGTGGAACATTGACGGCGACGGTCGAAGACGTTATCTCTTTCGCGAGGTTGATCCTGTACGGGTCCAGTCAGGAATGGGGGAAATCCTGGACCCAGAGAGAGATTGACGGATTCTTCTACAATCGATTCCTAAATCCCCCACTCCAGGCGGCCATTAGAAAAGCCAGAAGACGGTCCCTCGGCCACGAGAACCCACCATATCCGTGCGATTGGAGGAGTCCTGAAGCACCGGAGTTGATGGTAGAACCGTGGGGTAACGACGGTTCGCTGGACGACCTGGGTGAGTATTTCTTGGGCGGCTCCGGACCTCAGGTGGCCCATTGGAAACTTGGCATGGCTGTGAGGGAGTTACACGAACCGTTCTGTCTCGTCGAAAACTATCTCCATTGCGCGATGGTGCACGGCACTCCGGTCCCTTTCAAGAGGCTTTACGCGTTTCCTGAACATGGACCTGCACGAACCCTTTTCACGGTGGTGGTCTATAGCCTTCCGCTCGGCCCACCAGAGCGGGAAGAGATCAGGTTGAGATATGAGTATTTCTGGGCATGGGTGGTAGGTCATCGTAACCGATCCAGACTGCCGTCCCATGAGGCGTCGGCTATCACCATCAGTCTTAATGACGACGGCCCGTTGCGCCTCGAAATTCGGTCCGACGCTTCGTATGTCTCTTCGAGTTTGTTCCTAAAAATTATTGGGGAGGCGACGAAGAAATTCAAATCCGAGTTGGGGGGAAGCAGCTCCATCGAATCTACTGTTCGAACGTGGGGTGTCTATCTACTTGCCCTAGAATGCGTCCCGACCAATCGGACAGCAATCAAGATGTGGAACGACGCGTTCGGAGACGAGCTCCAGATGCGCTACAACTTCGAGGAAGACCCTTCAGAACGCCAATTCGACCGACAAATACTGCGTGGCAGCAGCGTGACTACGACGGGGGAATCTCACTTTTCCAGCGACAAGGCGAATCTCGAAAGCAGAATCAAGCATTACCAGGCAGCAGTACTAGATCGCTCGTTGTCTCCCACCAATATTAACTCCTCAGCCCGATAACTCCAGTCAATATTCAAGCGCCGCTCGACCAGGTACGCTGGGTATATGAAGAGCGGCGCATTTGATTTTCGAACCCCACTATGCCAGCGTCGGTTGCCCATCTACTTCGCGGCTGACGGTATTGGCTTCTACCCATCGCGTCTGTCTCTGAACCTCAACAACCGCCTTCCTGTTCCCCATGAGCTATGGGAACGTTTCACCGCAGTCTTTCGGGAGCACCTAACCCGTGGGTAGCCCCGAGGAACGCGAACGCGTGCGGCGTATGCGTATCAGGCTGGCAGCCCTCCGCCGCCACGCATATGCCCATGATCCTGTCACCGGCAAGTCCGCTCTGGCGGTCGCCGCAGGACAGGCAAGCGGGCGGCAACGAGAAGGTGACCGCGCCTGGGGACTTGAGAGTGCCTTGAAGAGGTGGCACCCGAAGCCAGGCACAGCTAAGGTCGCGAATCCAGTAGGAAGCGTGGCTACCGAGTCACGCGAAGGAGGAGAAATGTCGGCAATTTATAACCGGCACCCGCCATGAGTTCATACAAACACATAGCAATCGACTTTGGCACAAATCTAAGATACTAGGAGAAGAATCTTTTGAATACGCAGAGACTTCAATCCATGCTTCCCCCTGGGATGTCTGCGGAAGCCGAAGAGAAGGCCCGGAAATTGTTGGAAGCCCTGGACTCCGACTCAGTGCTGATTGATTTCGTTGCCCTGAAGGCAGCTGACAAAGCATTCCGAGCCATATGTCCGTTCCCAGTGGAGCGACTTGACCTTTTTAA
>PVBE012706203.1_pt1 | contig 73901 bp, 57 predicted proteins | sample 1631181 | NCBI WGS metagenome assembly PVBE01 (sample SAMN08397723, study PRJNA350692) | Marine metagenome, whole genome shotgun sequencing project. | isolation source: water | place: Pacific Ocean | collected 2012-04
CCATCACAGCATCAGAACACCCCAACGCAAGAAATTAGACCAACAATAGACCTAGCGTTGCCAACTACATGGATTGAGGGCCAGTATGGGGCAACATTCATCCAAACACCAGTTGCTGTTCGTGGTTGCGATTTTATACACAGAGCGCATTGATCATTGGGCGACGGGGCGCGGTAGGCTCTGCTCGCCGTGCAAGACTCAACCAGAGATACGCGAGCCTATTGGCGATCTAATCTGACGATCGTCGGTGTGTTGCTGGCTATCTGGGCCTTTGTCTCATTTGGCTGTGGCATTCTGCTGGCCGATTGGCTCGATCAGTGGATGCTTCCCGGGACAACCTACCCGCTTGGATTCTGGTGCGCCCAGCAAGGATCGATCTACATCTTTGTGCTGCTCATCGTTGTCTATGTGTGGTCCATGAACCGGCTCGATCGTAAGTATGGCGTTCGGGAGCACGACTGACGTGGGCATCCAGGGCTGGACATTCCTGATTGTTGGACTGACCTTCACGCTCTACATCGTTGTGGCGGTGATGTCGCGAGCCCGCAACACTGGTGATTTCTATGTGGCGGGCAAGGGCGTGTCGCCCATCGCCAACGGCATGGCCACCGCAGCCGATTGGATGAGCGCCGCGTCTTTTATCAGCATGGCGGGTTTGATTGCCTTTTTGGGTATGGATGGGTCGGTCTACCTGATGGGATGGACCGGCGGGTATGTTCTGCTGGCACTTCTCTTAGCGCCCTACCTCCGCAAGTTTGGCAAGTTCACCGTTCCAGACTTTGTAGGTGATCGCTATGCGTCACAGACGGCACGACTGGTTGCGGTGCTCTGCGCGATCTTTGTGTCGTTCACCTACATCGCAGGACAGATGCGAGGCGTGGGGGTTGTCTTCAGCCGATTTCTGGAAGTGGACATCACCCTAGGTGTGCTCATTGGCATGGGACTGGTCTTCTTCTACGCCGTTCTGGGTGGCATGAAGGGCATTACCTACACACAGGTCGCCCAGTACTGCGTACTTATCTTTGCGTACACGATCCCCGCGGTCTTTCTGGCCTTCATGGTGACGGGAAACCCTATTCCACAAGCAGCGTTGGGGGGCAGCGATGCCGATGGCGTGGGCTTGCTGCAGAAACTCGACGGTATGCTCGTCGATCTTGGCTTCACGTCGTATACGGGATATGAGCGCAACATGCTTGACGTGGTGTGTATCACTGCGGCCCTGATGCTCGGCACGGCGGGCCTTCCACACGTCATCATTCGCTTCTTTACGGTCAAGCGGGTGCGTGATGCACGCAGCAGTGCCGGGTGGGCGTTGCTCTTCATCGCGATTCTCTACACCACCGCACCGGCCATCGCGGTTTTCGCCCGGACCAATATGATCAACACCGTCTCAGGTGTGGCCTATGCCGCCGCACCAAGTTGGCTTCGGACTTGGGAAGACACGGGTCTGATCGCGTGGCGTGATCGCAATGAGGATGGCGTCATCCAGTACGCGCCAGGCAAGGCCTTTGCCGGAAAACCTATCCATGCCCAACCAACGGTCGATACGGAAGTGCGTGGCCGACATGGTCAGCGGGTGTTGCTCAACGATGAGGCTCCCGGTGATAACGAGTTGTACATCGATAAGGACATCATGGTGTTGGCCAACCCCGAAATCGCCGGTCTGCCCGACTGGGTAGTAGCACTGGTGGCCGCGGGCGGACTCGCTGCGGCGCTCTCGACAGCGGCGGGACTGCTGATGGTGATCTCTAGCGCTATTAGTCATGATCTTGTGAAGCGGGTGATCAACCCAACCATTTCTGATCGCAGTGAGTTGCGTGTGGCTCGTCTTGCAGCGGGCGCCGCAGTCATCTGCGCGGGCCTTCTTGGCATCTGGCCACCAGACTATGTGGCTGCAACGGTGGCATTCGCATTCGGCTTGGCGGCGAGTTCCTTTTTCCCGGCACTGCTCCTTGGCATCTTCTGGAAACGGTTCAACGCCCGTGGCGCCGTCACTGGAATGCTCTGCGGGATTGGGTTCACCGCCGCGTACATCATCTGGTTCAAATTCCTTGGTGGCCAGCAGGCAAATTGGTGGTGGGGCATCTCTCCAGAGGGCATTGGCAGCCTGGGCATGCTTGTCAACTTTGCCGTAGCGATTCCCGTCGCCTTGTGGACACGGCCACCGTCAACAGAAGTGCAGGCTTTGGTTGACCACATTCGTACCCCTGGCTAACCGTGGCGACAACCGCGCTTTGCTTTACCAGGCGATTATCTATCTAAAATTGTAGGTAAAGCCTTTGATTTAAAGGCGACCGTCAATAGTCTTTGGAAAGCCTCTATTCGAGGAGGTCCAATGTAAGGGAGAGGACATCATGGTTATGCGAGTTTTTATAGCAACCGTAGCGGTTGTCTGTTGTTCGCCACTGGCAATCGCCGACATATGGCACGGTGACTTCACCATCACCATGACAGGCGACACAAACACAACGTATACGGGAAACTTTCAGGCTCAAGGGAATTCAGAAATCGACCAGTGGAATGTCACAAGTTTCACATTATCCCATTCATTTGGCAACGTCAATTGGGACTGGTCTGTGGCTGCTGGTGGACTTGCTCCTCCATCCGTTCACCAATTCTACCACACGCAAAATGCTCTGGTCTACATGGCTCAATACAGTAATGATCACATCCACTTCTGGACCGACGGAACAGGAGACCACTTCGAGTTCCTGACTAGTGGCTCGGGCCCATTGACCGGAACGGTTGTCTATGGCGGGCACCTTACTGATGATGATGGCAATGACATTCCCGCACCGGCGGCAGTCTGCTTGTTCGGGCTAGTGGGATTCGCATCTCGTCGCCGTCGGAGATCTTGATCGACTATCCCTAGTTCTTCCTCGGAAATTGCTGGCCGACCCTATAGAGGGGGCGACTCGCGGGTAGCGATATGATGTCGCAACAGAATGCTCGAGCAATTCTTCCCAGGTTCCGAAAAACACCTGCTCCATACGCTGCCCGACCACCTCATCGCCCCTCCCCGAACGATCTGCTGGGGAATCTGTAGATACTCGGCTGTCTTGGATTCGTTGTAGAATGACCTCCCGCGATGGTTGAGCGAGTATTTCTGGGCGCGGGGATACCGTTATTGCAGGCGTTGGCCGACGACCTGTTGTGCATCGCCGGTGATGGCGATTTGTCCCGACATCTGATTGTGGTTCCATCATCACGAGCCAAGCGTCGGCTTGAAACACTTCTGATCGACCGATGTTCCGGGCCATTGACGCCTCCCGATATCGTGACGCCCGGTGTGGTGCTCGATCGCATGGTGATCCCACGCCGATCGATCGCATCGCCGATGGCAACATCACTGGCCTGGCTTGAGGCAGTGGCGGCATTGTCGCCACATCAGCGAACCGTCTTGACAGGTGATGATCGCGCCTTCTCATCCAGTCAGCGCCATGCGATGGCAACGCGACTTGCTCGGCTTACTCGCGAACTATCCAGCGGCGATCTCAAGCCCCGTGACGTACCCGATCGCCTTGGTGATGCAGCTGAATCCGATCGGTGGGTCGTATTGGGTGAAGTGCACGACGACATGTTGGCCAGACTGGATTCTCTTGGACTGGATGATCGCGACGATGCAATCCAACAGAGTTTGCAGGCCGACAACCTGTGGATCGGCGATCTCTCTGTTGTGTCGGTGATCGCGGCGGATCTTCCACTGCGCACTAGGCACTTGTTGGAATTGCTTGTAGCTCGTGATGTTCGTGTTCGCAGCATGATTCATGCCAAACCTGATCAAGCAGAAGCGTTTGGGAATGATGGTCGGCTAGACATCGATCACTGGTCGGTTAAGTCAATCAATATTTCCGAGGACACTATTACAGTTTGCGCGCAGGATGATGACCAGATTGCGGTGGCATTTGAGTATCTGGCGTCGATGGGCGAGATCAACGCGGCGGATGCGTGCATCGTTGTGCCAGATGAAGCGCAGCGAGAGCGACTAATGGTTGCAGCGGCTACCGAGGAGATTCCCATCGACCTGTACGACGGGCCACCCGTATCAAGCGGCCGCATTGGGACACTTCTTGGGTTGCTGGCTAATGTGGCTGATACAAAATCGGCCGACACCGTGTCATCACTTGTGCGTCATCCAGATGTAGAGGCATGGTTGGTGCGTTCCGGATGCGACAACCCCGTGATGGTGTGGGACACTTGCTGGACATCCTTGCTACCAAACCAACTGGATGATCTAGCGAACTTCGAATTTGCCCACGAAGAACAACGCTCGCTCTTGGCGGCGCTATTGACGATTGCCAATCGCCTCAATGGAACACATACCGCTTCCTATTGGCCAGCGGTTCTTCTTGAGATCCTCGGCGATCTCCTTGACGGAGGCGATCCATCCGCTGGCCGCACACCAACCGACCGTGATGAATCAATGTGGGCATTGCACCGCCACTTGACAGATCTGCATGAGCATGGGCCTGACGCACCAGAGATTGCTGGGTCTGAAGTGTTGCGTTTGCTGGCGACACAACTCGAAAGTGATCGCATCGATGTAGGCGAACGCACTGGCGGTGTCGAGGCCATTGGGTGGCTCGACGCACACTTGGATGATGCGAAAACCATCATCGTGCTTGGAATGAATGAGGGAGTCATTCCTGGTGCGGCGACCATCGATTCGTGGCTCACTGATCGGCAACGCGATCTATTGGGACTTCCCAGTCACCGTAGTATCGCGGCGCGAGATGCATTCCTCCTGACCGCAATGCTCGACAGCGGCCGCAAGGTCCAGTTGGTGTGCGCTCGAACTGATAACAACCGCCAACCACTGCCCCCAAGCACTTTACTGCTTCGGATACACGGAACGGAGTTGGCAATGCGAGTCAAACGTCTGACACGCGAGGGCGATTCGACGGCGCCCCAATTGGCCGACCGGCGAAGCAGTGGTGGGGGCGAGAGCTCCTTCCAACACAAACCGCTGCCCGACGGAGATCCTGACATCACCACGATCTCAGTAACGTCATTCAAGACGTATTTGGCGGACCCGTACACATTTCTTCTTCAATATGACCGTCGTATTCGATCTCGTGAAGTGCAGTGTGGTTATGAACTTGATGCTGGTGGGTTTGGAACATTGGTGCATGCGGCCCTGGAGGAGTGGGGCCGCAGGGAGGTAGAAGATGCTGGTCCCACGACAGCCAAGGACATTCAGGAGGCCATGCATGCAGCGCTCGACGCTGTGGTGGCTTCAACCCATGGCGACCATCCACTTCCGGGCGTGCGATTGCAGATCGAAATGGTGCGCCGACGGCTCGATCTGTTTGCGGACATTCAGGCTAAGCGGTTCGATGATGGATGGCGCCTGCACGGCGTGGAGTGGTCATTTGGGAGGGGTAAGCATGACACACACCGGCCGCCGCAGTTTCCCGATGCAGACGGCTTGTTGTTGACCGGAAAGATAGATCGAATTGATGTTCATGACACGTTTGGGTACCAGGCGCTTGACTACAAGACATCCATCGCCGCAGAAGGCCCAGTGACCGCGCATTACACACGCAATGGTTGGAAGGATCTTCAACTTCCGCTCTATCGGGTGCTCTTGGACTCGGTGGGAATTGTGGTGCCGTCGTCTGGACTTGGGTATATCCAACTCGGCCCTGTGCAGGACACCTGTGGTATTGCCATGGCGAATTGGTCTGATGCTGACTTGGCTGACGCCGAGCTGGTTGGGGCAGATGTAGTGGCACAAATTGTGTCGGGGCAACTTTTGAGGTTCGCTCGGGAGAAGGTGTCATGATCCCCCCGGGTGAGCAAATTATTGCCAATGCGGGCTGCGGCAAAACATACTCGCTGGCCAACCGCATCATTGGATGGTTGGTGGCCCGTCGTCGCGACGAAGGAATGTGCCAACCTCGTGACATTGTTGCGGCGACTTTCACTCGCAAGGCTGCCGGCGAGATTCAAGAACGCGTACTGCGGCATCTCGCCCGGGGGGCCACCGAGAAGGACAGGCGAGATGAGTACCTCGACTCCTTCCGTTTGTCGCCACCGGTCACGCAAGCCGAGTTACTTGATGTGCTTGAAGAGGTCGCTGGTGAACTCGGTCGCATGCAGATTGGCACGCTAGACCGACTCTTCCATCGGATTGCGCAAACATGTCCCAATGAAGTGGGATTGCCAGAGGGGTGGACGATTGCCGATCAACCAACCCTTCGTCGGTTGCAGCGCGAGACCATTGATGGTTGGCTTGACGCATCGGACGACGAGCAACTTCGTAGACTCGCAGTAGAGGCCGATGAAGAGATTCTCAAGGGATCTCTGCACCGTTCGGTCTTGGAAGTGATTTGGGGCGGCAAGTGGCAGGCTGGTCTCATGGGGCTGTGGCGGCGAAGTCGCCCTAGCGAGGACAGTGATCCATGGCGGTGGATCATTGATGTGGAGGCCGACACGATTTGTTCACACTGGGGCCTTTGCGATGATGAGACCATCAAGATCTGCGTTGCGGCTATTGCCGATGCAGCGCTCCCACTCAAGAAGGACAACACGCCAGACGGTCGTTGGGTGTCCCCGCGTGACAAGTTGGTCGCGGCTATTGAGGCGGGTCGGTGGCTGGATGTGCTTGAGCATCCATTTGCCGTGGCCACGTCCACGGGCGGCACGTATTACTCAAAGCAGGTACCTATGGAAATCGCCGGGGCACTCGAACCCCTCATTGGTCATGGGTGCGTTGGCGTGCTTGACTCGATGCGTGTGCGCGCTGCTGGGTGGCGTTCGTTATTGGGGTCGCTTGACCACGCATACCAGTTGCGCCAACGGGAAACCGGTTGCTATGACTATGGGGACATCACAGATTTACTATCGCGATCCGATGCCCTTGGCGCGGCAGCTCCAACAGACTTGGCATTCCGACTCGACACGATGATGCGCGATGTTGCGCTTGATGAATATCAGGACACTTCTTCGGAACAGGCCCAGGTCATTCAACCTGTGATCAACGACATCTTGTCTGGTGATGGCGCCCACGATGGCCAGCGTCACCTGCTGGTCGTGGCCGACCCAAAGCAATCAATCTATGCCTGGCGCGGCGGCACCCCGGCGTTGTTGGAGGCGATGGCAGAACACGCGGGCGATCAAATGGTCCACACGCCACTGGCGACTAGTTATCGATCGGTCGGGGCGATTACGTCGTTTACCAATGCAGTCTTTGAAGACTTGCGGGGTAACCCAGCCATCAAGGAGGAGGACGACTCAAATCTCGCCGTGCCAGTCAGTGTGATGAAGTCGGCGGGCTTGGAGACCAGTGACACTCGCAGCCCGATGCAGCAAGTACTTGATCGCTGGACGTTTCACACGCACGTTTCGGCGGACCATCTGGCCAAACAGCCCGGCGGCGTGCGGATCTGGCAGTGCGCTTCTGGCAAGAAGGAAGATATAGCTGCCGAGACCTTGACCGTCACCATCGTGAAAGATCGTCTGAAGGCGGGCGCCCACATTGGCATCTTGTGTCCGAGCAACAAGCAGGTGGCCACCATTGTGGCGCTTCTTCGGCAAGCGGGCATCACAGTTAGCGAGGAGGGCTCTGGCGGAGTCGAGGAAGTCGCCGCGGTCATGCGCATGCTCGATGTGCTGCGACTTGGTGACCACCCAGGGCACCTGGAAGCAGCCTTTCGGGTGTCGCACAGCGACTTTGGTCGTGTGCTGTGCCTTCCCAAGATCGAATCACTGTCATATCAAGACACCAAGGAAGCGTGCAGCCGCGTATCAGCACTGGTTCGGGCTCAGGTTCTCGACCGTGGCTTATCTGGATTCATTGTGTGGTTGAGTGGCGAGGCAAGTGACCACTGTGATGCGCGTGAGCGGACGATGCTTCGGTTGATGGCTCAGGCTGCTGCGACGTGGCGATCTGCACCTGGGGCACCCCTGTCAGATTTTGCGGCCCATGTGGAGTCGTCTGGCCTAGCTGAACCAGCTCAGGCACCAGTGCGGGTGATGACTATGCACGGTGCCAAGGGCTTGGAGTTTGATGAGGTGGTGCTTCCATTCCTAGATGGCGGCATGGTCCGCGGCCGGACCGGAAGTTGTATGGGGTGGTCAAGTGGGCAGACTGGTCACATGACCGCCGTGTCACCGAGTCTTCGGGAAAAACTTCGGGTACATCTTCCGGTACTGGCGGCTTTTACCAACCGGGCGTGGGCGGATGACTTTGCTGATCGTTTGTCTTTGTTCTATGTCTCCATCACGCGGGCCAAGACGGGATTGCACCTCATTGTGCACCCTCGCCCAAAAAAGAAGCCGAGCAAGCGAAAGACAATCAGTCCAGCGTCACTTCTTCGCGGCGCGATTCCGGACCTACAACAAGCCTGGCAGGATGAGGCGAACGATAAGGTGTGCTTGTTGTATGGACCGCAAGACGAGTGGCGTACAAAGGAAGATCATGCAGTTGCGGATCGACCTGATCCCGGTGTTGTTCGGATCCGTCCAAACCAATCACGATCTCGAACCGTGACCCCATCTTCTCATGGAACGTCCGACACGATCGCAGCAACATGGCGGCTTGGTCCTGGTCGGGCCCGGCGTGACGGGGTGGTATTGCACGAGTTATTCCGAGCGGTGCGGTGGCTAGATGACGGCCCGCCAGATACAGCGGCCATCGACAGTGCTTTTGATGCGGCTGCCATCCAACTTGGTCGTCCGGTCGGGTCGGACCGACGCAGCGAATTACTCGATCGGTTTATCAAGGCGATCAATGGCGACACGGGCAAGACGCTCCAACGAAGTGAGCATGTTCATTGGGGGGATTTGGAGCTAGAGGTGCTGCCAGAGCATCCATTGCTCGTTGTGCTCGAGGGTGGGATATTGCGTGGCCGAATTGACCGCCTTGTGCTGGGCCGGGACCACGCTGGCGGTGTTGTTCGAGCGGCCGTGCTGGATTACAAGACGGGCCACATTGATGATCCGGAGGCACTCTGGGCGGAGTATGGTGATCAAATGAACCGCTATGCGGCGGGGGTGTCCACACTTTTGGATGTACCACTGGACTGCATCGAGACCAAGTTGCTGCCAGTGGGCTGATCGCGGGTACCGTGCGTTGATGCGACCAATATGCCTTGTCACCGAGCCGATTGATCAAGATGCCTTGGACTGGCTGTCCCAGCGGGCGGACATTGTGTGTGCCCAGCAGGGCGATCAGGCATTTGACGCGGCACTTTCAAACGCCAGCGGCTTGATCGTTCGGACATATACCACGGTAGACAAGATGGTGCTCGACCACGCGCCGAATCTAAAAGTGATCGGTCGTGGCGGTGTTGGGCTCGACAACATCGATCTCGAAGCATGTCGCGATCGGGGTATCAAGGTGGTGAACACGCCCGCGGCCAATAGGCAGGCGGTCGTGGAGTATGTCACGAGCATTCTGGGTCATGTATTGCGGCCCTTGCCTGTGTCCATCAATACACCCGACGACTTGATAGCGTGGCGGGATCGGCGAACGGCGTGGACGGTGGATCGGCAGATGAGTGACAGGACGCTTGGCGTGCTGGGTCTGGGTGCCATCGGTCGGCGGGTGGCAGCGGTGGCCATGGCCATCGGGATGCGGGTGATTCATCATGATCTTCTTGAAATTCCCCCTGAGGCGTGTGGTGGTAGTACACCCGTGTCGGCGGACGAGTTGTTTTCGACCAGCGATGTATTGACCATTCATGTGGATGGCCGTCCTAGCAATCGGGGTTTTGTCGGGGAGGCCTTGCTTGGGCGGCTGGTCGAAGGTGCAGTGCTGATGAATACCTCACGTGGATTTGTCGTTGATGGGCCTGCTCTGGCAAGAGTTTTGCGACAGCGTCCGGGGATTCAGGCTGTTCTGGATGTTCATGCCGTTGAGCCAATTCCAGAGGGAGACCCGCTTCTGGGGCTTTCCAATGCCTATTTGTTGCCCCATTTGGCCTCTCGAACGATGGCAGCGCAGCGGGCGATGTCTTGGGTAGTTCGGGATGTGTGGGAGGTTTTGGGGTCATCGTGTTGACTGGTGCGAGGTGCTTCGGGGGTTATCCGGAGGCCATCCGGGGGTTGTCTGGGGGTTGTCTGGGTGGGGGAAGTCCTGCTACCCTGCCTCAATTCAGTGATGTCCTTTGATGGTGGTGGGCCGTCAGGGCGGGTAGTTCTTCTGGCCAGAGAGGCGACGCGTGAACATGACTCAGAAAGCACAATGGATGATTCGTGGCGGAGCAACCATCGGTCTGGCGATCATGCTTGGCGGGTGTTATCCGAGTGGTCTGACCAAGGAAGAAGTGCAGGTTGGGTATCACCTTTCCCCGGCCCTGGACTCTGTTGGCAAGCGAAACGTCGACATCTGGTACGACGACATGATCGTTTATGACATCAATGGCCGCATGATCGCCGATGACTGGCGGAATTTGTGGATGATGACTGGCCCGTCGCTTCTTTCGCGGCAGCCGATCGTCGACACGACCGCTGAATAGGCGTTTGTAAAACACAACACTGTGAAATGACTGATCTGCTGTTGGTGCGCTTGGTGGGCATCGGGTCCGGGCAGATATGATGCCTCCGCTTGCTGCAGGAGGTCATTCGCCAGCCATGTCATTCACAATCGAACAGATTATTGCCAGGAGCATTCTTGATAGCCGAGGCAACCCCACGGTGGAGTGCGAGGTTGGCCTGGAGGGTGGGGGCTTTGGCCGCGCGATGGTTCCAAGTGGCGCCAGTACTGGTGAGCACGAGGCTGTTGAATTGCGAGATGGTGGTTCGGCGTGGGGTGGCAAGGGTGTGGATCAGGCTGTTGCCAATGTGCATGAAGAGATCGCGCCACAGTTGCTCGGTCTTGATGCCCGCGATCAAGAGGGCATCGATGGGCTGATGATCGAACTTGATGGCAGTGAGACCAAATCATGTTTGGGGGCCAATGCGATGTTGTCGGCCTCACTGGCGGTTGCCAAGGCTGCGGCGACGCAAGCTGACCTACCGCTTTTTCGATACCTCGGTGGGGCTGGCGCCCATGTGTTGCCAGCTCCGATGATGAATATTCTCAACGGGGGCAAGCATGCGGACAACACGGTGGATTTTCAGGAGTTCATGATTCAGCCTGTTGGCTTTGACTGTTATGCAGAAGCGTTGCGAGCTGGTGTGGAGATTTATCACGGGCTCAAGGGTGTGCTGCATGATCGTGGACTTTCTACAGCGGTCGGTGATGAGGGTGGGTTTGCGCCGAATCTAAAGTCGAATGAAGAAGCGCTCGAGGTCATCGCCGAGGCGGTCGACCGATCGGACTATGAACTCGGCGAGCAGATCGTGATCTGCCTGGACCCAGCTACGAGCGAAATGGTGACCGAGGCGGCCAAGCAGGGCAAGGAGGGCTATTGCTTTTTCTCAAGCGATCCGTCTCGCATTGTCAGCAGCGACGAGATGATCGATCTCTGGGTGGAGTGGTGTCAGAAGTGGCCAATCTGGTCGATCGAGGACGGTCTTGGCGAAGAAGACTGGGCCGGCTGGCAGAAGTTAACCGAGCGTCTTGGTGAGAACGTACAACTGGTAGGCGACGATCTCTTTGTGACTAATGTCGAGTACTTGCAGCGTGGCATTGCTGAGCACAGCGCCAACGCGATTCTGGTCAAGGTGAATCAGATCGGCACGCTGACCGAGTCGCTGCAGGCGGTTCGGTTGGCGCAGCACCATGGATTCAACGCGATTATTAGCCACCGAAGCGGCGAGACCGAGGATGCCTTCATCGCCGATCTCGCTGTTGCGACCAATGCCGGTCAGATCAAGACCGGTGCGCCGTGTCGCAGTGATCGAACGGCCAAGTACAACCAGTTGACTCGCATCGCCGAGGCACTTGGCGACGATGCTTCGTACGGATCGTGATTGTTGGGCGATGTTGCAGTGCCACGATGTCAACACCGATTCAATGCGCTAAATAATTCATGGATCTCACGGATTCAACAAGTGCTCGTTGATAAATGAGGCTATCGCTCGCTCTTCGATGCCAGGGACATCTGGCGTGTTGTGTGTTCCACCGACGGGAAACAATTGGCCATTGGGCGCTGCCTCGTGCAGTATGCCAGCGTGTGATTCTGGAATGATCTCGTCGCGATCACGGGGAACGATCAAGATGGGAGCGTCGATCAGCGGAAGGGCCAGATCACTTCGGAAGGGGTGCTCGACGAGGAATGATGGGAATCCAAACGACCACGCCATCGAGTCGATCCGCGCCGGAGGCACGATGAGCACCATGGCGGCAGGCGGATGCTTGAGCGCGACTTGCGAGGCTACCCCACACCCGATGGAACGCCCGATCATACCAATGCGATCGCTGTCCACATCGTCTCTGGTCTTGAGTCGGTCGATGAATTCACATACATCCGAGACGATGACATCTTGCCCAGGCTGGCCACCGCTGCGGCCATAACCACGGTATTCGGGCATCAATACATGTAAGCCTTGATGCGACCATTCGCGGGCATTGAACAGGTCGTCGTCGATGATCTCTGCGTTGCCATGCGTGAGTATGACCACCGGCGCGGGTTTTTGTGCGTTGACAGCTGGCATGAACCACGCCTCAACAGGCGCATCACCTTTGATGGGAATCTCCCATACTTCAACATCACTTGGCGCCGACTCCAAGGCGCGAGGGGCTGGGAGCCAGCGTGGGAAGATGAGCCTCCCTTGCAACATCCATGCGGTGGCCAGCCCAAGCAGCCACACGACCACTAGGATGCCGGCGATACGTGCCACACGCCGCGCAATGTTTGGCTTGCGTGTTGTCGTGCTCACGCCCCCCCTCCCACACGTACACGCGGATCGACCCAAGCATACATGACGTCCACTGCAAGGTTGAACAAAACGAGCATGGCCGAGTAGGCCAGTACCACGCCCATGATCATGGTGAGGTCCTTGCTCAGAACCGCGTCAACAAAGTGCATGCCCAAGCCAGGCACAGCAAATACCTTTTCGACTACGAATGATCCTGTCAACGCCGCGGCGGTTGCCGGGCCGAGGTAGGAGAGCACTGGCAGCATGGCATTTGGAAGAACATGATGCAACACGATGATTCGTTCAGACACACCCTTGGCCCGAACCGTTCTGATGTAGTCAGCTTGTAACTGTTCGATGACACCCTGACGAGTGAGCCTGGAAATCCATGCAGCAAACGGCAAACTCAGTGCAAAGGCAGGTAGCACTATGTGCCAGATCGATCCCCACCCGCCAATAGGAAACCAATCTAACCACACACCACCAACAAGCATCAAGGCTGCAGCCACGACAAATGCTGGAATGCTCACTCCCACAATAGTCAAACCGCTCGTCAACCCATCAACCCAAGTACCCGGGCGTAAACCACCCAGTGTGCCTGCGGCCACACCCATCAAGAGTGCCATTAAAATAGCGGCAATACCAACAGTCATTGAGACGGGCAACTGTCCAAGCACCAACTCACCAACAGTCCAATTTTCGTGCTGAAGGCTTGGGCCAAAGTCAATGACTGGCCCATCACCATCACCAAGTAGCCATGACACCCCGCTGATATCGCCAAGGTAGGACCAGTAGAAGGTCCACGGATCATCAAGATTCCACTGCGCTTGCATGGCCGCTTCGATGGCTGGAGATGGTCGGCGCCCCTCTGTGTGTTCCAATGGATTTCCTGGAATAAGCCAAGCCAACGCAAACGTGAGCGTATAGACGACCAGAAGGATAAATGGCAATTGTACGAGCCGCCACGCGATGAGACGTTGCATGGGCGTCATGGGGATGTGTCCCCTTCATCGTTCGATGAGCGATGAATGTCATCGATGTATTGCACAAGTCGTGGGTGCGATGTCATGCCGTGGAGTGCCAGTGGGTCATACATGGAGACATCGACCAGCTGGCAAATGGGAATCAATGGCACATACGATTCAAAGAGTTCGCGCTCCACAGCATGTAGCATTGCCAAACGGGTTTCAGGGTTGGGTTCTGCTGCGGCCTTGGCAAGTTGCGCGTCGATGCTTGGATTGGCGAAACCACGGTCATTATTACCATCATCGCTTCGGAACATATTGAGCCAGGTCGTTGGGTCGCCCCAATCGCCGTACCACGATCCGCGAGCCACCATAAAATTGCCCTCTCGCAGATCAGCGCCAAAAAACTTACTGTCCTGTCCCTTGAGGTGGATGTCGATGCCAAGATGACGCTGCCACTGGTCTCGAAGTTGGGTTGAGAGCCTCCGGTACCGTGGCGACGAAGTGGAATACAGCAGTTCAACAACCGGAAATGGTTCCCCGTCACCATTGACCAATTTTCCACCAACGTCTTTGGTCCAGCCAGCACGCTCCATCTCGAGCTGCGCCCGTTCAAGGTCAAACCCAATACCACCAGATGACTCATAGCCCGTGATGGCGGCAGCGGGCGTGAAGGTGTTGACAACCTGTTCACCAAGGCCACTGACCAAATCGACCAGCGTGCGTTTGTCTGTTGCGGCGGCCACCGCTCGCCGAACCGCGGCGTCATGGAATGGGTTGGGCCGGCCATCAGGAAGCGTTGGCCTGCAGTTGAAGCCAAAATACTCCGTTGCGTAGGCGGGACGTGCGTGGACCGATCGAATCAGCAAGTCTGGATCATTGGAATCCGATGCAGCCCGGGCTTCAACAAGTTCTCGGCGCATGTCAGACGATACGCCTGTGAGCCAATCAACCTCGCCACTTCGAAAGGCAAGCATGGCCGTGGTTGGATCGGGGTATGAGCGAACCAGCACCGTATTGATGTCCGAATCCCCGCTCGATTGGTGGAACGGATTTCGGATCAGATGAAGGTCTCGGCGGTATCGCCAGCGATCGAGCATAAAGGGGCCATTGCTGACCAGTGTGCCCGGTCGCGCCCAACCATGATCAACCGTCACGCGGCCAGTGCGCGAGTCGAGCGACGCAAAGCGGCGATCGCTCCATGCCGGTGGCGGCACTTCATGCCATGCGAGATCGAGACTTGTGTGATCGGACGGCCAACCCTCAACTGCTGGTCGATAGATTGGCAGCAGTGGGGCAAAGGCCATCAAGTCAAGCAGGTAGGGAACAGGTTGCTCCAACGTGATCTGCAGTGTCGAGTCGTTGAGCGCCTTGACTCCGACACCATCTTGAAAGCGGCGGTCTGTTTCATCCATCAGTGCGATGGCATCGTCGGTGTTGGGATCAAAATCAGCGAGCGCCTCGGCACGCCACTGGAAGAACTCGCGACCCCCCTTGATCCTTTGGAGTAAATCGCTGTAATCCGCTGCTGTGTCGGGCATCAACAATCGCTTCCACGACCAGACAAAATCGTGTGCTGTGACGGGGGCACCATTTGACCATTTTCCATCGTGGCGAAGTTGAAAGGTCCAGACACGCTGATCCGCCGACACAGTCCATGAGTCCGCCCCAGCTGGCACGCACGAAAAGTCATCTGTGTTCCAGCGCGTCAGACCCTCGAACATGGCGTAGGCCATCCGCATGTCGGCCAGCCAGCTCATACGCTGAGGGTCCAGCGTGAACACCTCACTGTCGGATGCCAAAACCAGATCGGCGTCTGAATCGCCCCGATCGATCGCCATGAGGACGAAGAGCAGCAGCAGAAGAATGGTTGGCGGAATGAGAAGCCGCGGCATTACACTGCAGCGTACCGCGGGAGCGGCGTGCGAATCACCACATCGTCGATCAGTTGTAGCGAGACTTCGTGGCGATAGTGGACCAGTTCTGACGACCCGCTTCAACGGTCTCACGTTGGTCGTTGGTTATCGTACCCTCGTAGGCGATGGTTTCAGGCACATCACTGCCGGTCAGGCGGCTGTCCATCAGGGCCATGAGCACCTCACCCTTGTGGAGGGCTAATTCGGCTGAGCGAGCCAATCGAGGGTCATCGCGAAGAGCATCCCACTGGTTCAGAACACTTCCGTGCATGCCTGCCAGTGCCGGAACGGTCACGATAGCGAGGTCCTTTTGGCGATCAAACATCAAGCGGTCAAGGTATTGATCGCGGATGACCCCAGTGGCTGGTTCAATGGCCAGCACAAGGGTGGTTTCGCCTTGTCCTATGCGTCGAATCGTGTTTGCGAGCATTTGACCTTGCAATGATCGAGCGCTGTTAGACAGGAGGTTGCGACCATCTTCAACCTTGCGGCGATTTTGAATAGCTTTACCTACTGTCACGAATGCCTGTCGTTGTACGGCCCACGACTGTTCAGTTTCCATGGCGGTTGCCAGAGTCTGCATGGCGTGTTCGATGGTGGCAGATGACACATTGGGGTTTGCCACAAGGTCTCGAAGCGATGCGGCTGACCACAATCGAATTGCCTCACGTGGTTCATCTGCGGTATTGAGATGGGTCAAGATGAAATCGGTCGCCGAGTTGGTTCCGAGGTATCCGGTGATTTGCATGGCGGCAATGCCACTTGGTATTCCACCGGTATCAAGCAATTCTTGAAGCTTGGGGATCAGAATATCCGCGTAGGCTTGACGAAATGCCGGAGAGACGCGTGACGCAGTAGGGCCTCGAAGCGTGCCGATGAGTTTCATGCGACCGCCAGTCAAATCGGCGGGGTTTTCGCTGTCGAGCCGCGACACGTGCAGGTCGACATAGGCCTGCAGGTCTGCTTGATCCTTTGGCGAGAACTCGTGCTGGGTACTCAGGCGGGACAGGCTTGTGGGCGCGGCCATCACTGGTGCGGACAGCAGTATCAAGCTCATCGCGAGAATGGAAATGGACGGTGTCGAGGGCAAACGCATCATGAGATCCTGTGTCATCATTCAAAACCTGATCGAGCGGGAACATCCCACCGCCAAAGGCCGCTGTGGGCCATTTTAGGTGGGCGACCGTACCACCCTGACATCCGGCTCGCAACATGGTCCTTGGCCGGAATGGTGGCGGCTCTTCCAAGGGCCGTCTACCATCGTCATACAACCCCCCAAAGCCACTGCTGGATTGGATGGTTGTCAAAGAGGGAATGGTAGTCCACACGCCATGCGTCCACAGTCGATTCTCATCACATCCCTTCTAGGCATCACTTCAGTCGCCGGTGGTCAGCAGGGGGGTGCGCCACCCGGGGATCCAGTACCGGCCATTACGGCCAAAGAGGCCAATCAAACGACTCAATCGCGTTTGGCGGTCACGCTGACGAGGTACGCCCGCACCGTATTGGGAACCAACCCACTTTCGGTGCAGGGTCTGGCCGCCGCGATGGACTTGCTGCAAGATGCAACCGCCCTGGACCCAAACCTTGAGGAAGCGTGGCGCATGTTGTTGGACCTCGCCATGCTGACGGACCGCCCTGAGGTGGTCACTCGGGCTTCTTCAGCACTGATCAAATTGGCACCAGACGATTCGGCAGCGCTTCTTGAGCGGCTGCTGGTGGCATTGGACAACGAGCACACGGTTGAAACTCGGGATCAGTTTGTCAGAGGACTGCTGTCCGATGAGAATCTGCCAGCCATTGGCGCAGATGTCGGTTCGCGGCTGGCGCTTCGAATGGCGATGATGGAGCGACGGGCGGGAAACTTCAACTTGTTTCACCAATGGCTACAGCGGTCGGTGGCGCTCGATCCCACAAACCTTGATGCCAATGCCTTTCTCATTGGCATCGATAGCGGACTCGCTACGTCCGATCCCCAAGCATGGGCAAACATGCTGCTGCGACTGATGCTCTTGAACCCAACCAATTCGGGTACTACAACCGAGCTTGGGCACTTCCTCCTAGATCATGGTGCGTATGGAGGGGCTGCCAAGATCCTGGAATTGACGCGACAACTTGAGTTCGCAAATGGCCGTGATGCAGGAAGTGCGCTTGATGCAGATTTGATTCTCGCGTTTTGGGCTAGCGGAGATGACGACTCCGCCAAACAAGTGTTGGATGAACGGCAAACGCAACTCAATGAGTTGTTCAGGCAGATCGCCATGAAAGGTAGTGGTGGGGCTGGGAGTGAACGCACTGCCCTAGAAGTTGGCCGCCTAACAGGTCCTCTGAGCCCCAAACTCGCGATGCTCAAGGTGATGCTCGCGGTCGATCATGCCGATCCGACACACCGCGCCGACGTACTGGATGAGCTGGCCACCGCCATTGACCATCGTGATCGGAGTCGCCAGACCGATGATGTGCCGCTAGCGGGCCGGGCACCCAACTACCACCGCCTCTTATGAACACTGGTCATTTTGGAAGCATCGCCCGGAGCGATCGATCAGGCCAGATCACAGATTGAGAAACTGCTGCCGCTGGATGATCAACAGAAGGCCCTTCTAGATGCGATGACGGGCACATCTGAGACACCGGAGGCAGCCGAGAAGGTGCTCCAAGCCAGCGCCAAGACATCTCTCGTGGCGAGAATTGGCTTGGCAGAACTGTTGCAGAAGCAGGGTCGCCTCAGGGAGGCGGGGAACGAACTGCTCGGGGCATGGCGATCATCTCCTGGAACCGTGCTTGGTGTGCTGGCGTCGCGGAAATTGGCCACCTTGATTGGGACGCCCATTGAACTGAGCGACACAGCCAGAACGCTTGACACCATGATCAATGAGTTGCCATCGGGCGTATTTCGTCTAGCGACCGAACCATCGTTGATGGTGTCGTTCACGGTCGAACCACGAAAGCGGGAAGTTGAACCGTACGCCCCGATGCTGTTGGACGTCACCATCTTCAACCACACACCCGAGCCACTGACAATTTCCGATCGGGGCCCGATCAAGGACCTGATTGTTATGGAGCCATTCGCGGAGCTTCCATACATGCGTGTACTTCAGTCGATCCCGGTGCTGCTGGACATCGGTCGGGCACTCCGCATAGAACCTCACGGCACGCTGGAGTTTTCGTTCGATCTGCAAACGACTTGGGTGGGCGATCTCATGGCGAACAGTCCACTATACGGCGGGCAGTTTTCGACCCAGAGCATTCTGAACCCTCGTTTCGCCACCGCTTCCAATATGAATCCGGTACCAACGATCGGCGCACTGGGAAGCAAAGCCACATCATCCGACATGCGATTGAACGGCAAGCGAGTCTCCGAGGCATGGATTCGCGAGGTGCTCACTCGGGTCACAACCCAAGATTCACACGTTGAACTGGTTGATATGGCGCTCTTATCTCACAGCATTGCTCGCATCGATGCGATTGAAGGAGCTGTGGAGATGCCCGCGGATCTCGCCAGTGAATGCGTTGCTGCGTTGATCGATGCGTGGCCACGACTCGACCCTACCTCACAGGCGTGGTTGGTTTCAGTGCTTGCGTGGTCCGACCGTCTGGATCGGCTGTGGTCCATGATCGAGTCGAATCTCGACCCAGTCGTGCAACGGGTGGTGCTCATGCGACTGGTCAGTCGGAACAACGACCCGGGCTCGGCGGCCCAAGAGCCATCGGTTGTGGCTGGGCTGACTTCCAGTAATGAATCCGTTCGGGCGTTGGCCGAGTGGATCGAAGCGACCCTGCAGATCTCAGCGGAACAACAGTTTAAATAAAAGCCAGTCTCGCCCCCAATAACGACGCTGGTTCAGTCGACGTCTGGATCGATGCCCAGATCCCGGACTGTAAAGAGCGATTCAAATCGATACCCAGCTTGTTCGATGTGTTCGCGAGCGCCTTGCAATCGATCAACCACGGCAATGATGCCATCGATCGCAGCGCCGGTGCGGGCGATGTCGGCGGCAGCTTCAAGCACTTGGCCGCCGGTGGTTGCCACATCTTCAAGCACGACGACTCGATCGTCTGGCCCAACTTCACCTTCGAATTGACGTGCGGTGCCATAATCCTTCTTTTGGTTGCGGACAAAGAGACACGGAAGCCCAGTGGCCATGGAGGCCGTCGTGACTAAGGGGATGCCCCCAAGTTCGGCACCGGCTAGCAGCGTGGTGTCCTTTCCGATGCGCTGGGCAAAACATGTACCCAAGGCCTTAAGCACATCTGGGCGGGTAGAGAAACGGTACTTGTCGATGTACCACGTACTGGTTCGCCCACTTCGGAGGGTGAAGGACCCACGAAGAACGGACGTCTCAGCGATTCGGTCGGCCAGCTCCTGACGATTCATGGCGGCAGGGTAGCGGCGAGGAGCGGGCCGGGTCGATACGCTGCCCGGATATGGCCTCCGTCTGCTTCTATTTTCAGATCCACCAGCCTTGGCGGTTGTGCTCGTATTCCGTTTTTCGGGACGATCCATTCTATTTTGATAACGATGCCAACGGCAAAATCATGGAGAAGGTGGCGGGGAAGTGTTACCGGCCCGCGACGACGCTGATCCTCGACTTGCTCCGGCGTCACGAAGGCCGATTTCGCGTGAGTTTTTCAATTACGTTGACGGCCATTGAGCAGATGAAGCAGTGGGCGCCCGATGTGTTGGACCTCCTTCAGGAGTGTGCCCAGACGGGCTGCGCTGAGTTTCTCAGCGAGACGAGCCATCACTCACTGACATCGCTCTTTGCACCCGCGGAATTTGCCCAGCAGGTCAAGATCCATCAGGCCGCTATGAAAGAGCTCTTTGATGCTGACCCAGTGGTATTCCGCAATACCGAACTGATCTATTCGGATCGGATTGCTGGATTGGTTACGGATATGAATCGGTTCAAGGGAATGGTGTGTGAGGGGGTTGACCGGCTGCTCGGAGATCGCTCACCCAATTGGGTATACGCACCGTCTGGGAATCGCGACTATCTGCCAGGTGCACCACTTCAACTACTTCTCAAGAACTACCGACTCAGCGACGACATCGCGTTTCGGTTCTCCGACCGAAACTGGGTGGAGTGGCCGCTTGATGCCAGCCGGTTTGCCAAGTGGGTTGATCAAATCAACGGTAATGGGTGGCTGTGCAATCTGTTCATGGACTATGAGACGTTTGGCGAACACCAATGGGCTGACACTGGCATTTTCAAGTTCCTCGAAGCACTGCCCGACCAGATTTTTGCATGTAATCCAGGGCAGAACAAATTTGTCACGGCTGGCGAAGCGATCGAGCAGCACGAGCCTGTCGGTGTGTATGAGGCTATAGATCCCGTGTCATGGGCCGACTCTGAGCGGGATCTCAGTGCGTGGCTTGGAAACGCCATGCAGGAGAACGCTGCAGCCGAACTGTACCGGCTCGAGGGTCCGGTTAAGGAGTGTCATGAATCGGGCGATCAGTACATTCTTGAAGACTGGCGCAAACTCACCACATCGGACCACCTGTACTACATGTGCACCAAGTATTGGGCCGATGGTGATGTGCATAAATACTTCAGCCCGTATGACAGTCCATATGACGCGTACATCAACTTCATGAATGTGTTAGACAACATTCATCAACGGTGTGAGGGAGCGTGATGTCAGCAGCAATTGTGAGCAAGCGAACCGTGGTTGGCATGGAGATCCACGTCGAATTAGCCACAAAGACCAAGATGTTCTCCCGAACACCGAACGTGGCGCATCCGGACTGGTACGACGCACCTCCCAACTCATTATGCGATCCAGTCTGCCTTGGGCTTCCAGGCGCATTGCCAACGATGAATCGTCGTGCTGTCGAAATGTCCATGCTCGTTGGGTTGGCGCTTGGGTGTCGCATTCCAGATCAGTGCAGTTGGGATCGAAAGAACTATTTCTATCCCGATCTCCCAAAGGGATATCAAATCAGCCAGTTCCAGAATCCACTGTGCGCCCAGGGTGCCATTGACTTGCCACTGAGCAGCGGTGATCTGGGCACGATTCGCATCACCCGAGCGCATCTTGAAGAAGACACAGGCAAGACAGGGCACGAACTACCCGGCGGCAAGCCAGCGGCGGGATCGATCATCGATTACAACCGATCAGGCACGCCGCTCTTGGAAATTGTCACCGAGCCCGACTTTACGTGCGCTGACGATGTGGTGATTTTTTGTCGGGAGTTGCGGGCCATCTGTCGTGCGTTGGGGGTGACCGAAGGCATCATGCAGCGTGGGCACATGCGGTTTGAGCCGAACATCAACGTCGTCTTGACACTTGAGGATGGCCGGGAAGTCACCACGCCGATTGTGGAAGTCAAGAATCTCAATTCATTCCGGGCCGTACAGGGAGCGATTGAGTATGAAGAACGCCGTCAGGTCGAGCAGTGGCTCGAAGATGGTCTTGAGATGGGCCCAGGCGCCAAGTCAACCCGTGGCTGGGACGATCAACACAACCGAACGCTGCTTCAGAGATCAAAAGAAGACGCCCACGACTATCGGTACTTTCCCGAACCAGATCTCGTTCCGCTGGAAGTTGATTCTGTGTGGCGGGAGCAAATTCGCAGCCAACTTCCAGAGCTCCCCCTCCATCGGCGGAGCCGGTATGTAGAGGCGTGGGGCCTTTCGGCCAAGGATGCCGCGGCGCTGACGGAAGTACCTGAGACGGCGGTCTTCTTTGACGCTTGTGTTGATGCGGCGCAGACGGATTCGGAGTTGGATGCATCGGCGGCCGCCATTGCGGTGGCCAAGTGGTTGCTCAATGCTGGCGCTCGTCTTGCCAACGAACGCGGCACCGATGTACACGCATTGGGTGTGACATCGGCGCAACTTGCGAGTCTCATTGAACTGAGGGCATCCGGGGACATCGGATCATCCAACGCAGCCACGTTGTTTGGCTTGCTGTGCGATCAGGATGGCCACGCGCGTGACTTGGCCCAATCACAGAACTTATTGCAGGTCAGTGACACGGGCGCACTTGATGGCTGGATTGATGAAGCCATCGCGGCGCAGCCCCAGGCGGCGGAGGACTTCGGGCAGGGCAAGGATGCTGCGGCGGGGCGGCTTATCGGGCACATTATGAAGGCGAGTAAGGGTGGAGCCGACGCGGCGATGGTTCGCACGCGGCTCATCGAGCGGCTCCGCTAGGACCACCGGGGGGGTGAACCGGGGGGATTGAATCAGGTGGGTTGCCCCCCGTGGGGGTGAATCGGGGGGCAAAGGCCGAGGTGGGATTCGAACCCACGAAATAACGGATTTGCAATCCGTCCCCTTAGTCCACTTGGGTACTCGGCCTAAGGGCGCAGAGGATACACGCCACATGGGTGTGGATGGGGCTACGAGATCATGTGACCAGAGGAGGAATGGCACTGTTTCCGCTAGGCTGACGCTCATGCTCGTCACACCCCTCCTCATGTTGATGCTCTCGCAGGCCGCTCCGGCGCCCCACCCGACGCCGCCAATCGCTCCATTATTGTCTGATGGTTCGCTTCTCACAGCCGCTCGGGGGGAGATGGTCCGGCCTCATGCGGGTGACCCATGGCATTTCCGCATTGATTCACCCACTGTCGGATCTAAGGTTGCGGTTCGCGATTTGGTGCTCATGCCCAGCCGCGTCTTGGAAGACATGGAGCGTTCCCAAGAGCGTGCCGGTGGCCATGCGACAATGGTCGTGACTGGCGAGGTGACGGTCTTTGATGGTCGGAATTGGCTGATGCCCAAACATGCCGAACTCTTAACTGCGCCCGCAACGCGGGAGGTCCCTTCGGAAGTACCTGCCGACCCATCAACTGATGTGACACCTCCAGAGGATGACTCCATGCGTTCCGCTGGTCCAGCTGGCGACAGCATTGCTGACATCGTGGCGGATCTACAGAACTCCGTGTCGCTCTTGCCCCAGACTGTTGATGATGGCGTGGCATCTGACGCGATGACTCAGGCAGAACCTGACGGCGCGTTGATTGTGTCGCGGCGTGGTCGCCTCCTTCGCGGTCATCATGGCGCGTGGGTGTTCGTCTTTGATGCCGATGCTTGGGGCACAGGCGATGAGCCGGCAGTACTTTTGCCATCGCCAGCGCTGCGAAACCTCATCAAGAGTGGTCGGCGGCGTGACTACAGGGAGCCGGTGCACCTCAGTGGATCGATTAGCACCTATCGGGGCCGGAAATTCATCGTTCCAACAGCGTCGTCAAATTTGTACGAACGCGAAAACTTGAGCCGCTGATTCCTAATGCGATCAAACCGGCGCCACACCGATCTTCGTGACCCGGCGCTTGTTGTGGAGTTGTTATTGGAGTCGGCAGCGGGCATGGCCCGCTCCCTTTCGGCGCGATCAATTGTCGTAGCGGCTGACGCCCTTCCCGAGGGCACGCCGGTTCCAGAGGGGACCATTGTCTTGGTGCGACGTGATGGCGATGAACGCCTTGCGGCATCCCTGGGAGTGTGCAAGGAGCAATTGCTCGAAGTCCCATCGGTTGAACTAGATCGGCTTGGACAAATCAAGCTTGCGGCTTTGATCGCGGTATCACGCCGGGTGCTTGATTTACAAGACACGGCGATCTTCTTGAGTGGGCCATATGGTGGGTTGGTCGACACCATGGTGGTGATGCACTTGGGCAGCGAATGCGAACTGATTCGCGCTGCGGACCAACCCAGCATTGATGAGCACGTCAAACGCGCCGTCTTTCAGCGTGTGCTTGACTTGGCATTGCACCTTGGTGCGTACGGGCGTGAAGGCCGATCGATTGGCGCCATGTTGGTGGTTGGGGATACAACGGAAGTGCAAAGTCGTAGTGAGCAGATGATTCTCAATCCATTTCAGGGGTACGACGCAAAGAAACGCAACATCATGGATCCCCGGATGACCGAGACAATTCGCGAGTACAGCCAGCTCGATGGAGCCATCGTGATTCGCGGAAGCGGCGTGGTCGAATCGGCGGGTACGCGGATGCTTGCATCATCGAGTCATCCACTGGAGGCTGGGCTGGGCGCACGGCATGCTGCGGCGGCAGGCATTACAGCCTCCACCAAGGCCATCGCCATTACGGTTAGTGCCACCGATGGGACGGTGCGAGTGTGGAGGGCTGGTCGGATGGTTGCCTCGTTGGAGCCTGGCCCCCGGGCGTAGCGAGGCTGCCAAACACACATCCACGCGGTATCCTGCACCCATGGCATACCCCACCGCAACCGTTGAAACCACCCACGGCACATTGGCTCTTGAACTTTGGGATGACGTCGCCCCTGGGCACGTTGCCAATTTTCAAAAACTCGCTGCTGATGGCTTCTATGATGGACTGAGTTTCCATCGCATCATCAGCAATTTTGTTATCCAAGGCGGGTGTCCCAATGGCGACGGCACCGGTGGTCCAGGTTGGAATGTCGATGCCGAGTTCAATGATCGCGAGCACGTCGAGGGTGTACTGTCGATGGCACGCTCGGCGGATCCCAACTCGGCTGGCAGTCAGTTCTTTATCTGTCTTGGCCGCGACCACTGCAAGCACCTTGATGGCAGTTACACAGCCTTTGGTCGCGTGACCGGTGGTCTTGATGTAGTCAGAGCGATTGGGGCTATTCCGGTCGATGGTCGCGATCATCCAGAGGAACCCGCTGGCATGGTGAGCGTCAAGGCCTGATGGGAGGGAGTGGTGCCTGAACCGCCTCTTCTTATTTCACTCGTACGATGCGCCAGCCTGGTGTGTTGGATGAGGAGAGACGTGTCATGAACCAAGTTCAAGCCGCCACGATTCTGATTGTTGAAGACGAGCCGGAAATCGGCGAGTTGTTGTCGCTGCAGTTGACCAAGTCGGGCTACCGCACGACCCATGTCCAATCTGGTGAAGATGCGATGGCTGTGATTGGGCAGTCAATGCCGTCTTTGGTATTGCTGGACATCATGTTGCCGGGCATGGATGGACTGGAAGTGTGCCGGCGAATTAAGTGGAACGACACAGCGCGGTCGATTCCCATCATCATGGTTTCTGCCAAGGGCGAGGAATCAGATATTGTGACGGGCTTGGAACTAGGTGCAGACGATTACATCGTCAAGCCATTTAGTTCCAAGGTGCTCATCGCCCGTGTGAGGAACACACTTCGGCGTTCTACGGAACCGCTAGCAAGCAAGTTCACCAAAGTGCGGTCATCAGCGGGGATCACAATCGATCTTGATCGGCATGAGATCAATGCTGGCGGACAAACCGTGTCGCTGACCATGACGGAGTTTGGCATTATGGCATTCCTCATGCGGCGACCTGGGTTTGTGCGAACACGCGACCAAATTATTGATGCCGTACACGGGGCCCGCGTCTCCTTATCTCGACGCACTATTGATGTGCACATCACAGCACTTCGCCGCAAACTTGGAGATCATGGAAGGGCGATTGAGACGATTCGCGGCGTTGGGTACCGGATCGACGAAAACCTTCAATTTGATTCACAATGAGTAATCGCCCATCGAGCCACGAAGACAGGTCGACATTCCATCGACCACTGCTAATCACTCTGGCTGTGGGGCTGTGTGTCATTGGCGGCGTGGCGTTGGCGACCATTGAATATCGGCCAGCAGTTTGGGCCACCATCATCTTGCTCACGGTGTTGTTGGCTTTGATAGCGTGGGGCCTGTGGGCGCCACGGGGAACCACCAGCACATCACACCACAACCCGGAGGATCGCGGGTTGCACGGCGAGGAACACAGACAGGTATCAACGCCTCAGCACACCAACGGCGTGCCAGTTGAGCTGGAGGACATTCTTCGGGCGATGCAAACCGGCGTCATTACGCTGAGCAATGATGGTCGGGTAGTTAACATGAACCCTTCTGCGAGCAAACTATTGGGATTGGATCCTCATGGATCAGTCGGCCGATTTGTGGACGACATCGGTCTTGACGAACTTCTTTGCGCTCGCGTAGCAGCGGTGCTGGCAAAGCGTGAGACCGGGACTTCAGAATTGGTCCTAGAAGCCGGTGGTGGTCGGCGCATTGTGGTGCACATCGAACCCATTCACGATGCGAATGCGACTTTCTCAGGTCTCATCATTATGTTCGATGACGTAACACAGTTGCGACGGCTCGAACAAATGCGGTCTGATTTTGCAGCCAATGTTTCACATGAGCTTCGCACGCCAATAACTTCTATTCAAGGGTATGCGGAACTACTCACTGGCGAACTCGATGCTGAACCGCTGCGTGGCTATGCCCAGATCATCGAGCGGAATGTGCGGAGACTCTCGGCGATTATCGAAGACTTGCTTTCACTGTCTCGGCTTGAAAGTCCAGATTCATGCCAACTTCCAGATCGGTCGGTCTTCCCGATCTACGAAATGTTTGAGGATGTGGTGCGATCTTGCGTTGATGAGGCAACGACCCGTCATATTCTGCTCGAAATTGAATGTAGCCCACGGCTCATGTGTGACGGTGTCCGGCGATTGATTGAGCAGGCTGTTGGGAACCTCGTTGTCAACGCGATTCGCTACGGGCCAACCACATCTACTGTTGGGTTGCGGGCCGTGGTTGATGAGGCCGGGACCACCGAGATTCTCGTAACAGATCAGGGCCCAGGCATTGCGGCGGAACACCAAGATCGCATCTTCGAGCGTTTTTACCGGATCGATCGGGGACGAAGCCGCGAAGTGGGCGGGACGGGGCTTGGTTTGGCCATCGTCAAACACATTGCACGGGTGCATGGTGGACAGGTGGATGTGTGCAGTGGTATCGGCCAGGGCACCAGATTTCGTATCACACTGCCTCGGGTGGACTGAACACAATCTTAGCGCTTCCGCGGCACAATCTCCCCTCAGGGTGGAGCGGTTCCCCTCCGAGTTGACGGTGTTGTTGATGGAAGCCCCCTCGGCATGAGTATCGGTACAAAGTCACAACGACCCTTCTGGGCGTACGCCCTGATGTCGATTGTGTCGCTGTATTTTTTCTTGTCAGCCATCAACATTATGGGTGCCGGTCTTAAGTCAATCGGTAAATCCACCGACTGGATTCAGGTCGCTATGTCCCAAGGCGACAATCCACTCGTGGCGATGCTCGCGTCGGTTCTTGTGACATCGATCGTTCAGAGTTCATCCTTTACGACCTCGTTGATTATTACATTGGTGGCTGTCGGTGACCTGAGTGTTGGTACGGCTGTCTTTGCTGTTATGGGCGCGAACATCGGCACGAGCATTACTGGCCTCATCGTGTCGCTGGGCACGATGCGAATCAAGAGGCAATTCCGGCGGGCCTATACCACAGCCTTGATGCATGCGATTCCCAACGTGCTCACCGTACTGATCATGTTCCCACTAGAGTGGATCACGCGACTATTACCTGGTAGCAACGGCTTGGGTGTGCTGACACGGGTGTCCATGTGGATCACTGAGTTACTGGGCCTTGAGTCGGGCACCAAGCCAAACAGCCCAATCAAGATAATCACCACGCCGGTGGTTGAGTTTGTCAGGGGTGTGGCGGGGTGGTTCACCGAGAACACAATGACGCTTGGAATCATTATCTCGGCCGCGGGGCTGTTAGTGCTGTTTATTGCGCTGTATGGCTTGGTACAAAGCCTCAAGGGCGCCCTACTTCAGCGGCTTGAGGGGCTCTTTAGCAAGGTAATCTTCCGCAATGACTTCTTCGCGTGGTTGTCGGGCATTGGATCAACCATCGCAGTACAGTCGAGTTCGGTCACAACAAGTTTGATGGTGCCGATTGCTGGTGCAGGTGTTGTGAAGTTGCGTCGCGTCTTTCCCTTCATGCTGGGGTGCAATATCGGTACGACAGTGACTGGTGTTCTTGCTGCGACAGCCAATCCAACGGCTGGAGCGGTGACTGTGGCGGTGTCGCACGTGTTATTCAACTTGTTTGACAATGGGATCTGGTATCCACTACGAGTATTCCCTATCCGCCTCGCCAAGTGGTACGCTGATCTTGCAGTAAAAAATCAGAAGTACGCATTTTTCTTCCTCATTGGAATTTTCGTGGTAGTTCCCATTGTGGGGCTGCTGATTTCGGAACTCATCTTCTTTAGCGACTGATATCCCCGTGATACGCTTGGGCTACCCTAGGAGCACCACACTATGCTTGGTCAACTGATTGCGGCATTGAAAACCGGAGACAACAAACTCGACGAAGCTTTCGAGCAGTTTCTTCAAATGATCGTCGCATCCGAGTGGATGTTTGGCCAAGCCAATGATGTGCTTCGGGGAAAGAAGGCTCAGGGGGATGTTGGGGACGCGCTCTATGCCAAAGATCAGGAGATCAACAGACTTCTGCGATCGATCCGGGCGAATATTCTCACGCACCTCAGCGTGCAACGAAACGCCGACATCGCCGGTTGTCTAGCGTTGATGAGCGTGGCCAAGGATGCCGAACGCATCGGCGATTACTGCAAGAATGTCTTCGAGGTCGGCCAATACTACGAAGAGGACTACAAGATCGATCGCTACCACGAGCCGCTTGAAGAGATCAGGCTTCAGGCGGCCGACTTGTTTCCGTTAGTCCGGGAGGCATTCGCTGACTCAAGCACAAAGAAGGCCAAGAAGGCCATCAAGGTTGCAGATCGAATTCGCAGCGAGTGCGATGCTGTGGAGGCATCCTTGCTACTGGATCGTCGAACCGTCGAGACCCACGCGGCCGTAGCCTATTCGCTGCTTGCGCGACACTACAAACGAGTTGCATCGCACCTCGCCAACATTTCAACCGCTGTGTTTGGAAAGATCGAGGATCTTGACTTTCGAAAGCCAAATAGGGGTGCAATACTCCAGGCGACCGACAAGTCAGACTCCCCGCCGGTTGAGTGATTGGTGTAGCTACTCTTTATACCACTGCGCAATGTTCGCAATGGCCGCATCAAGTTCATCCACACGCTTTGTATTAACCTGTTGTTTGCACTTCATGGCCGCGACAAGCACGGCGTGGAAGCCTTGCAACTCTGCAACATACTGAGCATATTGCGGCGACTCAGGGTCAGCAGCTTTTACCCGCTGCGTGAGAAAGTAGGATGAGGCAATCTCTTGAATTTCGGTGGCGGATCGGTCCTTCTCCATGGTCCAGCGGACGGACTGATTGAAGGATTCGAGTGTTCCAGCCCGGTGTAGCGTGCCCACCTGACCCATGGCCTTTCTGATGGACGTTGCGTGTTCTTGCATGGCATCAATCCGAGCGGCATCGTCATAAATCCCACAGGGAATCTGGCAGTGACCACTGGCGGCTGGTAGCAGCAGCGCCGGACCTGCGATGGCTACCGAGGCGGCGGTCAGAAGAGCGAGGGGCGACAGAATCAGATGCTTCACGAATGGGGCTCCATGGCTGGGATTTAGTTGACGCGGTCAAAGGTGGATGCGTCGGCTTTGCTCATCCAGACATTCCAGTGACGAGGTAGATCGTTGCCGTCAATGAGTTGGCCTGGTTCAAGGTACGTATAGATGTCCGCATACATCCGAACATCGGTCGGAGCGACGCGACGGGCAATCAGTCGCGGATTGAATTCAGATGGGTGCAGCAATCCTGCCGCCGCCGTGACTTCAGCGAGCGCGTCCATGGTTCCGCAGTGGTACTTGCGGACCCGTTCGGCCTTATCGCCGACGACCAGACCCCGGAAGAGGTGGGGGTTCTGCGTGGCTACGCCCACCGGGCAGGTGTTGGTATGGCATCGCTTGGCCTGAATGCAACCCACCGCGAACATAAAGGCCCGCGCAGCGTTGCACCAATCGGCACCCATGGCCATACGCTGGGCCAAGTTGAATGCTGTAGCGACCTTGCCGCTTGCGGCCAGTTTGATCTTGTCCCGAATACCCATGCCAACGAGGGCATTTTGTGCAAACAACAGGCCCTCGGTTAGGGGCATACCCATGTGATCGATAAACTCGACCGGTCCGGCGCCCGTTCCACCCTCGGCACCGTCAATAACGATGAAGTCGGGGTAGATCTCCGTCTCGCAAATCGCCTTACACACAGCGATGAATTCGTACGGCTGACCAATACACAGTTTAAAACCAGCAGGCTTACCGCCGCTGAGTTCTCGAAGTTTGGCGGTGAATTCGATCATCTCGATGGGCGTGCTGAAGGCGGTGTGGAAGGCTGGTGAGATGCAGTCCTTTCCAACAGGCACCTTCCGAACCCGCGCTATTTCTTCATCCACTTTGGCGCCCGGAAGGACGCCACCATGACCAGCCTTGGCCCCTTGAGACACCTTGATCTCGACCATCTTGATCTGGTCCATGACAGCGGTTTCGGCAAAGCTCACCGGGTCAAAGTTCCCGTCCGGATTTCGGCACCCAAAGTAGCCAGTGCCGATTTCCCAAACGAGATCGCCGCCGTAGTGTGTGTGATAGGGGCTGACGCCACCCTCACCGGTGTCGTGATAGAAGTTTCCCATCTTGGCACCCTTATTGAGGGCGAGCAGCGCGTGGGGACTCAGGGCACCAAAGGACAAGGCCGAGATGTTTAAGACAGACGCCCTATAGGGCTTGCTGCATTGATGATTGCCAACATCGACTGTGAATGGTTCTTCCTGTTTGGGTTTGGGGGCAATCGAGTGATTGATGAACTCGTACTTGGTGCTGTAGACGTCTAGATCGGTGCCAAAGGGCTTGATCTCTTCGTTGGTTTTAGCCCGTTCATAGATGGCGGTTCGTGTTGTTCGTGAGTACGGCTTGCCGTCTTGATCGCTTTCAATGAAGTACTGCAGGATCTCCGGACGGATGCTCTCGCAGAAGAATCGAAGGTGACCAAGCAGCGGATAGTTGCGCAGGATGCTGTGGTGCTCTTGGGTGAGGTCCCACACCCCCAACACTACCACTGCGACCGATGGGATGGCGGCGAAGAACCAGATCCATGACACTGTGACGCCGAAGTAAATGCATGCGATTGCGACCAGGATACTCAGGATCCAGATAGCAAGACTCACAATACGCATGCCCAACTCCTTATGGAACAACAGTGATTTGCTGTTGCCCACAGCGTACTTGAAAGGAGTAAGGGCGATTGGCGGAACTATAAAGCAAATAAGCGGTTGGACATTACTTAGAATATTTCCAAGCCGACTGGTCAGGATCGAGTTTCCACTGGTTGTCGAGGAATCCGCATCCGATGATGCCATCTTCGGCAGTGTTCAGAGACTCGGGTCGCAGAACGATCCAATCAGGCCACCCGACGCCCGGATAGATCAGGCCCAACGTCGCGGCAAGGCGGTCGCCTTGACCCTGTGTGCCGCCAACGACACCGACACATGCGATGTCGCTTCCCACCCGTGGCTGCACGAAGGCCACTGTGACCGGACCAACGATGCGTCGGTGCCCGACCTGCACGTGATCACGGTGCACTTGAATCGGCGAGCCGGACAGCAGCGTCTCCCAAGCCGCGTTGGTGTCGGCGTTGCCATAGAGCATGAGGCCGCGATCGGGTTCGAGGCTCGGGTCGAAGTCCACATCATCGATGATCTCAACTAGGCCATTCCCCCGATACCACCAGCGTTCGGCATCCTGCCTCGCTCGGGCGCGATTCCAACAGGTCTCACCATCGGCTCCCTGAGTGCCTACAACCAGTTGAACCTTGTGGTTCCACGCACCTCGAAGGCGCCCCGATCGCGTTGGCGACTTCTCTCCAGATGGAGCCGGTGCGGCCAGAATCCACTCGCCATCAGGTAAGCGTCGAAGGTGTGTGACACCGCATGTTCCTGTGATCGGAACACATTCATCTAACACGAATTGAACGGGCGATGCAGAAGCGATGTCAATGTGGCTCGTGTCGATTTTCAGGCGGGTGATGTTGGTGGTGTCACCGGTGATGGTGACCCCGTCATCTGTTCGGTCGATGTGGAGGTCTACACTGCTTGGCTCGAGACACCTCTCCTGTTGTACGATTTCAACCCAGTCACGGCGTGATGAAGCGCCCGGATCGACGGTGACAAAACGAAGTCGGTCGCGCTGGTCGTCCGTTTCTCGAGTATGCCGCTTGAGAAAGTCAAAGAGTGGTGGCCAATCCACACACTCGTTACCCCACCAGTGGCCAGCTTTGGGTTTCTCAAAGTACACAAAGTCCGTGTGTGATTGACCCAAGTGCGCTCGCATGGCCCGCGCTTCGGACACCGGAACGACGGTATCGGCATCGCCATGAAGTATGTACACGCCGAGTCCAGAGGCATTGGCAAGCAGCAACTCGGTGTCGCTTGGGTTGGCCGCGCGTCGAAGTATGCCACGCACACCACCATCGGCGGGATAGCGGTCAGGCCCGACATGGGTCCAAAAACTTCGCCACCCGGCGCTGGGCGCGATGGCGGCGAAACGATCGGGAACGGTTAGCCCGATGTTCCACGTTCCGTGTCCTCCCATCGAGTGTCCAGTCAACCATGTGTGGGCCGGATCGACGTCGTATCGTTGCTGCGCGTCGGCCATCGCCTCAAGCGCGTCGAGTCGGCCCCATTCTTCCCAGTCAAATCCATACGGACGTCGGTTGGTCGGGGCTGCCACGATGCACCACGGTCGGGTTTGGTAGCAGTTCGCTTGTCCCGATGCCTTGACCGATGCGCCGTGGAGCGAAAGTACCGTGCCCACTGGTCCGTCGTACTCACCCACCGCCGGCACGAGTCCGTAGTACTGCACGCTTCCATCGATGTTGCTGCGAAAGGTGTGCTTGCGCCACTGGGTGTCCTCACGGACTCGAAGTGTAAATGCGTCATCAGCCAGAACGGTGCCCGAGGGCCCGCGAAGTGACAACGAAACATCCAACGCGTTGCTATTGGAGGCGGACGCTCTCAGTTGTACAGGAACCTTGAGAAATGACAACGGGGGAATTGGTGGTACCGCAGTCGAGACCGACTGATCGCCGATGGTCGCGGTGATGACCGCGTCACGCAGCGGCGTGGGTTCGATATTCCACACCAGTACGGCGCCCCATTCATCTAGTGGCCTTCCGCTGATCGTATCGGGCATGGTTCGATCGCGGCCACCGAGCATGGCGGTTCGCGGCGCACCAATTCGCCGCAACATGTCGGCGGTATGAACTACTGGTGCAGGCTGACCTCGACCACTTTGCAGTAGGACTTCGTTGCGTCCGGCTTCAAGCATGAAGGGTAGGCGCGTGTCACCAAAGGCATAGAGGTCCCCCCCGCGAGGCAGGCCATTGATCCAGGCCTCACTGAAGGCTGATGCGTCGAGCAAGGCTGGCGTGCGCGTGTCCGATTCGAAGATGAACCGCGCCCACGCGTTGTGTGGAATGCTCACGCGGCCATCATCATCAGGCTCAACAGGTGTCCATTTGGGTGCTTGGGCATCGCGTGACACGATCCACCGTTCGACCGAGTCGATGTGGACGGGTCTTCGCCACGCATCGCGGACTTCACCAGTGACATCCACGCTGATAGGGGTCAACGGGGCGGTAATGGCGGTGAGCAGGATCAACAAGTGCAGCATGGGGACCTCGATATAAAGAGACAGCCCACACATGATGACAGACGGCCCGGACACATGTCCGGGCCATCTGGAAAGAACTGAATGGTGCCGCCGAGGAGCGGCGCGGCCAAAGGATCACTCGATGGTGAGTGTCCCCGATCCAACTTCGCCATTCCATCCACCGATGCGAATGTAGTAGGTCTCGCCTGACGTCACACTCATTTCGATGGCTGAGTGATAGGCCTGGCAATTACTGCCGTTGCTTGAGTCGCCATTGCACGCGACCTGATTGTCGCAATCGCCTTGGTAGATGACCATCGATGTGTCATAGCTCGATGAGTCACATGTGGTAAAGAGCAGGCTGCCACCCTGTTGTGGCACGAATCGGAACCAGATGTCTTGAGAGTTGCCCCAGTCTAGGTAGGTGCCTGAGCACTGGGAGTCGTCTGGTTGAGGACTGCTGGCCGTGGCGCTGTGGGTCTCAAATGGGTTGGCGCCCATCTCGGCCAAGAATGCACTCGTGCACTCATCGCCGGCACCCGCCACAGGGCAGTCAGCAGTGCCACAGTCTGATCCTGCACCCTGATAGGCACCGCCCACTGAGGCGCAGTCATCTGGCATGCGTTCATCACAACTGCCATCTTCGTAGCAGCATGCACCTGGTGATGGGCAATTGGCACTGGCGCAGGTCACATTGTCACCGGCGTAGTCGCCATCGCAGTTGGCCTGAGAAACCTCTACACACGAGCCATCACTCATGCAACATGCACCGGTGGGGGTGCAGTCGGCGTTCCAGACAGCAATGACCTGAAGCAGATCATCGACCGTTACGCAGCAATCGTCGTTGACATCGCCTTCGGGACGGAACGTGCCATCGCCGCACTGGCTGTAGTTCCCAAGCACGACCAGGAGGTCATCGACGGCGACGGTGTGGTCACCATTGACATCTTCGGGACATGGGCCCAATGGAAGATCGCATGGGTTGATGGGCTCTGATGGTGGGGCAATGGTGTCAACCGTGACCGACGGGGCGCCACCGGGGCGGAACGTACCGATCGTGACCTGAGACGCTTCGGGGCCGATGTTGGCATCGAATCGGAAGTTGTACATCGTGGCCCAACGCAGGGCGTTGGCATTTTGATTCTCACTGTAGGGCGTGGTGCTCCAACTGATCGTGTTGTCGACCCGCGTAGAACTCCAATCTGTGCCATCGTAGATTTCACCACTGTGGTAGTCCACATCGTGGAAGCCAACATTGGCCACGGTAGCTGATGCGGGCAGAGGAACCGAGAAGGACCCACCACTGGCGTGGCAGTTGTGGTTCCACACGGCGTACTCGTAGTGCCACATACCGCCACCGAGGTCGGTGACTTTGGCGGCAACGATAAAGAAGCCATCATCGGGCACATGCGCTTCGTCGATCTCGACGGTGGGGTCTTCGACACCCCATTTGCGGATGGCTTGCTCTTCGACTTCGGTACTTCCGATGGAGTTCACATTACTGATGCTGCTAAAGACAACCTCTCGCCACGAGGCGTTGTTGGCATGGTTGCCGGCGGGGGCGTCGTCCGTACTGACGTAGTAGGCCTCGAGGTAATACGAGGCACCTGGGTTGAGGGCAGGATCAACATCATTGTTGCGCATCTGTAGATTCGCACGAAGTGTTGATGGCCCGCTGTTGGACACCGTGAATGGGTAGGGGTAGTAGCCGGTGAACGCATTGACGTCCGAACGAGGTCCACTTGGGTTGGTATTGAGGCCCGATCCATACGTGTCGGCGCATCCAATGCCCAGCGTCGAGCAGTCGGTCGGCTGACAGTCCCCGCATCCTGATTCACTCAAGGCGCAGAAGGAGTGTTTGAGCCAGGACATGCCGATCTGTTCGAAGCGGCCATCCTTGAGTCGGTAGGCATTCTGGCCAATGAGTGGCGTGTTGTTGGTGCCGCCGTGCCAGTCGGCTTCTTCGTCACCGTAATTGCACGATGTGGTACTGATGGCATAGCCACCAATGCCTTCTAAAGAGCCGTGGTAGGCCACATCATTGGCAACATAGAACGCGACAACGTCAGGGCCAATAGCTCCGGCAAGCGTCACGCCAACCATGCTGACGACCGATCCGGCTGCCAGAAGGGCAAGAATTGAAATCTTCACTGTGGGGGCCTCTCTACTCAATGTGTTAGGAGGGCCCATCCCAAAGGCCCTTCACCCATGAAGGGTACTGATCAATCGGTCCCACGCAAGGCTTCAGTTGGGACATGACAAAAGTGACCGGTTATTGAGCCTCGCAGCCCGTATCGTGCTGGCATGTCGATCGCATTGATGCTGTTTGGACTCGTACTGGCTCAGCCCGACCCTGCTGAAACGGTCGCTCGCCCCAATATCGTGCTCATTCTGGCCGACGACCTCGGCTGGGGTGAGGTGGGCTGCCAAGGGCAGGCCAAGATTCCCACCCCGAATATTGATCGGGTAGCCGCCCAGGGCATGCGACTGACAGACTTTTGGTCGGGCAGTCCGGTGTGCGCTCCGTCTCGGTGCGTGCTGCTGACAGGCAAGCACCCGGGCCACGGGGTCGTGCGAAATAATTGGGAGGCCGGTGGCTGGGGACCAGATGAGACCGAGGGTCAGTATCCCTTGCCAGATGACGAAGTCACGCTGGGGGAAGTGCTCAAGTCACGTGGGTACCACACGTGCGTCGTGGGGAAGTGGGGGCTGGGCGGCCCTGGTACAGAGGGGCACCCCAATAGTCAGGGCTTCGACCATTGGTTTGGCTATCTCTGTCAGCGGGTGGCGCACAATTACTACCCGACGCACTTGTGGCGAAACAGTCAGAAGGTGCCATTGCCGGGTAATGACTGGTTCAGTGCGCACCAAAAACTCACCGAGCCTTTGCCTCACGAGCAGGACTACTACGACACCTATCAACGGGCGACCTTTGCTTCTGATCTCATTGCCGAGGAGGCCGTCGGATTCATTGAGTCGCACGCATCTGCGCACGAGGACGATCCATTTTTCCTGCTTTACGCTAGCCCGGTCCCGCACGTGGCGCTGCAGGTTCCACCCGATCGGTTGGATTCCTTTCCACGCCAGTGGGATGAGACGCCGTATCTGGGACAGAAGGGGTACGTGCCACACCCGCGACCTCGCGCCGCCTATGCGGCGATGATTGCTGGCTTTGACGCCGAGGTGGGCGCGCTGCTGGACACGCTCACCCGCACTGGACAGGACCAAGACACCATTGTCATCATTACCAGCGACAACGGTCCGACCTATGCCGGCGGTGTCGATCATGAGTTCTTCAATAGCAATGGCCCGTACCGGGGGCTCAAGGGGAGCGTGTTTGAGGGTGGTTTGCGGGTACCGATGATCGTGCGGTGGCCTGGTCATGTCGAAGCGGGAACCGTCTCGAATGTCCCCGGCGGTTTTGAGGATTTGTTGCCGACCCTGACCGACGCCACGGGCGAGCGGGTCGAGTTGGACGGCATGACGCTGCTGCCGACCTTGACCGGGCAGGGCGAGCCCCAGATTCGCACGTGGTTGTATCGCGAACTCGGTGGTCAGCAGGCGGTGCGATGGGGCAAGTGGAAGGGTATTCGTCGGCGGCTCCGCAAGGGCGATCTCACGCTCGAGTTGTTCGACTTAGAGGCTGATCCCGGCGAGACCACCGATGTGTCGCAGTTGCATCCGGACATAACGAGTGCCATCGAGGCCATCATGGATCGTGCGCACGAGCCATCGTTGATTTTCCCACTGCCGACGGTCGATGATCCAGTGGCACAGAACGCCGCATCGCGTTGAGTGGTGTGTCGGAAGGCCACCGGATTTCTGGTGGCTCAGCCCTCGTTTGTCTTGGCTGCGATGATCTCATCGATTATGGCGTTCATGGCTTTCTTGGTGTTGGCCTTGCCACTGAAACCGACCTCGACGAGTCGCACGGTGCCAGCGGGGTCGATGACCACGGTGTGTGGGATTCCACGAACCCCATACTTTGAGGCGACGGTGTTTTTAGCATCGAGCATGACATTGAGCGTCCACTTGCTCTTCGTGAGGAAGGCCGAGACCTTGTTTTTTTTCTCGCCTAGGTCCACGGACCAGAGCACCACGCCGTCCTTGGCTCGCGCCTTGGCGACTTCCATGAGGACGGGGAGCCCCTGTTTGCATGGTCCGCACCAGGTTGCCCAGAAGTCGAGGATGACAGTCTTGCCTTTGAGCGAAGCCAGCGAGATGGTCTTGTCATTGAGGTCGGGCAGTTCGAAGGTCGGTGCGGGTTTGCCCACCATTGGGTGAGCGGCGTGGGGTGGGCCGCCCGGGCCTTCTCCACCCATACCCTGATCATCCACCTCCTCGGGGTACATCTCATTGAACCTTTCAAGCATGGCAGCGTCCAGATCATCGACTTTCTTCCAATCCTTTCCTGGCGTGAACGCGAACTGCTTGAGGGTCTCGGGACTCTTCTTGAGTTGCTGCCAATTGTGAAAGGTCATGGAGACCGTGACTTCCTCACTATTCGACGAGAATCCAGCAGGCATGGTCATGGCGATTTCCTGAAGCCATGGCGTGCCATCAGGGCCGATGGTGAGTCGCACATCGGGCTTCGATTCATTTGGTCCCATTCCCTTGGGGGTCACTCGCAGTTGGTCGGAGTTCCCTTTTTTACCGATGTACTCGAAGGTTTCAAAGTCCTCCAAGAGCGACTTTCTGCTGTCGGTACTGAGTAAATCCAAGACGATGCTTGCTGCTCCGGACCTGATGGCTAGTGCGCCGCCGACGCCTTCGATGTTGAGGTTCTTGGGGGCTTCATGCTGGGCCCAGACTTTGGCCTCAGGAAAGGCCTCCCAGACGGTTGTTCCATTAGAGACGGCATCGAAGGACATTCCGTCGACGGAGTCTTGCCCTCGAATCGAGAAGAAGTTGGGCTTCATGGCCGCAACATTGGTCTTGCTCACCAATGGTGCTTGCTGGCCAGGCACCGGCATGGTCTGTGTCAAGGTCGCCTGGGCGCCATCGATCTCCCCGTACCAATTGAGCATGCGGTCGAGGACTGGGGCGGCCTCTGGGGAGATTTCAGCAGCCAAGACAGTTGTAGAGCTCGCGGCGACGATAAGGGTGGCGATCCAACGCATATGAAAGAACTCCTGTTGGGTAGAGCAGCTCAGCATAGTCCCCGTCGTACACTGCTGTGGGCCCGTGGCGGAATTGGCAGACGCAGCGGCCTTAAAAGCCGCAGTCCGATACAGGACGTGTGGGTTCGAGTCCCACCGGGCCCACTTTCTAGCACAGCGTTCTTGTCGCCTACGAATTACGCTGCATGACAGCGGGCACCCTGCTGAGTAACACGAAGTCTCGCCCCTCACGGCCGGATTCAAGCACGCTTGCCAGGGCGTCAAAGACGGGCTCAAATTGTGGGCCACCTGGAGACACAAAGTGCTCCCGACGCGCAAGGGCCCATGTGTGAATGGTCTGTTGTTCGGCTACTGAGGCGGGGCCTTCGATTTTGACAATCTGCGAACAGAACTTCCAGATGGATGGTTGGATTTGCTCAAAGATTGTCTCGACCGAGGCCGGAATCGATCCATCATAGATTGAAATTATTGGATGGGATTGAACCAAAATGGCCCGGCTGCAACGCAGCCGGGCTCGTAATGTGTTGCTGAGTGAGGCAGTCTTTCGATTGAAAGATGCGACGTAGATTTGAGGGATGGCGCAGTTTGGCGCTGGCGTGATGTCGGTCATGGACATCTCCTTTGGGGCAGTAGGGCGCGAGCAAGTCGTGGCTCATGCGTTGAACTGCCATGCTCGAATACTCCGAACACGAATGCAAGGTCCAGGCCCAATGTTTCAGCACCTTGTATGTCGGCAGAGTGGGTCTATATGGACTGCGCCGCCGTATGCTGCTCGTCACATGAGCAATCAAGCCCACCCTGTTGACCGTCCCGCCACACGTGGGTTCGGGGCGCTGCTTGCCACGATGAGTTGTGGCGCGATCAACGACAATTTGCTTCGGGGGGCATTGTTATTGAGCGTTGCGCCCAACGGTCTCTGGAGCAGCGAGCTCGGCGAGGGGGGCACGGGCTGGGTGACGGTCATGCTGTACCTGCCATTCATCTTGCTTCTTGGCGTGACTGGACAGATTGCTGACAAGTACAAGAAGCGATCAATCATCGTGTGGACCAGACTTGTTGAGATCGGTCTAGCCGTTGGCATCACGATTTCTTTGTGGTACGAGAGCCTCTTACTTACCAGCATTTTATTTGTGCTGTTGGCGGCGCAGAGCGCCTTCTTCAGCCCTGCGAAGTATGGATCCGTACCAGACCTTGTCGCAGATGATGCGTTGAGCCGGGCCAATGGGATCCTTAGCATGTTGACCAATATGGCAATCCTTTTGGGCATAGCAGTTGCCGGCTACCTGCTAGAGGTCGGACCTGTGCTGATTGGCCTTGTCATGATTGTGATTGCCATTATCAGCTATTTCAGCAGCGTGCGAATTCCCAGTCTTCCACCGGCAGAGCCAAACTTGAAGGTGTCTTGGCGAACATTCACATCGCACGTTCAGGTGCTTGGACGAATGAGAGGGTCACCACTCTTTCAAGCAACGCTTGCGTGGAGTTGGTTCTACGCCGTCGGGTCACTTGTCCTTGTCATTGTGCCGATGTGGAAAGCCGAACTGCATTTATCAGATTCCGAAGCGAGCGTGATGCTTGCGGCGACCATTGTTGGCATTGGGGTAGGCGGAGTTCTCGCGGGGTTTAGTTCGGGCAAACAGATTCGCGCGATCTTTATTCCAATAGGCGCCGCAGGCATGACAGTGAGCTTTATCTTGCTTGGTCTTATTGAACCAACGCTCACCAGCGCGTTGATACTTCTTTCGATTGTTGGAGTGTTTGCAGGCTTCTACGTCATTCCAATTATGGCCATGCTGCAGCATCTTCCTGTTCCGACATTTCGGGCGAGAACAATTGGCACTGCCAACTTCATTACCTATGTAGCGATGACTATTTCGGCGCTAGTATTTGGTATTCTCGCGCCAATTATTGGCAGCGAACCGCGAATGTGGTTTTTGGGCTGCGCTGTGGCGATGGGCTTGGTGTTCATTGGGGCCATCGTGCAGCACGCAAGTATGTGCGCTGGCGCTGCCGCGTCGGCCTTTGCGACGGTTGGCGAATCAGCGTGATCGGTCGACCAGACATCATGCTTTTTGATCTCGATGGCACACTCATCGACTCCGTGCCCGATATCGCCACGGCAGTCAACGCGGCACTGGCCGAGATGAATCGCCCAACGGAAGCGGAAGAACGAATCCGAAGTTGGGTTGGTCGCGGGCTCTTCGTTTTGATTGGCCAAGCGCTGACTGACGGCGGGAAGGCGGATCATGACGATCACGCGCACGCACAGGCTGTTGCGGCCTTCCGACGGCACTACGCGACATGCTGCACGCAGCGGACCCAGGCCTTTGATGGTGCTGTGGAACTACTTGCGTGGTTACAATCGCAAGGCATTGGAACAGCCATCGTCACCAACAAGCCAGTCGAGTTTGCTCGCCGCATTGCATCGGCTTTATCGCTTCCGATCGATGTCATCGTCGGCGCTGAGGCACATCGTCCCCTCAAGCCAGATCCAGCACCGCTTCATGATGCGGTGGCCGAACTGAACAGAGGCGATGCGTGGATGGTGGGCGATACGGTCATTGATCTTGAGGCTGCACGGGCGGCGGCGATGCCATTTATTGGCGTGCAACTGGAGGGTGATACAGGGCGGGCCATTGGCAAATGGACCACCTCATCCGAGCCGGTGTTTGAGTCGCTTGTCGACTTTCACCGCTGGCTGCAAGGCGATTGCAGCCCGTGAGCACCCAATTCACGAACGCTTCGACCGTGTGGCCGATGGCTATGCGATGAGATCGTGTTGGGGTGATGGCCAGCGGGAAGTCACATGGCCTATCACAGTTCGAATGGGGAAAGTGCATTTGCGATGAACCACGTCGATCACCTATTGCGATGCATTCATTTGAAGCAGTGAATCCAAACAGCACAAACAGCAGCATGATTGGCCCAATGGGAGTACTCGAGTTGGCCAGTGATTGTGCTCGGACATTGGCCGGAGCGATTGAATCGTGGCGTGGTAGAGGCGAGCCCGATGATGATCAGGTCCTGATCGTTTGAGGCGGGTTTCGGACATTCAGTGGCGGCGGGGCTTCTTTGAGCATCTTGTTGTGCCTTTGGGATAGAAACCGGGCTAGGTGTTTCATCATCGATGCTTAGGTTGTACGCTGCCTAGTCCGCAGCATTGGTATCAAAGGAGAAACCCCATGCGTCGAACGCTCATTACGATTTGTGTCACAGGTCTCTTTGCATCGGGACTGCTTGCAGTCGCCCAGAACAAGGACAACGACTCGCGAGACGCCATGATGGTCAGGGCGATGGAGGCCTACGCTACGCCGGGTGATGAACAAAAGTGGCTGAGCAAACTTACTGGAGAGTGGGTTGCTAAGGCCTCGTTTCGCATGGCCCCCGATATTCCATGGCAAGACAGCGATGCGATGGTGGCTCGACACATGGAATTCGATGGCCGGTATCTGGTTGAGAAATACAGCAGCATGATGATGGGCATGCCATTTCGTGGTCGCGCGACGACTGGCTGGGATAACGCACTTCAGAAGTTTGTGACGACGTGGTGCGACAATATGGGGACCGGAATCACCCATGGCACCGGTCAGTGGAATTCCGAAAAGACGCAGATCGATTGGACCATCACGCAAGCCGATCCAATGACCGGCACACTCATGCGCAATCGCGCGACATGGACCTTTAGCCCGGGCACGATGCACCTTGACTCGTTCATGAAGGACCTCAACGGCAAGGAATTCCATGCCATGCGGATTTCGTATAGACGTCCAATGCCGATGGGATGGGACCCCAATGAGGCGCACGGGCACGATCATCCCAAGGGCGACCATCCCAAGGGCGATCACCCCAAGGGCGACCATCCCAAGGGCGATCATCCCAAGGGCGATCACCCCAAGGGCGACCATCCCAAGTGCGACCATCCCAAGGGCGATCACCCCAAGTGATTTCAGTGGCAGTCATGGAATTCACGGCGAAGAGCACGACATATGACACTTGAAATTACTTGGCTTGGACACAGTGGGTTCATTCTCGACGGCGGCGACTGCCGCGTTGTAGTTGATCCATTTCTCAGCAACAATCCAACTGCGCCGATGTCGGCTGCCGATGTGCGCTGCACGCACATCGCTTTGACGCACGGCCATGAGGACCACGTCGGCGACACGATCGAGATCGCCAAGGCGAATGCGGCGCCGGTGATTGCAGCGTTTGAACTCACTGCGTGGGTGCAAGAGCAGGGCCACGAACTTGTAGAGCCAGGGAACCCGGGCGGACAGATTGATCTGGGCTGCGGATGTTCAGTGGCCTTTACCCACGCCTTTCATTCCTCGTCCTATGAAGGTCGGTATATGGGCATGCCATGCGGGCTCATCTTGCATGTGGGGGGAAAGACGATCTATCACTGTGGTGATACCGGCCTCTTTGGCGACATGAAGTTGATTGGCGAGATCTACAAGCCCGACATCGCGCTCATACCGATTGGCGATCGGTTCACGATGGGGCCAGAATTAGCATCGCGGGCTGCCGATCTCATCGGCGCGCCGACTGTTGTACCGATTCATTACGGGACATGGCCACCTATTGACGTTGATGTCACGGCATTCAAACCCACATCGTCTACAGTCCGTGTGCTTGAGCCCGGTGTTCCGTGGACTGTCTAAGATCAAGGGAGATGGGTATCGCAGTGGAATCAACCAAACCTGGAGATTGGGGCATCGTGAGCCGCGCTGCGGCGATGGCTGCTCAGGCACATCAGGGTCAGACTCGCAATGACGGTTCGCCGTACATCCAACACCCGGCAAGGGTGGCAACGCTCCTTGCCTGGGCTGGCGGCGACGAGTCACTGATTGCGGCCGGTTTCTTGCACGATGTCATCGAGGACGGGGCGACCGACTACGACGATATTCTCGAGGCATGCGGCGAAGATGTGGCCGATTGGGTGTCGCTGATGACCAAGGACATGCGACTACGCGAAGATATTCGCGAGCCCGCGTACGTGCAGCAACTTCAGGACGGCGCCTGGCAGGGGCGTGCGGTGAAACTGGCCGATCAAATCGACAATTGGCAGCAACCATCTCACGCAACGCCTGGGAATGTTGACAAACGACGGGATAAGTCCGAGTGGGCAATCCAGATCGCCGCGAGCGATACTGAAGTCATCATCGTCGCACTTCGAGCGCGGCTAGAACAGATGCTGCTTGACTAGCGGCCCGGGCTTACGCAGCAAAGACCGAGTACAACCTCACTGCAGGGCCTGCCTTCTTGGTCACTCATTCTCGCCGGCGGGCGTTGCAGCTGGCAGGCGGGGCGCAGTTGTGATCGGGGGCACCGCTTCAATCGGATCGCCTGCAATGCCGAGCTCATGCAATCGCTCGCCCGACTTCAGGAGTCGGCTCTCGAGCGATCCGACCGACTCGTTATAGGCACGCACCGCAGACTCAAGTCGCTGCCCAACCTTGCCATGCAGCTCTGAGAACTTCTGCAGACGCTTGTACAACTCGCGACCAACATCGGCGATTTTTCTGGCGTCCTTTGCAAGTGTCTCGTGCCGCCACCCAAAGGCGACCGATCGAAGTAGGCCGACGAGCAGAGTTGGTGTGGCGATCAAGACTTTTTCGGCCATTGCATCGGCGTGCATGGTGGGCTTCTGTTCGAGCGCGGCCATCAAGGCGGACTCGATCGGAATGAACATCACAACGAGTTCGGGCGAGCCCTCAAGGTTCTCCCAGTAGCTCTTCTTCGCCAGTTCCTTCCAGCGTTGCTCAACAGCATTGGCATGATCGATACGCCTTGCTTCGCGGGCAGTGCTGTCCTCAACAGCATCGAGGTAGGCGTCGAGTGGCACCTTCGAATCGACCGCGATCCGCCCGCCGCCTGGCAGCATGATCACAAGGTCAGGACGTTGATGAGACTCCTCATCGCGAATTGTTGTTTGTTCGGTGAAGTCGCAGTGTTCGGACATGCCGGCAAGTTCCACAACTCGCCGCAATTGCACTTCACCCCATCGCCCGCGTTGATCGGGCCGACGCAGCGCAGTCGTGAGCCGCCCGGTCTCGGCTCGAAGTTGTTGGTGCGACTCTAATACCTGCTTTAGCGTTTCGCCCATTTCGCCATAGGCGGTGGCGCGGGACTTCTCGAGTTCCTTGACCCACGTTTCTTGTTTCTCGAGTTGCTCTCGAAGCGGCTTCATTCGTTCCGCTGCTTGCTGGAGGAATCGCTCACTATTGTCTTGGAGGGCTTTGCGACTGGACGACTCGAATGTCTCGAGCAACTGCGTACGCATAGTTTCAACCGCTTCGCGTTGCTGCTCGAAGCGGGCCTGCAACTGCGACTCTCGCTCGGTAAGCGTTGCGAGTTCATGCTCGGCGATCTCTCGGCCAGCCCGTTCAGCGTCACGCTCGCCTCGGATTATGTCTCTGTCCTCACGAATGGAGGAGTCAGGCCCCGCCCCTCGCTTGGCGATCGCCATGACCACCGCCCCGAGCACGGTGCCAATGACGACCCCAATAATGATGCTGACTGCATCCACGGGGCACATCCTACCGCCTCAGCGTATCGTGGCAGACATGCTTGCCACACTCCTTCTTGCAGCCGTCACTACGTCTCCCTATCTCCAAACATGGAACACCGTGCCCGATCGAGTCTGGATTGGCAGCGACTGGTGGGCCAACCGGTTGCAGGACTGGCAGATTGAAGATGGAAGTGTGCGATGCATCGAGACGCGACCTCGCATGGCCATGCGGACGGCGCACTTACTGACGCGCACCATCGATGCTCAATTGGGCGAAGTTGTTATTGAAGTGGACATCCTGCCGCCCACGGGCGGCTGGCCAGACGACGCGCTTGCTGGCATGCTGCTTGGTGGTGGTAGTGCTGACATCGATCATCGCCTGACCGCCCAAACTCACCATGTCCCTGCGGTCGACGGCGGGATGTTGGTTGTGCTCGACGCTCAAGGCACGGTACGGGCGCGGTCGTTTGAGCAGCCGATGAGTGTCGGTGGCCAGTGGTCGATTCAGAAGACCGTCTCAACTAGTGACGTGCCTGAACTTGTTGGTCAAGCAAGCGGTGAACCAGAGCAAGGCTTTGCCACCATGGCGGGCCCGGTGCACTTGATCATTCGTATGCAAGGCGGCAGCCTTACAGCCGAGGCGACAACACACAATGGCCGCACACGTTGGGCATCAAAGAGCGACATTCCAGCATCAATGCGGTCTGGAGGTGTTGCTTTGGTCTCACATGGCGGACGCTTTGGATTCGACAATCTCATAGTGGACGGTACGGGTGTGGTTGATCACGAGGAGCGGGCGTGGGGGCCTGTCTTGAATCAGATGTACACGGTTGATGATGGCGTGCTGAAACTCACAGCGCAATTTCCGCCCATGGACCACCGACGACCTGGTCAGGCCACACTTGAAGTCAACCGCGCGGGCGATTGGCATATGGCATCGGTTGCCCCAATAAACCGCGACTCATGGACGGCGACATTCCGGGTATCAAGATGGGACTCGACTTCCCCGGCCACATACCGCGTTCGTCTTGACGAAGCGATCCGCAGCGGGCCTGCTCAACCAGTCTTCGGTCCAATCGGACACATCCCAGCCGAACCGACCGACGGCGACTTTGTGCTGGCCGCACTGAATTGCCAGAAGATCTACACGGGTGATCTGAAGTGGAATCACGATGGGCTGTGGTTGCCGCATATTGAAACGGTTCAAGGGGTCGCGTCGCACGACCCGGACCTACTTTTCTTTGCTGGCGATCAGATCTACGAGGGTGATCTCACGCCGGTGGATTCCAAGAACCTCACGCTGGACTACCTCTATAAGTGGTACCGCTGGTGCTGGGCCTTCGCCGAGTTGACTCGGGATACGCCCACGGTGGTGATTCCCGATGATCACGATGTGTACCACGGCAATATTTGGGGTGCCGGTGGCCGCAAAGCGGTCAAGACCGACCAGCACTCCGCGCAGGACAGCGGCGGCTATCGCATGCCAGCGGACTTCATCAACGTTGTGCACCGCACGCAGACATCACATCTTCCTGATCCGCCTGATCCTGAACCGATCGAACAGGGCATCACGGTGTACTTCACCGATCTGGATTGGGGCGGCGTCTCAAGCGTGATTTTGGCAGACCGGATGTTCAAGTCTTCGCCGTCGGTTGCGGTCCCCCAAGGGCAGTTCAAGAATGGTTGGCCTCAAGCAGAAGGGTTCGACGCTGCGACGCAGGCCGATGTTCCGGGCGCACAACTTTTGGGGCACCGCCAAGAACGCCTCCTTCAAGATTGGAGCACCCGGGACGATGACCGATGGGCCAGTTTGGTGCTCAGCCAGACACCGTTGAGTAATCTCGCCACGTTGCCACCGAAAGCGGAGTCGGGTTCGGCGCTGCCTGGGGCGCGGCTTGGCGGCACCGGTGAGTTTCTTGAGGGCTACACGCTGGCTTCGGACGGCGACTCGAATGGTTGGCCTCAGACACCCCGCAACCGGGCCGTGGGCTTGATGGCAGATGTTGGCGCCATTCACGTCTGCGGGGATCAGCATCTTGGTGCGGTCATGGAGTACGGCGTCGACGATTTTGATGATGGTGCGTGGGTGTTCTCCGTACCGGCCATTTCCAATACGTGGCCACGACGGTGGTTCCCCCCAACCCCAGGTGCCAATCGCTCAGAGGGTGCCCCGCGATACACCGGTGAGTTTCTTGATGGTTTTGGCAATCGCATCCGTGTTCATGCGGTGGCCAATCCGGCGTCCAGTGGTCGGCACCCGGCCAACCTGCATGATCGAATGCCCGGCTACGGCATCATCCGCCTTAACCGGTCCACCAACCAAGCAACGCTAGAGTGCTGGAAACGCCCCCAACTGGGCGTTGACGAGCCGCCAACCCAGTACTCCGGTTGGCCCATCACCTTCCCCCTCCAAAACAATTGATCGCAGGTAGATTTATCAACAGTATTCACAGCGGCTTATAGCATTGAAAAATCCTGCTCCACGAGGCACTCCAAGTTGCCCTGGGCGATTGGTGGTACCCTGCTCGACTTTCCAAAGCGCCCCATTTTTTAGTGGAGAACGCGACAATGTTCACGTTTGCAACGAGCACAGCCCTGATTCTGGTGGCCACACTGTGCACAGAACCAGATCAATCGAAGTGTCCGATGACCGGCCAGTCCGCGGCCCAAGCCGGGGCAGCCGTAAGTGGGCAGACTGCTCCACAGACAAAGCCCCTTGGTGGCGTCCTTGGCCCAGCGGTTCAACTCACGACCGGCGCAGAGTTCTTCAAAGCCGGCGAGTCGTACATTTCGCCCGATGGCACCAAGATCATCTTTCAAGCGGTCCCCATTCCTCCAGATGGCCAGCAACCCGACGATCACTACGGCATGTACGTGGCGGATCTTGAGCACGCCAAGGGTAGTTGGAGTTTGAAGAACATTCGGCGAATCTCCCCGGATGGATCGGCCAATACATGTGGCTGGTTCCATCCGACTGACCCAGGTGCGGTCATCTTTGCAAGCACAGTGACTGAACCAGGCAACGCTGATACGCCCGGGTATCAGCGGGGCAGCAAGAAGTATCGATGGTCGTATCCACCACGCATGCGAATTGTGCAAGCTCGCATTGACGGCCAGTTTCCCCCAGTCGTATCCGAACTCGAGGGCGACGATCAGGCCTATCAGGCCGAGTGCTCGATCAGCCCAGATGGCCGGCACCTGCTGTACACATCGCACGAAACCGGTGATGGCGACATTTACGTTCGTGATCTACAGACCGGCGTACGTCATCTCATCGTCGGCGCACCAGGCTACGACGGCGGCCCGTTCTTCTCACCCAACGGCAAGCGCATCACCTATCGCAGTGATCGCAACAACGACAATCTGCTGCAAATCTTTGTGGGCGAATTAGACTTCAACGATCAGGGAACGATTACCGGCCTGGACGAAGAAATCCAGCTCACCAGCAATGAACACGTGAACTGGGCGCCCTTCTGGCATCCCGACGATACGCGGCTCGTCTACGCCACGAGCGAGGCAGGTCACGACAACTACGAGGTCTATGAAGTGCAAGCCGTCCGCGGTGGGGGTGTTGGCAAGCCAGCTCGGTATGGAACCGGCAAGCGTCGCATCACCAATGTGGCTGGATTTGATGGCCTTCCCGCCTTCAACGCCGATGGGTCATTGATGATCTGGACTAGTCAGCAAGGGGAGGACGGAAGTCAGTTGTGGATTGCTCCCTTTGATCTACCAAGTCACCCGCCGACAGCGGGCGAATGTCCCGTGCCCCACTGATTACGCGCACTTCACACGCCACCCACGATTCGCTCACAATATGGAGCGTGCCGCGTGAAATGTCGCGGTCAAGGATCCCAATACAATGGTCCCATCACAGGAAGAAGAGGAGTCATTCCCCATGATGTTCGAAGCAATCATTGCGTCCGCCGCTGTAGCAGCTGCGGATACCCCAGATGCAGCAGCGCCTGCGACCAACCTCATCCCACGCGAAGTGCTTTTTGGCAATCCCGAACGCTCAAACGTTGGCATCAGCCCAGATGGCTCGATGCTCGCCTTTCGAGCGCCGGTCGACGGCGTGATGAATGCATGGGTGCAGCCCGTTGACGGTGGCGAGGCTCGTGCGCTGACGTCTTTCGGTGATCGTCCTATCGGCGGATTGAGCTGGTCTTGGAACAGCGAGCAACTGCTCTTTAACAAGGATGCTGGCGGCGATGAGAATTTCCATGTCTACGTCGTGGATGTCGCCGGTGGCGAGCCCCGTGATCTGACGGATATTGACGGTGTTCGTGCCTCTATTGCCGCCAAATCACAAGAGCGGCCCGATGAAGTCATCATCAATATGAATGACACAAACCCGCAGTACATGAACGTCTATCGTGTTAATACGCGAACCGGCGATCGCACACTTGTCCAAGAAAACGATGCGTATCTTGGTTACATCCTCGATGACGACTGGAATGTCCGGGGCCGTGCGAGCATGAACGAAGATGGGGATATGGTCAATGAACTTCGTGATGTGGGAAGCGATGAGTGGTATCACTTCATGACCATTCCTTCAGGTGAGATGATGACTACGACCCTGACTGGATTCTCCAAGGACGGCAGCAAACTGTACGGCGCTTCATCCATTGGTCGCGACAAGGCGGCGGTAGTGTGGTGGGAACCCAAGCAGGGCGGTGCTGACACACCGCACATTGTGTTTGAGTCAGACAAAGCAGATGTCTCTGGTGGCGTTGCCAATCCAGATACCTACGAGCCCGAAGCCGTGACGGTGAATTACCTTCGGCCAGAGTGGCACATTCTTGATGAATCCATCGCACCGGACATTGCAGCGCTCAAGAAGCTCGACCAAGGCGACTTTGGTATTTTTAGCCGCACCGCTAATAACCGCACCTGGATCGTTGCATACAACCGCGACAACGGCCCTCCTCGCTATTGGCTGTGGGACCGAGATGCACAGCAGGGACGCTTCCTCTTTACGACCTGGCCCGCACTCGAAGGTGCGCCGCTCGCAAAGATGCAGGCCATTGAGATTCCTACGCGTGACGGATTGGTTATGCCGTCCTATCTGACGGTACCCGAGAGTTCCGATGGCAAGAATCTTCCGATGGTGCTCTTTGTGCACGGTGGTCCGTGGGGACGCGATTCGTGGGGATACAACCCATACCACCAGTGGTTGGCCAACCGTGGCTATGCCGTGCTTAGTCCGAACTTTCGTTCGTCGACCGGGTTTGGAAAAAACTTCGTTAACGCTGGTGACCGCGAGTGGTACGGCAAGATGCAGGACGATCTCAATGACGCCATGGACTGGGCCGTCAAAGAAGGCATCGCCGACCCTGACCGCGTTGCGATCATGGGCGGCTCGTATGGTGGATATGCGACGCTTGCAGGTCTCACACGCGACCCGGAACGCTTTGCTGCTGGCGTGGACATCGTTGGTCCATCGCACGTAGGCACACTTATCAAGTCGGTCCCCCCGTACTGGAAGCCGATGATGAAGATGTTCGACGATCGTGTCGGCAGTCTCGATGAGCCCGCATATCTCGATGCGATTTCACCGCTGACTCATGTTGAGTACATCAACAAGCCGTTGCTCATCGGGCAGGGCGCGAACGATCCACGCGTGAAGATTGCCGAAAGCGATCAGATCGTCACCGCAATGAACACGCGGGGACTGCCAGTCACCTACGTGGTGTTCCCCGATGAAGGCCATGGCTTTCACAACCCCACCAACAACATGGCTTTCAATGCCGTGACCGAAGCATTTCTCGCCAAGCATCTTGGTGGTCAAGCCGAACCTATCGGCGATGATGTCGCCGATTCGACGGCGCAGATTCGCAACAAGGGTGGCCTAGCCATGAACGTCGAGACGTACGTTCCAGTCCAAGAGGAGGACGCGGTCGAGCCGGTAGCCGTGGCCACCGTCACGATTGATGACTTGTCTCCTGAGGAGCGTCAGCAGGTCGAGATGGTCATGGCTCAGTTGTCTCAGGTCCCTGCCGCGCAGCTGCCCATGGTTCGCGACCAAATGATGCAACAACGAGCGATGACCCCGCCAGAGGCCATCAAGCTCGTTGACTACATCATCGGCCAACTCGATGAGAAGATCGAGCAGTCGACTAAGGAAGCGCCCACCGAAGCGCCCGCCTGATTGGTGAACACCTCTTGAACGGCAACCGACACCGCGGCATGTCAGGGACGTATCCTCCCTGACATGCCGCGTGCGTTGTTCACCGCAATTCGTTTGATCATCGTCATTGGTGGCGTGACGGCCATCGTGCTGATGGTCAACTGGCGGACGGTGGTAGTGACACCCGCGGGAGACATCGGTTTCGATGGCAGTATCCATGATGTGGCCCGCACGCATGACGTAGAGATGAGCACACCCGCTGGTGACGGAATGGTGCTGGTTGTGACAACCGATGGAATGCGGGCCCAAGTGAGTATTGATCGCATTCGACCAGGCTTGCTCGATCTGTTGGCTGATGCAAATTGGTGGTGGGTGCTCATCGGACTGGGTTTGGTTGGCTGTGTGTATCCATTGCAGGCCACGCGTTGGTGGCTGTTGATGCGGTGCCGGGGTCTGGGCGCCTCGTGGCCCAGAACGCTGCGGCTGGTATTGGTGGGCGCGTTCTGCAACTTCTTTCTGCCTGGCACTGAGGGCGGGGATGTTGTCAAAGCGTGGGGCGCCGCTCGTGGGACCGATCGGCGGGTCGAAGCGGTGATGAGCGTTGTGTTTGATCGCATCACAGGACTTGCAGGGCTCGTGTTGCTGGCCGCGGGCGTGGGCATCTTTCTGGCGGAGTCACCACAATCAAAGTCCATTGGGATTTGGACAGCTATTGGAATGGCCGCTGTGGCGGTGATCGGAATTGCGGCCTTTGTGATGACCGAACGGGGCTGGTTGCGACTCCCTGAAGTGGCGAGGTCCTTTGGCGGCGGTGTGCCTGGTCGCGTTGTGGACGCAGCAACTGCCTACAAGAGGCACCCTGGTGCTGTGGTAGCGGCCACTGGCGTCTCTGTGTGTGTGCAGGTGCTGCTGGCTGCAGCGGCAGGCTGCTGCGCGTGGGCCGTCGGAGCACGGCACGAGTTGATCGTGATTTTGGCCGTCATGCCCATCTTGTTCATCGCTGCTGCGGTGCCACTGACGTGGCAGGGGGCCGGGGTGATGGAATTGCTGGGGATCGCGCTTCTGGCAGGTCCTGGCGTGGCGACGGTGAGCCAAGTCATCGCGCTCTTGGTGCTCTATCGGGCATTGGAATTCACATGGGGGCTTGTAGGCTCGCTGCTGATGCTTGGAGGGGGTATTCAAATGCATCCAGGTGCTGAAAACACCAGTTGATCCGGTGGTTTCGATATCATGTGCCATTGGAGCGCACCCCCGTGAGAAACGAGTTTCTGCCCTTCGCACGACCCTCGATGACTGAGGAAGATGTGGCGGCTGTTTCGGAAACCCTCCGTAGCGGCTGGATCACGACTGGCCCCCGGTGCGCCGCTTTGGAGCAGGCCATCGCAGATCGCCTGTCGGCCAAGTCCGTCATTGCGGTCAACAGCGGAACGGCTGCCATTCATCTCATTCTCCACGCCTTGGATCTGTCCCCGGGCGACGAAATCATCACGCCTTCGATGACCTGGGTCTCAACGATCAACACCATGGTGCACATGGGGCTGGTGCCGGTCTTCATTGACGTGGACCCGGACACTCTGTTGATTTCAGCAGCCTCGGTCGAAGCGGCGATCACAGATCGCACCAAGGTCATTGTCCCGGTCGACTTTGCCGGCGCTGCCGTTGACATAGCCCCGATCCGATCACTGGCCGATCGCCACGGTATCACCATCATCGAAGATGCAGCCCACGCAATTGGAGCGGTTCGCAGTGGCGGTGAGGAAGTTGGCTCAGTGGGTACTGCATTCTTCAGTCTGCATCCCATCAAGAACATTACCAGCGGAGAGGGTGGCGTTGTCGTGACCGATGACACCCAACTTGGCGATCGAATCCGACAGTCCCGATTTCACGGATTGGGCATCGACGCATGGGAACGTGGTCAGCAAGGCCGCGCGCCGACTGCCGAAGTATTGTCGCCCGGCTTCAAGTGCAACATGCCAGATATGAATGCGGCACTGGGACTGTCTCAGTTTACGCGGCTTGATGACATTATCGATCGGCGCACCGAACTTGCGATGCAGTATCAGCAGGCGTTGGTAGGTATTCCAGGCATCCTGCCGCTAGACCATGCGCCAGCGACGACTCGGAACGCATGGCACCTCATGATCGTTCGGGTAGACGAGTCCGCCGCAGGCATCGATCGGGCGGGATTCATGGCCGGGCTCAAAGAACGCAATATTGGCACAGGGATCCACTTCGTGGCCTCGCATCTCCATCGGTGGTATCGCGATCACACGGACGCATGGAGGCCCGGTGGCGATTTGTCAGTCACGGAAAGGGATAGTGAGCGGATCTGTTCGCTTCCACTCTTCCCTGACATGACTGCACAAGACATGACTGACGTAATTGCTGCAATACATGCCGTTGTGCCCGCTGCGGAGGGTGTGACGACATGACGATGTCCATCTCAATCGTGATCCCTGTCTACAACGAAGTCGAGAACGTCGATGCGCTCGTGCATCAGGTGGTCACGACGTGTCAATCGATGGACAACCCCTGGGAGATCATCCTCGTTGATGACGGAAGCCGCGACGGATCCACCGAGAAACTAGAGGCCGCCGCCGAACTGCACAGCGAGCACATTCGGTCGGTCATCCTCAATCGAAACTACGGCCAGCACTCCGCGATCATGTGTGGGTTTGGTCGAGCCCGTGGCGACATCATTGTGACCATCGATGCTGATCTCCAGAATCCACCACACGAAATACCACGCCTTGTTGCTGCGATTGAACAAGGCAATGATGTCGTGGGTACGGTTCGTCAGAACCGGCAGGACAGTTTCTTTCGTCGATTCGCCTCGGCCCGTATCAATTGGATGGTCAAGAAGGCGACTGGTGTTGCGATGAACGACTACGGCTGCATGCTGCGAGCGTATCGCCGCAATGTTGTTGACGCGATGTTGCAGTGCCGCGAGCGAAGCACGTTTATTCCGGTGCTTGCCAACATGTTTGCCAAGCGTGCCACTGAATTAGAAGTGGACCACTCCGAACGCGCCGCGGGCGACTCGAAGTACAGCCTCTGGAAGTTGGTCAACTTGCAGTTCGACCTCCTTACCAGCATGACGACGACCCCGCTTCGGATGTTGTCGTGGTTTGGAGTGCTTGTTGCGATTGGCGGATTTTGCTTTGGCATACTGCTGCTCATTGGCCGGATTGTCTTTGGTGAGGGCTGGGCGGCCGAAGGTGTCTTCACGCTCTTTGCGATTCTCTTTATCTTCATCGGCGCTCAGTTTGTCGGTATGGGACTGCTCGGGGAATACCTCGGGCGTGTCTACAACGACGTTCGGGGCCGGCCGCGGTATTTCATTGATCACATTGTTGGCGACGGCCTCGAAGGCGCGCCGGCACGAGAAACGGCCCGGGAAGCAGCCCGGGAAAGGCAGGTTCAGGTATGAAGGTCGTCCTCTTTGCATATCACGAGATCGGCGCTGCTGCGCTGGAGTCACTGCTCGATTCGGATATCGATATTCAGGCGGTGTTCACGCATCGCGATGACCCGGCCGAAGGTGGCTGGTACCGCAGCGTAGCGCGGATCGCTTCACAACGAGGCATTGCAGTACACGCGCCAGACAACCCAAATCACCCGCTTTGGATTGATCGCATCACCGACATGGCGCCCGACGCAATTGTATCGGCGCACTACCGAAACATGATCGGAAATGATCTGTTGGCGATCTGTCCAAACCGATGTTTCAACGTGCATGCATCGCTGCTACCAAAGTATCGAGGTCGATGTCCGATCAATTGGGTACTCGTTAACGGCGAAACGGAGACGGGTGTCACACTGCACCACATGACTACATCGGCTGATGCTGGCGATATCGTGTCACAACAGACCGTGTGCATTGATGCAGATGACACCGCAAAGTCGCTCACCGAACGATTGGTGCAAGCCACCGAATCGATATTTGCAGATGGGCTGCCTGGAATTTTGGATGGATCGGTTGCGGGAATACCACAGGACCATGCCCTAGCGACCACGATGCCTAGCCGATGCCCGGAAGATGGTCAGATCGACTGGTCCCAATCTGCTCAGTCCATTGGCAACCTAGTCAGAGCGGTATCGCACCCATGGCCAGGCGCCTTCACACAGGCGGGCGACCGGATGGTGCTTGTGTGGGAGTCAACAGTTATGCCTGGCGCACCTGGCGCGGCACCCGGAACTGTGTTGTCTGCAGATCCACTGACCATCGCTTGTGGCCAAGATGCGCTTCGCATCGATGCTGGGCAGGATCGAGATGGCGTGTGGTCTTCGGGCTCAAACCTTAGCGCCGAACTCAATCTGGTCGAGGGCATGCGACTGGGGCGATCTGCACCAGTGGCGCCGCCGCGGAAACGTTCGGTGCTCATTTTGGGCGTCAATGGATTCATCGGTAGCCACCTGTCTGAACAACTCCTCTCTGCCAACTATGAGGTGTATGGGATGGACCTTCATTCCACCAACATCACGCATCTGCTGGATCGGGAGGGGTTCCACTTCGTCGAGGGCGACATCGCCATTAATCGACAGTGGGTCGAGTACCACGTGCGCAAGTGCGATGTGGTGCTACCTCTGGTAGCCATTGCCACGCCTATTGAGTACGTTCGAAATCCGCTTCGGGTATTCCAACTGGACTTCGAGGAGAATCTTCGGATCGTCCGCGACTGCGTTCGGTACAACAAGCGGATTATCTTCCCATCAACCAGCGAGGTGTACGGCATGTGCACCGACGATGCTTTTGATGAAGATGAGTCCACGCTGGTGCTTGGGCCGATCAACAAGCAACGCTGGATTTATTCTTGTTCAAAGCAATTGCTTGACCGAGTTATCTGGGCGCACGGACAACGAGACAATTTGGACTTCTCACTCTTCCGGCCGTTCAACTGGATCGGCCCGCGACTTGACTCCCTAGATTCGGCCCGCGTCGGCTCATCTCGGGCAATCACCCAACTCATTCTCAACCTCGTCGAAGGAACACCAATTCAATTGGTAGACGGAGGCGCGCAGAAGCGATGCTTCACCGATGTCACCGAGGGCGTGGACTGCCTCTTCCGCATGATTGAGAATCCTGGTGGTAAAGCCAGCGGTACCGTGATCAATATTGGTAACCCTGACAACGAGTCGAGTATCAAGGAACTGGCCGAGATGATCGTTGCCCGATTCGATCAACACCCACTGCGACATCGATTCCCACCATTTGCCGGGTATCGCGTGGTCGAGAGTGGCAAGTACTACGGCAAGGGCTACCAGGATGTACAGCACCGTCGTCCATCGATCAAGAACGCTAAGCGAGTGCTCGACTGGACACCCGTGGTCAGTACCGAAGATTCGGTGGCCAGAACGGTTGATTGGTTCATCGAAGACCATGTTCGCACCGCAGGGGTTGCCGGTGTGACGACCGAGGCTAAGACGCGGGCATGAGGCTTGGGCTGCGAATCGACGTGGATACCTTCCGCGGAACGCGGCAGGGCTTGCCGGTGCTACGGCGGATACTTGCCGATCGCGGGCTGCAAGCGTCGGTCTTCTTGACCGTTGGACCAGATAACATGGGTCGCCACGTCTGGCGAATGCTGCGACCAAGTTTCGTTGCCAAGATGTTCCGAAGTGGCGCAGCCAATATTTACGGGTGGGATATTCTGCTTCGGGGAACTCTGTGGCCCGGGCCAATCATTCACCGACGGCTCGCGGTCCAGTTGCGTGGCGTCGCTGATGATGGACATGAAATTGGGATGCACGCATGGGACCACCACCGCTGGCAAGCCCATGCACACCAGATGCCGATGGAGGTTCTACGCAACCAGATTCGCATGGCCCACGATGCCATCACTGAAACGATTGACACGCCCCCGACGTGTGCGGCGGCTCCTGGGTGGCGGTGTACCGAAGCAATGCTCTCTGCCCGAGATGGGCTTGGGTACCGCTACGCCAGTGACTGCCGCGGCGAAGGCATCTTTCAACCACCGAGCGGTCCACCGCAGATTTGTGTCAACCTTCCAACGTGGGATGAAACCGTTGGTCGCAATGGGATCACTGACGAGTCGTTCAATGCGTATCTGCGTTCATGTATGCGCATGGACGGGTTTGATGTACTCACGATCCACGCCGAGTCAGAAGGTGGGGCCAAGGCCACAATGTTTGAGCAGTTTTTGGATGCTTGGCTGGCCGAAGGGGGAACCATTGCACCGCTTGGCGATCTGCTTGGGGACGTCCCATGTCCACCTGCAGGTCGGATGACGGAGGGGACGATTCCTGGCCGCGAGGGTTGGGTGGCAGTTCGATGTCAGCAGTGTGCTGCATGAGCATGGGCGAAGCATCCCGGCGAAACACCATTCGGTTCTGCGTGTGGTCAATGTGTATCGCATTTGTGGTGATCTATCTGATTGGCCTTGCATGGCGGCCGGTGATTGTTCCAGATGAAGCGCGGTACGCCATCATTCCTGCTGAGATGATCAGCACCGGCCAGTGGATTGTGCCGCATTTGCTTGGCATTGAGTACTTTGAAAAACCAGTGCTGGGCTATTGGATGACAGCGGTGTCGTTCTTGGCCTTTGGCGAGAACGCCTTCTCGTTGCGGCTACCCTCCGCGATCTTGACCGGTGTCATGGCATTGATGCTGCTGTTGATGGTCCGTCGGTGGACCAACCGGTGGGACATCGCGGCGCTTGCATCGTTGGTTCTTCTGACGACTCTTGAACCAGCCATTGTGGGCACAACGGCCTTGCTCGATGCGCCATTCAGCGGATTGGTCGTCGCGTCAATTGTGTGTTTCTATCTCGGATGGAAGGCTGTTGGGAAGGAACGATTCTGGTGGCTGGTGGCATCTGGCGTTGCATGTGGGGGAGCCTTTCTCATCAAGGGCTTTTTGGCATTTGCCTTTCCTGTTCTTGTGCTGGCACCGTGGCTTATGTGGCAGGGACGCTGGCGGGATCTCTTTGTGCTTCCGTGGATTCCTCTGCTGGCCATGACCGTGACGGCAGCGCCTTGGTCCATAGCGGTGCACATGCAGTCGCCCGAATACTGGGACTACTTCTTCTGGCAAGAGCATGTGCATCGATACACCGGAGGCGGCGAGGCGCAGCACCCCGAGCCGTGGTGGATGTTCGGGTTTTCATTGTTGGTTGGGTTGATTCCGTGGGTCTTTGCGGCGCCTCTTGCGTTTATGGGCCTACTTCGCCGCGGCTTTGGATCCCCCGAGAGTCGCCTGTTGGTGTGCTGGCTGGTTATTCCACTGGTCTTTTTGTCATTTTCATCAGGCAAATTGCCGACCTACATCTTGCCGTGCTTTCCCGCGGCCGCAGCGTTGATCGCGGTGGGTTTGGTGGAGCGATTCAGGCACCAACCTGCCAATGGCACATTCGGTGAGCGAATTCCCGGAGGGATTCTCATTGCCCTTGGTGTGCTGTCCATACTCATCATGCCCTTTGTGCCCACCGACTTCGCAGACGGCGGACCTTGGCTGGACGGAGGCACATGGCGAATGTTGTTGGTGGGCGGCGCATTGTTGTGGTGGGGGCTGGCGGATTGGTGGTCGCTGGGCATTGCGCTGCCAGAAGGCCGGGTGGCGGTCGGCGGTCTTGCGGCGATGTTTGCATTTGTGGCCATTCCAGCGGCACTGCCAACGGGGTGGATGATGACCAGCAAGGTGCCACTACCATTTCTATCGCAGTGGACGGATCTGGCATCACATAGCCGTATGCTCGTTGATTGCGATCTGATGCACGCGGCGAAAATGGCGTGGCCAGAAGCCCAGGTTGATATCTATGGCCGCGCGGGCGAACTGAATTGGGGAATGAAGACGTTTGCCGATCGAAACAGTGGCCGTCAGGTGTATCGGGAACAATTGCCAGAAGCAGTAGCGGTGGCGACGCTTGAGCACCCGGTCGTCATGGTTGTCAAGGTTCCTTCTGTTCGATTGCGATGGATCAACTCACTTGTTGAACAGGGCAGCGTTCCTCAACCATCAATCTTGATAGAGGACGATCTCCTGATCGCAACGTGGCCTGCTGCGGCGGGACCTTCTCACTGAGACCCATTCAACGCCAACCATCTGGTTCACCAAAAGACATTCAGCGGCACGTTGAATGCCCGACTCGTGATATGGCTGCTGTCTGACCTGGGCCACTAACTCCCCGGCAGCCCACGCTCGATTCGCTGCATTTCCTTGACCTTCTGTACGATCAAGTACTCATAGAGGGCCTGGAGTCTGCAATACGTGAATCCAGCCCCTCCGTCCATGAAGCCCCGCTTGACTAGGTACATGTAGAGGAATTTGAGCTGTGGCCTCAGCGGCATACGGAAGCTCAGGTTCTTCAATTCATAGCGGCGGGTCATGGCATCTCGGGATAGAAGATTTCTCAGTTGCATGCGACGGCCCTTGAGTGAGTTCATGGTTTCTTCGGCTTCATAGGTCGCATACTTGTTGTGCCGTGCCACCCACTCGGTCAGCCCCTTGCTGAAATTGAAGTGGAGGAAGTATTCCTTGAGGTAGCCAACATCACCATCGATGGTGGGAATCGGGTTGGCTTTGCGCGCAAATCGGATGAGGGGCGGCTGAAAAAATCGCATGATGTGCCCCGGCGGCATCGAGCGCTTGAGCCACTTGCCGCGGAAATAGTTCTTGCGCCCACCGTAGTAAGCCACAGGGCTTTTCTTCTCCTGAGAGAATTCTCCTGAGTCCCAGCGATTTGCAATCGCTTCGATTTCGGCTTGCAGTTCCGGCGTCATGTGCTCATCTGCATCGAGGTAGAACACCCACCGATGCTTAAAGTCGATGTGCTCCATGGCCCAGTTCTGGTGGGTACCACGACCGTCGTATTCACGCTGAAAGAATCGCGCGCCACGATCCTGACAGATGGCCTCTGTCCCATCTGTGGAGTATGAATCGAGCACCACGACATCATCACTGAAGGACACGGCGTCAAGGCATGACGGAAGATTGTCTTCTTCGTTGAGTGTTTGGATAAAGATGGAGATCGACATTGGGGGATTTAGCCTGTGGTGATGTCGCGTACATCTACAACATACATGCGGCGACGCCCCTCCATCGCTGAGTCGATGCATACGAGCGTGGCGTCGTCATTGAAGCGGGGGTGCAGGTCTACGCGAAGTTCGCCGTCGAGTTCGCGTGGCGTGTGCCAGCGGCCGATTTCGATCCCTTGGTCGTTGCGTGTGTCCCACAGGAACAATGGCTGTCGAGATTTGAGATCTGGATATCCATCGGTCACAACCCATCGACCGGGATCCTTCCCACCTCGGTTGTAGGTGCAGTGACCGTCGCACGTCAATTCGCCCTTGGCAAATGCCTGTGGTGGGCTCGCTGAATCGTCACGGACATCAACGTCAGTAATGAGCAAGTAACTGTCCTTCATGATCTTGTTCATGAGAATTCTAGGCTTGCCCATGGCGTAGTAGATCGGCTTGAGGGCGCGTCGAGCCAGCGTCATGAGGCGCTGTTTGGGCGATTTGGGGGCGTTGCCGTCACCGAGCAGCGATCGCTTGCCACCCCAAGCAAGAATATTCGAATCGTCCACCCAGTCAAAGTGGCTGCACATGCCCTCGAAGAGCAGACGCACGTCCTTGCCTTCCAGATCAGAGGTGAACAACCGGCTCTGCAAAATACCATCGGCGCGATCAAATCGATGCATGAAACAGAATCGAGTGCCCGAAGGATTGAACATGATGTGATTGACATGTTGGTGCAGGTCGCCGCCAGCTCTGGGAGCATTGCCCACCGTGGCGCGATCGAGGTCATCGATAGACACAATGAGCGTGCGCGTGTCGTCAACGACGCGGTAGATGCCGTCATTGGCCGGCGACGGATCGTTCGGATTGGGGTCAGTCAGCGCGGAATACCCATACTCTCGTCGAAGGCGGCTAAGTCTGCCAAAAGACAGGGTGGCCGCTTGACATTGAGCGTTGAAGGCATAGGTAGCCGTGTTGATGCGATCGATCTCGTTGCCATCAAGATTGACGACTCGCATGATTGGTTGGCCGTCCTGAAGATCATTGAAGGCAACGGCCGAGGCGTCTGCGCAGTGAGCGTGCCATCGCAGCATGGCACCTTGCTGCCAGTTCCAGGCGGCGGTTTCACCGAGCCGGTGGAAGGTTGGTTGATCGGTGTTCCACTCGGTAATGAATCCGACTTCAGCGATGTCTTCAGGTGAGGGGAAGCGTTCACAGAATGCGGCGCGGTGGGCGAGTAGTTTCGTTCCATCGGGCGAGAGAGGGTTTTTATCGTAGTAGCCAAACCAGTAGTGCCACTGGTCATCGGGCGTGGCGGGGGCAATTGGACACGCGTTGGTAATCATGTAGCGTCGCCGTGCGGGGGATCCGGGGGACGTTCGCCGGCGGGCAGGTTTTCGTGTGGCGTAGCGTCACCTATCACACGTTCTTTGATGGCTTTGGCTGGTGTGCCAATGCAGATCATACCTGGAGGCAGGTCTCCGAACACGCTACTGCGTGCGCCAACCACGGTGCCGTCGCCGATGCACACACCGGGCGCGACGTAGACGTCGGCCGCGAGCCAGCAACCACTACCGATCGTGATCGCTTTGGGCTCCAGTGGGAATCGCGGGTGCGTGTGGTCGTGTGTGGCGCCGCATAAGTAAGAGTACTGGCTGATGGTCGTGTGGGATCCCACGGAAATGGGCGCGACGCAATAGACGTCCACATCATCGGAGATGGTCGCGAATTCTCCCATCGTCAGATTCCATGGTCCCCAGATTCTGGCGCGAGGTCCAACTTTGGCGCCGTTGGCCATGGAGGCGCCAAACATTGTGAGAAGGAATCGTCTCCACCCGCCCAGCGGTCGGGGACTCAATCGAAATAGCGTGGCTTGGGTCACGCCCCAGAGCACTCGGGCAAGTCGATTTCGCACCGAGTGTGGGCTGGGTTTGTTCGAGATGTCAATATTATTGTCTGTCACATTGTCCGCCAATCAGCGTGGTCCACCCGTGCGATCATGGTGACCCTCGTGGGGTCGCGATCATACCAGAGGCTGCCGGGCGGACGGTGCGGTCAGGGCTGTGTGAGTTTAGCGCCGATGACATCGAGGAGCGTTTGGTTTCGGTCTGCGGTGATCTCCCAGATCATTACACCGCCCAGTCCAGTGCTGTTGACGTATTCGACCTTGTACTGCATTGATTCAGCGTCGTCGTAAGACACGAAGTGGCCACCATGTTGCGTTGAACTGTAGAGCCAGGGCACCTTGGCTTGATCGTCCCAGTACCGGGTGTACGCCCCACTGGCGATCATCGTTTCGATTTCGGTGAAGTCATTGATGCCAGTGTCGCCGCTGCTCCAATCATCCCACGTCCCTGGCGGGACCGATGTCGCCGATTGGAACAAGCCACCATCAATATCTGGCACGCCACCCCACGCGCGGCTGTAGAAAGGGACGCCCAGGACGATTTTGTTCGCGGCAACGCCTGCGTTGAGCCATGGCTGGACCGAACCCACTGCGTTGTAGTGCAGTCGTACGTTGTCATTGGGGGACGGATTATCTGGATTCGCATGCAACGCGGAGTGGTGTCCTGTGATGGACAAGTCCCATGCGCCCATGAAGTCATATGACATAGTGTTGACCCAATCACACTGCGCCGCGATGCCAGCAAGATCATAATTGGCCAGTTTGTCTACTCCGCCCGCAGCTGCGATGGTCAGCAAATAGTCCTTGCTATCCATTGTCCCGGCGGCATCGAGTTGTTGGCGCAGTTCTTGCATAAGTAGTGTGTAGTTCAATCGATCCTCAGGTCGATAGGTGTTTCCACTCAGGCCGCAGCACACTGGATACTCCCAGTCGATGTCGACGCCGTCGAAGTTGTAGGTTCGGATGAAGTCCACGCAGGACTCAGCAAACAGGGAACGTGATGCGTCATTGAGCGCGACATCACTGAACCGCCCCGACCACGTCCATCCTCCTACGGAAATGAGCGTCTTGAGGTGTGGGTACTGAGCCTTGAGCACATTGTTGATTTGGTTGTAGGTGCCGCGATAGGGCTGGTCCCACGTATCGCCGGGATACGATTTGTCGATGGCAGCGTACGAATCGCCGATGGCGATTCGACCATCAGCGTCGATGTTGGCAAAGGCATAGTTCAAGTGTGTGATTTTGTCTATGGGGATATCTGATGGTTGATAATCACGGCCATAGATGCCCCACTCGATGTAGTACGCAACGACTCTGGCATCTCCATCGGGTCCACCACCCCCCTGGCAGTTGCCATAGACGGCGAGCAGACTCATTAGGTCATATATGCCAACAGTCCCATCATCATCAAAGTCTGAGGCGCAGTTGGATGGATCGCTGCACGTACCCCATGATTGGATGAGCAGCAGAAGATCACTGACGTCGACGCGCCCATCATTGTCGGTGTCATGCGGGCAGTTAGGGTTGCTACCTCCGCCTTGGCCGCCATCACCACCACCACCGCTTCCACTATCAAGGCCTCCCATTTCCGCAGCGCTACCATTGAAAGTTAACGATGGAAAGGCTGGAGGCCATACTCCGTTGACGGTGAACCCGAATTCCACAGCCTCACCCGCCGCGATGCTGCTATTCCACGATTCGTTGCTGGCCGTGGAGATGCTTCCATCTACGGCGTAGACCGCACTCCACATGCTTGTGATGTCGGGACCACCGTCCCACTGCAATTGCCATCCATCGACAGGCGCCTGCCCCGCAGGGTTTTCAATTCGGATTTTGGCTGTGTAAGCCCCGTCCCAGGCGGACTCCTGGGAAATGGTAAGGATCGGATCAGCGAGGGTCGCTGAAGCGACTCCAGCAGCGATGAGCAGGGCGGTGCCTGCTGTGAACGGTGCGTGCAGCATCAAGAGAACCTCCATCAAACCTCCCCGGCCATATCAGCGACTTGAGAATCTAGAGATACGATTGAAATTCCATGGGGTGTTCGGGCATTTCCTAAATCTCGGCCAACATGTGGCTTTGAGGAGCGATATGCACGCTTTGGGAGATTTCGCCGCCGCAGTTATCATCACCCAGCATATGACCATCCTCCCTCCCATCATCTGGTTTGCATCTGCATTCATATTGGCTTCCACAGCCACGACCCCCGCCAGTCGCGACGGCTGGCACGCTCAGCGGCATATCGATATCAACACGCGAGTGCAGGCGGCACAAGGTGAGGTCGACATTGTCTTCATCGGCGATTCCATCACGCAGGGCTGGGAGCAAGCCGGCCGCGACGTATGGGCGAAGCACTATGGCGATCGCACGGCCCTGAATCTGGGCATCAGTGGCGATCGAACCGAACACGTATTGTGGCGGCTGGACAACGGCAATCTGTCTGGAATCACACCCCGAGTCGCCGTTGTCATGATCGGCACCAACAATATTGGACACGGGACGCACACGACCGATGAGGTGCTTGCCGGGGTTCGCGCTGTTGTGCAACGCATTACCGCGCTGTCGCCCAATACGCGTGTCGTGTTGCTGGACATCTTTCCGCGAGGCGCCACATTCAATGCCGATCGCGGCCGCATCCTCCAGATCAATCAGGCGATGGCTCGCTTGCATGACGGGTCACGGGTGTTTTATCTTCCAATCGGTCATGTGTTCATCGAGGATGATGGAACCATCACCTCGGCGATCATGCCTGACGCACTTCACCTGTCTCCGGCGGGATATCAGCGATGGGCAGATGCGATCGATCCAACACTGAATCAACTGCTAGTCGATCGTGGCGATGAAACCGAGGTTGGTCGGTGAGCGACAATCGATCGCTGGCCCATCGAATTAAGTGGGCATCGAAGTTCTTTACGCATGGTCGGAAGATCGCCAGTCTCACTCCTTCGAGTCGATGGTTGTCGCGATCCATGTGTCGTGATGTCGACGCGAGCCGACCGCAAGTTATTCTCGAACTCGGCGCTGGTATGGGGCCCGTGACAGCCGCGATTTTGTCGTGCATGCATCCAGAAAGCCGAGTCATTGCCGTCGAGCTGGACCCCGAACTACAAGCGATCGCGCAGCGGCGATGTCCGACCGTGGATGTAGTGCTTGGTAGTGCCAGTGATGTGGACAACATTCTCGACCAGCGCGACATCGCCAAGGTCGACTGCTTCTTGTCTTGTCTTCCGACACCGAGTCTTCCACAAGAAGTCAATCGTCAGGTGCTCGATGCGTGGCAGCGGCGTTGCACCTCGGGTGTTTTTACGCAGATCACGCAGATTCCGTGGTACTACAAGCCGATGTATGGACGAGCCTTTCATGATGTTGAGTTTGCACTTGTGCCGCTTAACGTACCCCCAGCGGGTGTGTACCACTGTCGTAATCTTCGCGAGGACTATACTGCGGACACTCGATTGCCCGGAAAGTCATCCTGAATGTGGTGTCGTGTGGTTCTGGTGGTGTGGTGTGTAGCAGCATGCGTGAATTGGGGATGCGAATCTAACGAAGAGGCCCTACACGACAGCGGCGTACGCATTGTCAGTTTGAGCCCCGCGATGACGTCCATGGCGGTTGGGGTTGGCCTTGGTGATGTGCTTGTGGGACGATCTGCTTATTGCCAGAACGTGGATCATCTTCCTGTGGTGGGGGATCTGGAACACATCAATGCTGAGATGTTGGTGCGATTGAGGCCAACGCATGTCATGGTGCAACGATCGCCCGGCGACGTAGATCAACGTTTGGTTGATTTAGCGAACCAGTACCAGTGGACGATTATGGCCCAACCCTTGCGAGATCTGCGGGATGTCGACGAGTTGCTGACACGACTGCCTTCGATCGATGATCGGACGGACATTGATATGGCATGCAGGCAACAACGCGGAGTGATGGACGCGGCGCTCCAACCAACACCAACACCATCAGGCACACGGGTCTTGTTGGTTAGTGGTGGCCCAACGCCATTGGCGTGGGGAGGTGAAACGTATCTGGGCGAACTTCTCGCGGCCGCAGGAGGTGTCAATGTCCTTCCAGATGCCCCATGGCAATCGGTGTCGATGGAAGACATCGCGCGTCTGGGGCCAGATCTATTGGTAGTCATTGGGCCTAGTGGTATGGGCGACGAGCAATGGCCATCCTCCTGCAGACGGGTTGTGGCCTTGTCGCACCCCGATTTGGACATTCCAGGCCCACATGTGGCGATAATTCGGAAGGATCTGGATCGATTACTCAAGTCACCATCGACGTACACTGAAGCACCATGAGTACACGCAAAGGCATCGTTCTGGCAGGTGGGTCCGGCACCAGATTGCATCCAGTCACGGCAGCGGTCAGCAAGCAGTTGCTGCCGATCTACGACAAGCCGATGGTCTACTACCCACTGTCGGTCTTGATGCTCGCGGGCATTGACGACATCTTGTTCATCAGCACGCCGACGGATCTGCCACGGTTTGAGGCGCTTCTTGGTGATGGGTCTTCATGGGGAATTTCCATTCAATATGCGGCGCAACCTCGGCCCGAGGGAATTGCGCAGGCGCTCATCATTGCCGAGCCGTTTCTTGACGGTGCACCATCGACGCTCGTGCTTGGTGACAATGTGTTCTTTGGAAACCAATTGACCGAACGATTGGCCCGTGCGGTGGGACGGGATGAGGGCGCCACCGTGTTTGCCTATCCGGTGGCGAATCCCCAAGAGTTTGGTGTGATAGATATTGACGATGCGGGGCGACCGGTTCGGCTTGTCGAAAAACCAGATTCCCCCCAGTCGAATCTCGCGGTCACCGGGCTATATTTCTACGATGGCCTGGCCCCTGCAATTGCTCGTTCGATCGAGCCATCTGATCGGGGCGAACTGGAGATTACCGCGGTCAACGAGGTCTATCTCGAGGCGGGTACATTGCACGTCGAGCGATTCGGTCGCGGCGACGCATGGTTGGACACAGGCACGCATGAGAGCCTATTGCAGGCCTCGATGTTTGTGGAGACCATCGAGTCGCGGCAGGGGCTCAAGATCGCTTGTCCCGAAGAGATTGCATGGCGAAACGGATGGATTGATGACTGCGACATGGAAGCACTCATCAGGGCCATGGGCAAGAGCACGTATGGCGATTACTTACGGCAACTGCTGTCCGAAGGGCGAGCGGCGATCTCAGGCTGATGTGGACGCGCGGCGATCGACATACCAAGCAGCCTCATGTGATTGGAAGTGTGTGCCTGCTTTGATCGCGCGCCACCAGTCTTCGTGGTCGACATACCACCGGACTGTGTCACGCATGCCATCTTCGAAATTCCATGTTCTATTCCACCCAAGCGACTCAGCGCGGCTGGGATCAACCGCGTAGCGGTAGTCGTGGCCTGGGCGATCGTCGACATAGTGCATTAACGACTCGGGCTTCTCAAGATTTGACAAGATGGACTTGGCGACTTGGCGACCATTGATTTCGAGGCGGGCGCCCAAGTTGTAGATACCCCCGGCGACCCCGTGTTCCAAAGCTGTTGCGATCCCACGACAGTGGTCCTCGACGTGCATGTAGTCTCGTAGGGCGTCGCCCCGGCCATAGATCGGTAGTGCGAGGTCGTCGATGGCATTGGTTGTGAAGAGCGGAATGATTTTTTCGGGGTACTGTCGCGGGCCATAGGTGTTGGATCCGCGGGTGATGACCGTTTCGAGTCCGAATGACACATGGCAGGCTTGGACAAGGTGTTCCGCGGCGGCCTTGGATGCGGCGTATGGGCTGCGAGGCCTGAATGGGTCAGTCTCTATGGACAACGTGTCGGTGCCAGCGACGTCGCCATAGACCTCATCGGTACTGACATGCAGGAATCGACTGACACCATGCTGTCGGCAGGCATCGAGCAGCACCTGTGTTCCGGTGACATTGGTATGAATAAAGGGCCTGCTGTCGATCAAACTCCGGTCAACATGGCTCTCGGCGGCAAAATTGACCACCACATCACAGCCAGCAATGGTCTGGTCCACGGTTTGAGGGTCGGCAATATCACCGCGAATGAACTCGATTTGTCCTTCCAGCCCCTCCAGATTGGCTGGATTTCCACAGTAAGTGAGCAAATCCAACACTCGAATCGACCATTTGGGGTGATCTCGAGCCATCATATGGACGTAGTTGGATCCGATGAACCCAGCACCTCCGGTGACGAGCATCGTTCTTTTTGCTGTCATGGCCTGATTCTACACGCCTATGGCATCAAATTGGGTTGGCGAGCGTTTGTCTGACCCTAGAATGGATGGACCATCGGTGGGACCGATTTTTAGAAGGGCAAACTGACGATGAAGCACCGCACCCAAACATGGCCTTGTCTTTTGATGCCCGTTTGTATTTCTGGAGGTATTGCAACAGCCACTCTGGGCAGTCTCAAGATGGAACAAATGATCGATCTGGGCAGCACCGCTGGCGATTCAACGCCCGACGGGGCGCCCGATTTGCTCTATCGCAATACGAGAAGCGGGCAGGTTCTCATCCAATATCAGCACCGGAGCGAGTATCGGTTGCTCACACCAGCGGACCTCAACGCCGATGGCCGGGCTTTGTATGGCCCAGGGACCATTGGCGCAGTTGATGTGATTGCGACCGGGGGCGATCTACAAGTGGAGGATGATGCTGGAGGGCTGACGGTCGATGATTGGGGTACTGGTGGCAGTGGCCTAGAGGCGAATTTCAACGTCATTGGATCGGTCATCACCATTGAGGTGCTCGATGGTGGGGTGGGCTATCACGACACCGGTCTCGGACACTTCATCGTGGACAACGAGGGGACTGGGGGCAGCGGACTAGACGCCTACTACGGCACCCTTGGCGGTACCGAGGGCGAAGTGAGGCGACTGGATCTAGTTGATGGTGGTGCCGGGTACGAACCCGATACCGAATTCCCAGTACTTGATGCGGCGTTGCTTGGCCATAGCGGCGACCCATGCGTGGGCCTGGCGTATTCCAATTCAGAAGGTGTGATTCACGCGGTGGATCTTGTGACCTCTGGCACGGAGTACACATCAACACCAAATATGGTGCTCTTTCCCACTCCCGACCAAGGCAGCGGCGTTGAGTTCCGCGCATTCTTGGCGGGCTCCATCGTCGATGTCATCTTCAATCCTGCCAACCCCAATGCTGGCGGTAGCGGCTATGCGTCAAATCCGATCATCACCCCCGAACTTGCAGGAACCGGCTTTGCGTACCGAATGGTTCGGGAAGGACCGATTGACTCTGTGACTATCACCAATCCTGGAGGCAACTATGTGGTGCCGCCAATCATTACGGTGACGGACAGCAGTGTCGATGCGACGTTCGAAGGAGTGCTCTGGGACGATCTTGATCCAGACGATCGGCCCCCCTCGGATGAAACCGGCCGTGTGACGCTAACTGATCTTGATGGCACACCGGTGCAACTGCGTGGCGATCACTGGCGGGCTTGGGTTGGCGATGTTGATGGGGATGGTGATCCAGATTTGATGTGGCGCCCCGCAGCATGGACTCGCGGAGATAACCGCGCCAACATTTGGATTATGGATGGCGCGATGCGACAGGCAGATCTCGCCTTGACTAGCCCTGGACCAGGCTGGCGTCCGTGGAAGCTTGCGGATCTGCGTGGTGTGGGCGAGTCCGACATGTTGTGGTGGCATCAGGGATCGGGGCAAGTCGCCATTTGGGATATTGACCCGACCACCCCTGACTTCATTGCTATCGATGGCGCATGGCTAATTAATGACGACTACACGCATCCAGCGTGGCAGCCTTGGATCGTGGCGCCGGGTCTTCCCGGTGAAAATGACCGCATCATGTGGCGGCGGACGGATGCCAAGGCGTTGTCGCTGGTCGACTATGCCGAACGGGATCCAGCGATCGCTGCCTCGCGGGACTGGATTATCAACCCCAATGGAAGCCTTCGGCGTACCGGCCCCACGCAGGTTCCTTGGATCATGGGTAATCTCAATGGCGATGGAGCACATTCGGACGTGCTTCTATTCAACAAGCATGATAATGCCGTCGCGATTTGGCAGATGGATGGCACAACGATTCTGCGTCAGGATCGGGTTGGCACAGGTTCGCGAGAACTGTGGTCACCTGGTCTCCTTCGTGGGCGGGCGACCCACGGTATGGACGGCACTATTTCGTTTGCATTCTCCGGCGGCCAACTCGTCGAGCTGTCTGCTCAGACCGCGGCCATGAACATCGATGTTGCCAACGAAATCCAGATGACGGCGCTGACCGATCAGTTGGCCGATCTTGAGACGGCGGTCGAAGCCAATGTTGAAGCGGAAGTGCAAGCGCTTCTGGCACTCTTGGCGGACCACCCAGCGCTCCTGCAACTGTTCCTCGATCCGGGAACGGCCCACGATCTGCTTGAGGGAATCGCTGCTGTCGTGGCGGATGAAATCCTGCGTGACACGGCACTACTTGCTCGGGGGCCAGCCGTAGCCAACAGCTCTGCGCCTCTCATTGCCGCCTACCGACACAGTTCCTTCGGGGGCACCATCAGCAACGCCACGATCCCCCTGATACCCCTTCCTGAGGATGACGAGGAGGCTGGCGGCAGCAGTGGATCAGGTGGGTCTGCTGGCGGCGGATCCTCTGGCAGTGGTGGATCATCTGGCGGTAGCGGTGGGAGCAGTGGCGGAGGAAGTTCGCCCGGCGGCTCCAGTGGCTCGGGTGGCTCGGGCGGCGCGGGCAACCCCGGTGGCCTCCCTGACGACTTCGACCCAAATAATCCAGACACGTGGCCCCCGGGTGTCGATTCCTTCGAGGAACTGCTTGAGTATCTGCAGAATCTCGAAGTCTAGAACGCTAGAAATCCCGTAATTCCAGCGGTTTCGGTAGAATTACCATGTATTCACATGGAGTCATTTTCAATGACCAGTTCACCGATTCCGTTGCTCGATCTCAAGGCCCAGTACGTCTCGATCCGTGAGGAAGTCGAGGCCGTCATGCGTGAAGTCGCGCAAAGCCAATGGTTCATTGGGGGCCCGCATTTGGAGCGGTTAGAGGAGATGCTGCCCGCGTATTGTGGCGCTGCCCATGGCGTTGGATGCGCAAGTGGTTCTGACGCACTGCTCCTGTCACTGATGGCTCTTGGCATTGGCCCTGGCGACGAAGTGATCTGCCCGTCGTACACCTTCTTTGCCACCGCGGGTTCAATCTGGCGACTTGGCGCCAAACCCGTCTGGGTGGACATTGATCCGGTGACCTACAACTGCACCGCCGAAGGCATCGCCCACGCTGCTTCCCAGTGCACCTCGCTCAAGGCGATCATGCCCGTCCACCTCTTTGGGCAGGCGGTGGATATGGACGGCATCCTGTCGGTTGCGGACACGCTTGGTGTGCCGGTCATCGAAGATGCTGCGCAGGCCATTGGGGCCCGCGATGCAAGCGGCGCCCGCACCGGTTCACGTGGCACGACGGGTTGCTTTAGTTTTTTCCCATCCAAGAATCTCGGTGGCTTTGGCGATGGCGGATTCGTGACGACCAACGACCCAGACATGGCGGATCACCTCCGCCGTCTCCGCAATCACGGCATGGAGCCCAAGTACTATCACCGCGAGGTCGGCATGAACAGTCGCCTCGATGCGTTGCAAGCTGCGGTGTTGTGCATCAAGATGGCGTATCTCGACGGGTGGGCTGACGGTCGCCGAAGCAATGCGAACTTCTACAACCGACTCTTCAGGGAAGCGGGTGCAGCAGACACGACATGTGGGCTTGACGACGCATCGCTCCCACTGCTGATTCCTGCTGAGCCAAGTGCTCCAGCGGCGCACATCTACAACCAATACATCATTCGCGTGCCTGGGTCGGTTCGCCAAGACCTCCGCGCCCATCTGGCCGATGAGAAGATTGGGCACGACGTCTACTACCCTGTTCCACTGCATCAGCAGGAGTGCTTTGCATCTTTGGGGGACACAGTCCTCCCGCATTCTGAAACTGCAGCGGCTCAGAGCATTGCGCTGCCGATCTATTGTGAGATGAGTGATGATCAACAGGCTCGTGTGGCCGAGACGATCGTCTCCTTCGTGCGAGCTCATGCGACAGTGACCGCCTGAATGGTCAAGCAGGGTGATGGGGTGGGTGTGTGGACCGGCGCAGCCTGCCTTCGCCCGGTTCCCGATCGATGTCCGTGGTGGGGCGTACTTCTCTTATGCGTGGTGGCGGTGGTCATCGGAGTTGTCATTCGCGGGGCGTGGATCAATTGGGCCGATCAGGTTGAAGCGTTTAAGTGGAATGGGCATCTTCAACCCACGACTCAGGACTCCTTCTTCCACGGCGCTGCAATTATTCGTCACGGGGAGGGTGGCCTGCAGGGTGTGACCGAGGCGATGCCACTACTCAATCACCATGGTGTGATTCACCTGATTGGTATTGGTATGCGTCGGCTTGGCTGGATGACGACCGATGAAATTGTCTTGTGGTTCCCGGTTATTCTGGGCTCACTGATTGCCATTCCCGTGGTGCTAATCGGACGACGCCTTGGAAGCACATGGATGGGCTTTGGCGCATCGATTTTGGCGGTTGTGGCAGTCAATTACTACGAACGGTCAATGGCTGGCTACTACGACCACGACATGCTCTCGGTCAGCGGGGCAGCCATGATCGCGTGGCTCTTGATGGAAGTTGATGCGCGTGGCACGCGCGGTTGGTTGCTGACAGCAGCGTTGGCGGTGTTTTTGTTCCCATTGGTCTACACCAAGGGGATTGCCATTGTCATCGCGTTGGTGGTGACTTGGGCCGTCATGCGCGTGTTGATTCATCAACGCAATACGGCAACACTGGTGGCACTGGTCGTGATCATTCTGGCGGCCGCCTTGAGTCCACTTTCAAACGGCAATCGAATGACCGCAGCGCCGTGGATGTGGTTCGCATCGATAGCGGGCATCATCGTCGTGTGGTGGTGGATGACCCGTCGCCCACCGACGATGCAATCGATGGCGGTGGTATTGCTCATTTGCCTGATGCTTGCGGCGGTGTTGTTCCCGTGGGATATGGTGTGGTATCAACTACAGGCCTATCTCAAGATAGGCGATGTCGGTGCATTGGCTCAGGGGCGGTATGCCGATATCAGTTTTCGAGCCGCACACAAAGCATCCATTCTCGAAGCGCAGAATATTCCACTTGATGAAATTGGATGGCGAATCATCGGCGCCTCGTGGTTGGCGGTCTTTGCCATCATCGGGTTCCTACTGTTGTGTATTGCCTCGCCAGCAGCAATTGTGCTGGC
>PVBE010933194.1_pt1 | contig 73791 bp, 62 predicted proteins | sample 1631181 | NCBI WGS metagenome assembly PVBE01 (sample SAMN08397723, study PRJNA350692) | Marine metagenome, whole genome shotgun sequencing project. | isolation source: water | place: Pacific Ocean | collected 2012-04
GAGAAGCCGATCATCACCTTGTCCTGCAATAATGAGTTGCCATATTGCAGGAACAGCTCCCAGCCCGAGCCCTCCTTGCTCAGATAGCGCGGGCGGTGGGCGGCGGTGTCACAGTATAAATTTGGATGCCGCCGCAACAGCCCCACCATATCGGTGATCCAGGGCCAGCCCGCCAGGCCGGCGCAGACCTTCAGTTCGGGAAAGTCGATGCAGATGTCATCCAGATGACGTGGGTGGCCCAGCTCGTATGACCGGTCGTTGGCATAGGTCATGGCGGTATAGATCCGCACGGGCACGCCCAGCTCACAGCATTTGGCATAGAGCGGATAATAGCGTCGGTCGCTGGCCGGCAGGCAGGTATATAGCGAGGAGACGCGGAAGCCATTGGCGCCTTCTTCGCGTACCAGACGCTCCAGCTCGCGCACGGCGCGCATGCCGTCCATGGGGTTAAGGGCCGGGTAAAGTTTGAAACGGCCCGGATAGTCCCGGTGAATTTGCCCGATCTCGTCATTGGGCATATTGACCATCAAGCCGAATTCCACGTCCGACTTATCCATCTCGGCGACCACGTCATCAAGGGCATTATCGGGCAGGGGGGCTGCATTGGGGTCCCCGGCGCCAAAGATCAGGCCATAGTTGTCGAAGCCATAGCCTTCGGGCCGCGGCACCGAATAGGCCGATGGCGTGCCGGGCCGGCCCCGGTTTATTTCCGCCGCTTGCGATGTGGTCGTGGTTTTCGGCATGCCAATTTCAAGATCGATGACTTTGCCCATTTGCGTTTCCTCCTGTTTGTAAACTTACTCGTCGACGACTGTTACACAGCCAGATAGCCGCCGTCCACGTGCAGCGCTATGCGCGGGGCCAGACACCCTGGAAGGGTTGGACCAGGGCGCGTTCAACGAATTCGAGATGATCCTGGCCATAGAACATATCGCCGTCGACGAAATAGGTTGGAGAGCCGAAGACAGAGCGGCGGATGGCTTCTTCCGTATTGGCCAGATAAATGGCGGCGACCTGGGGCGACAGGGCGGCCTCAAGCAGGGGGGCGGGGTCCAGACCGGCGTCATTCGCCAGCCGGGTCAGTGTTTTGCGGTCGGCCAGATCCGCATCGTCGCGCCAGTGTGCTTCGAGCATTCCATGCGCCAGTTGATCCATATTGTGGCCCTGTTTGATACCGGCAATCAGCATGCCGTTGCACAAGGTGGTGTCACTCCAATGATATGCTGGCATGCCGGTCACGACGGGCGCGTTGCGCCATTCGGCCCAACGCTCGATCTCGCGGCCAAAATAGTAGGATCGGTGACGATCGCCGCGATCCCGGGTTGAGCCGGCGCCGGACTCGACCATGATCCGAAGCAGATCAACCGGCTTGTGCACAATCGTGGCGCCCGCCGCCGTAGCGATGTCCATCAATTTGGCGGAGCCGAGATAGGCGAAGGCCGAGTGTGCGGAGTAGAAGTATTCGATCTCTGACATTTCTGGTTTCCTGTTTTGTAAATTGCTGGCGCCTATACCGCCAGATAGCCGCCGTCCACGGGTACCTCGATGCCGGTGATGTAGCTGGCCTCGTCCGAGGCCAGGAACAGATTGGCATATGCCACTTCCTCCACCCTGCCTTCGCGTGCCATGGGGATGGCGGCCAGCATCTTGGCCCGGCGTTCGGGATCCCTGGTCAATTGCGAGGTGCGCATGGGCGGCATGATGCCCGGATGCACCGAATTGACGCGGATGCCATCCGAGGCGTACTGCACGGCGGCGGCCTTGGTTGCCAGGCGTGCCGCGCCCTTGGCGGCGCTATAGCCCATATGCACATAGTCCTGGCCCACGAAGCCGGAAATGGACGAGAGATTGACGATCGATCCACCGCCGCCCTTTTGCATGACGGGAATGACCGCGCGCATGCCAAGGAACACGCCCTTGGCGTTGATGTTCATCTGTTGATCCCAGGTCTCCACGCTCAGACGGTCCGGCTGGGCGCCGCTGACACCGGCGTTGTTGATCAGGATATCAAGCTTGCCGAAGGCCGCCAGCGCCGCCGCCACCGCGCTATCCCAATCAGTTTCGGAGGTTACATTAAGGCGTTGAAATTGCGCCGTGCCGCCCGCCGCCGTAATCTCCGCCGCCACGGCGGCACCTTCGTCTTCCAGCATATCCGTCACTAGCACCTTGGCGCCTTCGTTGGTGAATATCTTGGCGGTCGATGCACCCATTCCCGATGCTGCGCCACTAATAATCGCGGCCTTGTTCTGCAAACGCATATTGTATTCCTCACAAATTCATCTGGTGCCACTATCAGATTGAACCCGGGCGGCGGTCAAGCGGAACGGCGCCATTTTGCCTCGCCGTTTCGCGGTGCTAGGTTAGCCGAATGAAGCGATGAGGCGCCAACATGGGATTTTTAGCGCGGCAACTGCTCTGTTTGGTGGCCGTGGCAACACTGGCGGCCAGCAGCCTGGCCGGTGAACAGCAGATGGCGACGCAACGGCCCCAAGCGGCTGTTTCGAGCAATCTCACCGGTTGGCTGCTTGTTTCTGCGCCGCGCATGCGGGACCCGCGGTTTTCCAGGAGCGTTATCTTCCTGGCCCATCATGATCACGAAGGCGCGTTCGGTTTGATCGTCAATCGCCTGATCGCGGTGCAGCCGGCAGCAAAACTGCTGGGTGATATATTGGGAGAGGACGCCCCGGACGGTGCGGCGGGCGATGACCGTGAGATCCGGATACTCTATGGCGGCCCGGTGGAGCAGACGCATTGGAATTTCCTCCATTCTAACGACTACGCCGGCAGCGGCACGATTGTGGTCACCGGCAAGGTATCTCTGACAAGAAACCGCGAAATTCTGCGCGCCCTGGCCAGTGGCAAGGGCCCGGCAAAGGGTTTTCTTGCCATCGGCTACGCGGGCTGGGGGCCCGGTCAGTTGGAAGGCGAGATCAAGCGCAAAGGCTGGGTCACGGTCCGCCCCGATGATGGCATCATATTCGACGGCGACATGGCAACGAAATGGCAGCGCGCCTTGGATAAGCGGGGTTTGGAGCTTTGACGGGAATACCGATCAATTAAGGATGCAAGAAACAAGACCTGATCCCCATAATTTTGGCGGTTACTCCTCATTGTTCTAATCCAATGCAAGAAAATAGGGTTAGACGATTGGGTGACAGTCTACTTTGTGCCCCTCGTATACGGTCGAATTTGAATTTCAACCTCCCGCCGGCGCATGTGATAGGCGGCGAAACGAGTTTGCATGCGGAGTAGGGTGTCCATTTTGACGACGAAAGCTTTTTCAACGCGCAATGCCATTTCCGGCGATAGCGATGCCTTCTCGTTTAACTAGTTTGACAACGCAGGACGCCCGACGCCGAGGACTTCCGCGGCGGTTGTGATAGACGGGCCATCGGGCAGGACAGAGCGCTTTACGAACCCGCCTGGGTGTACCGGCGCCATGCCAATCTTGATCGCCATATTCAGTCTCCTCTTGAGCTCAATGGTAGCCTTCGTAATCTAGGTCATAGAGCTCGTCTTCATCGGCATTATGCTTGAAGGTTATTCGCCAAATGGTCGTGACTTGAAAACTGTAGGTGCCAGCGCAGCCACCGTTCATAAGATGTGGCTTGTATTTGTGGAGGTCGAACACTTCATCGATATCTTCCATATCGATCACGAATGCCATGATATCGCTAATCTTGGTCACATACGCCAGCTGCGATCCCCTAGCGTTGTTTCTCGCACCAGACTACGCAGACCCTAATGGCAAATGTTCCGTATCTCAATGCCGCCAATATTCTGAATTGTTGCCTGTAGCGCAATGCAATACGAGCGATGACTTGGATCAACCCGACCGCAATAGCTTCACCGCAGCATCGCGCTCGAACAGATATAGCAGTGCCCGCAAGGCTTGGCCCCGTGCTGTTTCCAGATGCGGGTCGCGGTCTAGGATCAGGCGGGCGTCGTCTCTGGCGACTTCCATCAGGTCTTGATGAGCCATCGGGTCGGCGAGGCAGAATTCAGGGAAGCCGCTTTGCCTTGTGCCCAATAGCTCGCCGGTGCCCCTTAGGCAAAGATCTTCCTCGGCAATTTTGAAACCGTCATTGGTTTCGCGCATGATCGCTATTCGCGCGTGCGCGGTTTCGCCTAACGGCTCGGCATAGAGCAGCAGACAGTGGCCCTGCTCGTTGCCCCGGCCCACGCGGCCACGCAGCTGATGTAGTTGGGCGAGGCCGAAGCGTTCGGCGTGTTCCACGGCCATGATGGTGGCTTCGCGCACGTCAACGCCAACCTCAATCACCGTTGTGGCGACAAGAACCTTGGTGCGGCCCGCGACAAAGGCCTCCATTGCGGCGTCTTTCTCCTTGGCCTTCATGCGCCCATGCACCAGGCCAACCCGGTCAGCGCCGAAAATCTTGGACAGGCTGCCGTGGCGTTCGTCGGCCGCGGCCAGATCCAGTTGTTCGTTCTCCTCCACCAGCGGGCAGACCCAAAAGGCCTGCGCGCCGTTGTTGATGGCCCGGCCCACGCCGGCGACGACTTCATCCAGGCGCGAGAGGGGCATGGAGCGGGTATCCACCGATTTCCGCCCCGCTGGCTTGCCGTGCAACAGCGAGATATCCATATCGCCATAGACGGTTAGGCTCAACGTGCGGGGAATCGGTGTGGCCGTCATCACCAGAATATCCGCCACCCTGCCCTTGTCGCCCAGATTCAGGCGCTGATGCACGCCGAAACGATGCTGTTCGTCAATCACGGTCAGGGCCAGATCGTTGAAGATTACATCCTCGGTGAACAGGGCATGGGTGCCGATCAGAATGTCGATCTCGCCGCCGGCTAGACCTTCCAACAAAGCCTGGCGAGGTCGGCCCTTGGTGCGACCCGTGAGGATCTGGATGCGGATGGACATGTCCTTGCACAGGCCCGTCAGGGTTTGCAGATGCTGCCGGGCCAAGATCTCGGTCGGCACCATGAATGCCGCCTGAGCCCCGATTTCAACCGCGCCCAGCATGGCGAGTAAGGCCACCACGGTCTTGCCGCTGCCCACGTCCCCCTGCAACAGGCGCAACATGCGTTGGGGCAGGGCCATGTCAGACTGGATATCGTGCAGAACCTGGCGCTGTCCCTCGGTCAATTGATAGGGCAGGGACGCGGTTAGCTCTTCTCGCAAGCGGCCATCCCCGGTGATGGTCCGGCCCGAACGTTGGCGGGCGGCGGCGCGGATCATTGCAAGGGCCAGTTGATTGGCCAGCAGTTCGTCATAGGCCAGGCGGCAGCGGGCAGGGTCATCGGCTTCCATTCCCGCCATGCTGTCGGGTTCATGGACCCTATGCAGCGCCTCCCGCCAGGGTGGCCAGCGCTGCTTTGCCAACCAGGCCGCATCCTGCCATTCGGGCAATTCGGGCGCCAGATCAAGGGCGCCGCGCACCGCCTTGAGCAGGGGTTTGGCGGTCAGGCCTGTGGTCAGGGGATATGTGGCCTCCACGGCGGGTAGTTCATCGGCCTTATCCGGATCCACGATATGATCGGGGTGGGTCATCTGGATTTCCTGGCCGTAGTGGCCGACTCTGCCCGAGACCACGCGCTCCGCACCTAGAGGTAGGAGCTGGTGTAGATAATCCTCTCTGGCGTTGAAGAACACCAGGTTGACGCTACCGCTGTCGTCGCTGCATATGACCTTATAGGGCAGGCGGCGGTTCGGCGATGGGTGATGCTCGTCTACGGTGACGGAAAGGGTGACGACGGTGCCGTCGGGGGCATCGGCGACTTTCGGGCGGAAGCGCCGGTCGATCAAACCCGTGGGTAGATGCCAACACAGATCAATTAGCTTGCCCCCGGCCAACTTCTCAATCAATTTACCCAGGCGCGGGCCGACGCCCTTTAGGGCGGTGACTGGCTTGAACAAAGTGAACAGGATTTCTGGCCGCATGAGATTCCGGTGCTGGTGTGAGCGTTGGGTCTACGTTATATCCTGAGGCGGAAACGGGGAAGAGCCATGACCACCACGGACGGCAAAGCGGACGAAACAACCGAGATCAGGCGCAAGCGCCTGCGCTATCATAGCTGGCACCGGGGCACCAAGGAACTGGATCTGGTGTTGGGCCAGTTCGCCGCCAAGTATCTACCTGATATGACCGTGGCGGAGCTGGACCTGTACGAAGCCATCGTGAACGAAAACGAGCACGATATCTACGCCTGGCTGGCGCGGCGCGAGGCACCTCCGCCGGAGCATGACAATCACATTATGAAGATGATTTTAGACTTTAGAATAACGCTATAATATATTGGAATATCACGAGAAAATACTATCTGGACAATCTAGATATGAACTTGCCGGCGTACCCGAAGGGCTGGACGCGCTGACCCTTGCCGAACTCGCCCAGGCGCAATCCCGTGAAGGCGGCGGCTGGCTGCTGCATGTCGCCAGGGACGAGGCGCGCATGGCCTCCCTGGTTGAAGGCATTGCCTTTTTTGCCCCCGGTACCCACGTCTTGCGCCTACCGGCCTGGGATACTTTGCCCTACGATAGGGTCTCGCCCAATCCGGAAATCTCCGCCACGCGCATGAATACCCTGGCGCGGTTGGTGGGGCGGTCGCCGCCCAAGGCGCCATCGATCCTGCTGACCACCGTCAATGCCACGTTACAGAGGTTGCCGCCGCGATGTTCAATCGAGGGCGCGGTATTCCAGGCCGGGCCCGGTGCCAGGGTCGAGGTGGTGGAGCTGTTGGATTTCCTGGTCCGCAATGGTTACAGCCGCTCCGGCACGGTGATGGAGCCTGGCGAATTCGCTACTCGTGGCGGCATTGTTGATATCTATCCCGCTGGTGCTGAAACACCGCTGCGCCTGGATTTCTTCGGCGACAGCCTGGAAAGCATCCGCCTGTTCGATCCCCTGACCCAAATCACCGTTGGCAAGGGCAAGACGCTGGATCTGGTGCCGGTCTCGGAAGTGCAATTGACCGAGGAAACGACCAATCGTTTCCGTCAGGGCTACCGCGATCTGTTCGGTGCCGTGACCGACGATGATCCGTTGTATGTCTCTATTCGCGAGGGCCGGCGTCATTCCGGCATGGAACATTGGCTGCCCCTGTTCCACGACGGGCTAGAGACGATTTTCGACTATGTGGATAGCGGTGCCATTACCCTGGACCACCAGACCATGGAAGCCCGCGATGACCGCCTGGCACAGATTGAGGATTATTACGAGGCCCGGATCGAGGCACAAAAGAGCTCTTACGGCGCCGCCCCCCTGTATAAGCCCGTGCCGCCCCAGCGGATGTTCCTGGACGGGCGTGCCTGGGACGATGCCCTGGCAGAGCGGCCCGGCGCGATATTTTCTCCATTTTCGGCACCGGAAAGCCCTAAAATCATCGATTTCGCGGGCCGTCAGGGCCGTGGCTTCGCGGCCGAGCGGGCCCAGCAGGAAGTCAATATTTTCGACATTCTACGTGGCCATGTGAACGAACAGCGCCAGTTGGGCCGACGCGTGGTCTTTGCCGCCATGAGCCAGGGCTCTGCCGAGCGCATGGGATTGTTGCTGGATGACCATGGCATAGAAGGGGTACAGGCCGTCGATCACTGGCCCGCCGTCATGGCCCTGGCCCCCGGTGCCCCAGCCATGGTGGTGCTGGGCCTGGAGAATGGCGTCGAGACCGACGGGCTGGCGATTATCTCGGAACAGGACGTGCTGGGGGACCGTCTGGCGCGGCGGCGCAGCCGCAAGGCGGAAGATTTTCTGACCGAGCAGAACCAGCTTTCCGACGGTGATCTGGTGGTGCATGTAGAGCATGGGATCGGGCGTTTTCTTGGCCTGCAGACCATCGAGGTCAGCGGTGCGGCCCATGATTGCCTGGAAATACACTATGACGGCAATGACAAGCTGTTCCTGCCGGCGGAGAATATCGAATTGCTGTCGCGCTATGGTTCGGAAGATGCTGGAGCCGTCTTGGACCGCCTGGGTGGGGCCGCCTGGCAGGCACGCAAGGCGAAGCTGAAGCAGCACATCCGTGACATGGCTGATCAGCTGATCAAGGTGGCCGCCGAACGTGTCCTGCGCTCCGCCCCCGCCATTGAACGCCCGGATGGTCTGTACGAGGAATTCTGCGCCTCTTTCTCGTTCGAGGAGACTGAGGATCAACTGGACGCCATCGACGACATATTTGGGGACCTGCAGAAGAGCACCCCCATGGACCGCCTGATCTGCGGCGATGTGGGCTTTGGTAAGACCGAGGTCGCCCTGCGCAGTGCATTCGCCGCCGTCATGACCGGCGGGCAGGTGGCCATCGTGGCGCCGACCACGCTGCTGTGCCGGCAGCATTTTCGGACCTTCTCTGAACGCTTCGCCGGCCTGCCTGTTAAAGTCCGACAGCTATCGCGACTGGTTGGCACGGCGGATGCGGCGGCGACCCGCGAGGGCATCTCGAACGGCCAGGTGGATATCGTCATCGGCACCCATGCGCTGTTGGGCAAAAAGATTGCCTTTCAGAACCTGACCCTGCTGGTGATCGACGAGGAACAGCATTTCGGCGTCGCCCACAAGGAGCGCCTGAAACAGCTGCGCAGCGACGTCCATGTCCTGACACTGACCGCCACGCCGATACCGCGCACCTTGCAGATGGCCTTTTCTGGCGTCAAGGAATTGAGCCTGATCGCCACGCCTCCCGTGGACCGTCTGGCGGTGCGCACGTTCGTGATGCCGTTCGATCCAGTGGTCATGCGCGAGGCGATCATGCGGGAGCATTACCGGGGTGGGCAGTGTTTCTATGTCTGCCCGCGTATTCTGGACCTGCCTGAGGCGGAGGAATTTCTACGCACCCAGGTACCGGAAGTGAAGTTCGTCACCGCCCATGGCCACATGTCGCCCTCTCGATTGGAAGACGTGATGAACGCCTTTTATGAAGGCGCTTACGATGTCCTACTTTCCACCACTATCGTGGAATCCGGCCTGGATATTCCCAATGCCAATACTTTGGTGGTGCATCGCGCCGACCGTTTTGGCCTGTCCCAGCTTTACCAGCTGCGTGGCCGCATTGGCCGCTCGAAAGTCCGCGCTTACGCCTATTTCACCTTGCCGCCCAGGGCGCGGCCGACGGCGGCGGCAGAAAAGCGGTTGAAGGTGCTGCAATCCCTGGATTCGTTGGGTGCCGGGTTTTCTCTGGCCAGCCACGACCTAGATCTGCGCGGGGCCGGCAATCTGTTGGGCGAGGAGCAAACGGGTCATATCCGAGAAGTGGGCTTCGAATTATACAACCAGATGTTGGAGGAAGCCCTGGCCACTGCCCGAAGCGGCGCGGCGGGAGAGCTCGATACCGGCAGCCAGGATTGGTCACCACAAATCAACCTGGGCACCACTGTTTTGATCCCGGAGCATTTCGTGGCTGATCTTGATGTCCGCCTCGGCCTCTATCGCCGCCTGGCCCATTTGGAGGACGAGGCGGATATCGATGCCTTCGCCGCCGAATTGATCGACCGTTTTGGCGCTCTGCCTGAGGAAGTGAAGAATCTCCTCGGCATCATTACCATCAAGCGTCTATGCAGGGCCGCAAACGTGGCCAAGATTGATGCCGGTCCCGGCGGGGCCAGCGTATTTTTTCGCAATGACCAGTTCGCCAACCCCTCCGGCCTGGTGGAATTCATCAACGACAACCGCGGCAGCGCCAAACTTAGGTCGGATCACAAACTGGTTTATCAAAGATCCTGGGGCGAGGCGGAGGACCGCTTGAAGGGTGTGAATTATCTAACCCGGCAGCTGGCAAATCTGGTTCAATCATCGCCCGCAGCTGCTTGAGAGGGCAACTTGTCTTGAATGGCTAGGTCGAACACATGGGTCAGGACGGATGGATCCTGGGCCCCCGAAATGGCGTATTTGTGCTCGATCACGAAAAAGGGCACGCCATTGATACCCATGCGCCGGGCCACGCCTTCCTCGGCCATGACCAAATCGCGGTCGGCGTCCCGTTCGAACAGATCCCACACCAGATCGCCGTCCATGCCGCAAGCAGTCGCGATTTCCACCAACGACACGCGGTTTCCCACGACTGCATCAGCAATGAAATATTGTTTGAACAAAGCTTCGACCACGGCATCCTGGACGCCAACAGATTCGGACCAGCGCACCAGACGATGGGAATCGAAGGTATTTGGTTGTCTTGGGATGCTGCTGAAATTGAACGTTAGCCCGACATCTTCGCCGGCGGTGCTAACCGCTTCATAAATTCGATCCGCCCGATCAACGCCGCCGAATTTGGACGAGAGATAATCCTGTCTCGCCATGCCAGCAGACGGCATCTCCGGATTCAACTGAAAGGGCCGCCATCCGGTTCTGAATTCATAATTGGGGCGCAGGGCAACAGCCTGTTCGAACCGCCGCTTGCCGATGTAGCACCACGGGCAGACCGTGTCGGAAATGATATCAACGTGGATCATCCCTCCATGATACCCGCCCTTCTGGTTGAGGTTAAGGCCCTTTCGCCCTGAATAGACCACCGGCCTATTGTCTGGTCATCGTCGCAGAGCCATATATTAGTTGTGGCTGTAAAGCGATTAAAAAGCGTGGATTGGTGCGGTATGATTCCCGCCCATGCGGGCGTCGTGGGGGCAATGTTCGCGAGCCCGGCGTCAATTCGGCTTGCACGGTGACCAGCCGGGCCAGGGTATACAGGCGGGAAAACGGTTTCGCATCCCGAAATGGCGCGGGCAAAAATTCAATCTGCAAGCAGTCGTCATCTGCCGTCGTCTTATCAGCCGTACTGATGACAATGGTCGGCATGCTGCCTTCGGGCGATAGATCGCGAAGATCCTGGCGGAATTTGCTGCCCTCGGGCGTCCTCTCGGCATCGACGATGTCTATATCGGGAAAGCGCCCGTGACAATGCGCAACGCATCTTCACGCGAGGTCGCCGGTAACGGCTGAAAGCCGTACTTTTCAAGCTTGACGGCCAAATTGCCGGTGTTGTCTGTGTCGCTGTAAAGCAGAACCCGAGCATTCGCATGCACTGGCAATATCTCCCCTTGGTGATTGGAAGGTAACTTGTCACGGTTAATAACCCCTTTACGAATGCGACCTTTTAGCATTTGTGTTGCTTGACGCTTCGGGCCACATTGGGCCCGGTTTTGTAATGGTTTTGACGTTGTAACGAGGACTAGAAAATGGCGAAAGACAGCTATAATTTGGCGGGCAAGGTCGCCTTGGTAACCGGTGCGTCGTCTGGCCTGGGGAGGCGGGCGGCGATCGCGCTCACGGGGTCGGGGGCCAGAGTCGCCCTGACCGCGCGGCGTGTCGACCGATTGGAGGCTCTTGAGGCCGAGATCACGGATGGCGGCGGGCAGGCCGTGCCCTTCGTCCTGGATGTCCGTGATCCCGTTGGTATCGAGCGGGTCGTAGCCGAGATCGAGAGCGCCATGGGGCCAATCGAGATCTTGGTCAATAACGCCGGCGTGTCCGTTGTCAAACGGCCGGAGGATTTTACCGTCGAAGACTACGACTATATCCACGAAACCAACGTCAAGGGGCCGTTTTTCCTAGCCCAGGCGGTAGGGCGGGAGATGATCGAACGCGGACAGGGCGGCAAGATCATCAATATATCCTCCATGATGGCCCTGCGTGTGTTAGGCAAATTGACGCTCTACGCCATGTCAAAAGCGGCGATTGGCCAGATGACCAAGCAACTGGCCCTGGAATGGGCTCGCCATGACATCCAGGTCAATGCGATTTGTCCTGGCTATATCGAAACCGAGATGAACCGCGACCACTGGCAAACAGAGGAGGGCCGCGGCCAGATCGCCGGCATGCCTCGCCGCCGTATGCCCCAGCCGGAGGTGATGGACGGTATGCTGCTGTTGCTGGCTTCGGAAAAATCCGACTACATAACAGGAACGCTGATCCCCGTGGACGACGGTCAGGTGCTTATGTAAGCAATTACACCGCGATCGGCGTCATTCTACACCGCCGCTCCGCCACGGCCTCGGCCAGTCTGTCCAAGACCGAGACCGAGGTGTCCCAATCGATGCAGCCGTCGGTTATGCTTTGTCCGTAGACCAGCGCCTGGCCTGCGACTTGGTCTTGACGTCCGGCGATAAGATTGCTTTCCACCATGACACCGATGATGCGGCCATCGCCGGCAGCGATTTGTTCGGCCACGTTCTTCATGACGCCCGGCTGGTTAGCGGGATCCTTGGCGCTGTTGGCATGGCTGGCATCTATCATCATGACCGACTTGAGGCCGGCGGCGTCGGCCTCGTTACAGGCGGCATCAATGCTGGCGGTATCGTAGTTGGGCGTTCGCCCGCCGCGCAGAATAACGTGGCAGTCTTCGTTACCTGCCGTCGTGGCGATGGCGGAGCGTCCCGCCTTGGTGACGGCGAGGAAATGATGTGGTTGCGCGGCGGAGGCCACGGCATCCACCGCGATCCCGACGTTGCCGTTGGTGCCGTTCTTGAAGCCCACGGGACAGGACAGGCCAGAGGCCAGTTCGCGGTGAACCTGGCTTTCCGTCGTCCGGGCCCCGATCGCCGCCCAGGACACCAGATCGGCGATGTATTGGGGGATCGTCATGTCGAGGTACTCGCAACCGGCGGGTAGCCCTAGGTTATTGATATCCAGCAGTAATTTGCGGGCCAGGCCCAGGCCGCGTTCTATTTCGAAGCTGCCGTCCAGGCCAGGATCATTGATTAGACCCTTCCAGCCCACGGTGGTGCGCGGCTTGGCGAAGTAGACCCGCATGACAATTTCTAAGGTTTCACAATGGCGCCGGCGCAACCGGGCCAAGCGGTTGGCATAATCCATGGCGGCTTCCCGATCATGGATCGAGCAGGGGCCGATGACCACGGCCAGGCGGTCGTCCCTTTGGTGGATGATGTCCTGCAGGACTTGGCGTGATCGGGTAACTGTTTCCGTTGCGGCCTTGGTGCGCGGAAAAGTGAGAATTATTTCCGCCGGCGTATTCAGTTCGGTGATTTCGCGAATGCGGATGTCGTCTGTTTGATCCAACACGGCGTGGGCTCCTCTATTTTCAGGGCCAGACCGGCGGCAATAAAAAAACCGCCAGCTAGCTGGCGGTTTCGAGAGTTTTCTTGGTGCTATTCTCGGAATTTAGACCAAATGTTCCCCTACCTCCGCCAGCGGCTTCGGATAAACAAAATACCAAAAATAATACGCGGCGATTGTAAAGTTCATGGCGGGTCATATACGCGAATCGAAACCGCTTGTCACGCGCTGTGTTACAGGCCTGCGAGCCATTGGCTCGTTCCCAGATCGTGGTGTACGCCTATTGACAGCGGCCATCAGCGGCGTAGCTTGACGCGGAGTCTGTCTGTAAGGAAGCTTAGCGCAATGGCCTATATTGAGCGGGATGGCGTAAAGGTTTATTTTGAGGACCATGGAACGGGTCCCGGTGTGTTGTTAAGCCATGGCTTTAGCTACTCATCCACCATGTGGCGGGATCAGGTGGCGGTGCTGAAAGACCGCTACCGGGTGATGACCTGGGATATGCGCGGTCATGGGCAGAGCGATTATCCCGACGATCCCGCCGCCTATTCCGAAGATCATACAGTGGCCGACATGGCTGCTATTCTTGATGCTTGCGGTGTGCAAAAGGTGGTGGCTGGCGGACTGTCCCTGGGCGGCTGCGCCTCGCTTGGGTTTCATATTGCCCACCCTGAGCGTACCGCGGGCTTGATGCTGTTTGACACCGGCCCAGGTTTCAGAAAGGACGAGGCCAGGGCCGCCTGGAACGAAGTCGCTTTTAAGCGTGCGGCCCGCTTCGAGAAGGTTGGTCTGAATGAACTAGGCGATGGCCCGACGATACGGATCGCCGGTCACCGCAATGCCTCCGGTCTGGCGCACGCCGCCCGCGGCATGTTGGCGCAAAGCAATGCCGCGATGATGGATAGCTTGCCCACCATAGTAGTGCCAGCCCTGGTTCTGGTCGGCGCGGACGACGTAAAATTTCATGCTGCCACCGATTACATGGTGAAGAAAATTCCCGGGGCCCAGAAAGTGGTACTCGATGAAGCGGGTCACGAGGCAAACATGGATCAACCCGCTGCCTTCAACGCGGCGATGTGTGGCTTCCTTGGTGATTTAAATCCTTAGCCGAGGCCCTTGACCCGATCCAAAAGGAACGGCTTCAGCATATCCGGCGTTTGGCCCGTGGTGATCCGTGCCGCCATCAGGTGGCCCAGGGCAGGTGCCAGGGTGACGCCGCTGTGAGTGGCGATGATGAACAGGCCCTCGGCGCCGGGCAGGGGGCCGGCCAGACTGTGACCGTCGTCGGGATAGGGCCGCAAGCCCACGGTCAAGGTACATTCATCGATGCAGGCGGCGCCGACAAAGCCGGGCAGCCGTTCCTTGGCGCGCTCCAGCAGGATGCAGGCGACCCGGCGCAGCTCCTCCACCGGGGAGTCCGTATCGGTCATACCGTCCGTATCATCGGCGCCGATCCTAACGCCACCATTGAAATCGGGCAGTACGTGCAGTTCCGGTCCATCGGCGAAATAGACCACCCGGCGAACAAACTTATGGGGTGCCGTATCCGGCGTACGCACCAGAAGACCTGGTACTCTGCGCATGGGAAAGCGGGCGGCGAAGCCATCAAACCCGGTTAAACCGCTCAACACTTCCGGCGTCGAAGGCCCGACGGCGAGCAATACGGTTTCGGACTTCAGGACGCCGCCGTCCGTGTTCAGGCCGGTGATCTGGCCATCCTCGCGGGCCTCCAGCGCCTGCGCCGCGCAACCCTCCATCACCGCACCGCCCAGGGCGCGGACCTGTTCGGCCATGAAACGGACGAAATGCGGCGCATTCAGATTCATATCACTAACCGCGTACAGTCCTTCGGCATCATCCGTCAGGCTCAAATGCGGCTCCATGGTGCGCAAGGCGTTGTTATCAACCCAGGTTGCCGGATAGCCGAGGGCCTCGAGCTGGCGCAGCTTTTCCCGGGATGTGGCAAGGTTGGTGGCATCGGACGTTCGGACAATTTGCAACGAGCCCGCCGGGTGCAGGCCCAATGCCTGCTCGCCGAACTCAACCGCGAGATCGCAATATCCGGCCAGCCCCTTGGCGTTCAGGCGGTGATAACTCTCGTCGGCGGTTTTCGAAGTGCCGTTGATCCAGGCGAAGCTCTTGCTCGAGGTGCCGCAGGCCAAGCTCTCCCGCTCCACCACGGCGACCTTCAGGCCCTTGCGGGCCAGAAAATAGGCGGCGGTGCATCCGACAATACCACCGCCGACGACTATCGCATCAAATTTTGACGTGCTCATGACTAAATTCCCAAATACCCAGGCACCACATTCTAGAGCAATTTTCAATTAAACGGGGTTGCTTTTGCGACTTAAGTAATTGGTTCAATTGCTTTAACCTCAAGTGCCTGAGCGCATTTTTTAAATGCACTCAGGCAAGGAATGCTACAATGGCGCCATGCCCACATCAATGCATGAAGACCGTCTGAATATCGTCGTCGATGCCCTGCGCGCGTGGGGCGCCAAGCGAGTGCTGGATCTGGGTTGTGGTTCGGGACCTTTGTTACTGGCATTGGCGGCGGAGCCGTTTTTCGAGCGGATCGTGGGACTGGATATATCCCGCAAGGCATTGGAGGCCTGCGGCCGTAATCTCGCCCGAGAAGGCTTCGTCCTTGATGCCCGCATTCAGGTCCTCAATGGCTCCTTCGCCGAGTCTAATCCCCGCTTTCAGGGCTATGATGCCGCCGTATTGCTGGAAACCATTGAACATATCCCGCCTGATCGCCTGTCAAAGGTGGAGCGCGCGGTCTTCAACGGTTTTCGCCCTGGCCTAGTCCTGATCACCACGCCGAACCAGGAATGCAATGAGTGGTTGGGCGTGCCGGGCCACCGCCTGCGCCATCCCGAGCATGAATTCGAATGGAGCCGGGCCAAGTTCGAGGCCTGGGCCACGGGCCTGGCCCAGCGCAATGGCTATGCCGTCAACTTCGCCGGCATCGGCCCGGCGCACCCAGTGCTGGGCGCGGTAAGCCAGATGGCGCTATTTACGCTGGCAGATGCTTGACGGCACATCACCTGCCGCCGCAAGCTGCGGACAGATGATTTGGAGGCAAGAACAATGGAATTGAAAGATGTCATGCGGACCACTTTCGCGGCCCGCGAATTCACCGGCGAGGATGTCCCCGACGCGGTCATCCACGATCTGATCGAAAACGCGCGCTTCGCCCCCTCGGGCGGCAACCGTCAAGGTAACCGTGTTATCATCGTGCGCGACGCAGGCACGCGCGATGCCCTGGCCACCTTGGCGGAGCCGGCGGCAAAGCGTTACGTGGCCCAATCTAAGGCGGGAGAAAGCCCCTGGAACGCGGTGACGCCGACCAAGGTCACGGCAGAAGAGATCGAGGCGACGCGCGCCGCGCCGATACTGATCAATTCATTCCGTGATGCCTCGGTGGTGCTGGTTTTTGTCGTGGACTTGCGCGTGGTTGCGTCCATGGATCAGGATCTGGAGCGTATCGGTATGATTTCCGGCGCCTCGATCTATCCCTTCGTCTGGAATGTTCTGATGGGCGCGCGCGAGGCCGGTTACGGCGGCACCATCACTACCCTGGCGGTGGTGCGGGAAGGGGATGTGCAAAAGCTGCTGAATATCCCCTCGGAATTCGCCGTGGCCGCCGTGGTGCCCTTGGGCAAGCCGGTCAAGCAACTGACTAAATTGCGGCGCAAATCAGTCGAGGAAATAGCCAGCCGCGAAAGCTTCGACGGCCCGCAATTCAAGAAAGACTAATCAAAGGAGGAATGCCGGACATGGCGAATAATGGCATAACGCTGGCTAACGCGTATGAGCATATTGGTGAAGAAATCGGCTTGACTGACTGGGTCGATATTGACCAGATGCAGGTCAATATTTTTGGCGAGATCACCCGCTGGCCGACCAGGGGGCACAATGACCCTGAGTGGGCGGAACGGGAAAGCCCCTATGGCGGCACCATCATTCATGGCTTCTTTCTGCTCAGCCTGATTACCTATTTCGTACGCGTTGGTGGTATCGACCCCGCCGATGGCGCCCGTTCCCTGAACTACGGCATGAACAAGGCCCGCGTGCTACAGCCAGTGCTGATCGGCGACGGCATCCGTGTGCGCGACCGTATTGGCCTGATGGAGGTGGTGGACAAGGGCAAAGGCAAGCGCCTGATCACCACGACGCATCATATCGAGGTCGACGGCCTGGACGGTCCGGCGGCCTATGTGGAATATCTGAACATGTGGTTCCCGAAAGTGGATTGAATAGCGCCCTCTTGCGCCCATGGAATAACCCACGCAAACTACACCCAACCCAGAACAACAAAGATAGAGGAACAGCCCACATGTCAGCCTCACCAGAGCTACAGCGCGATATGTTGCGCCAGATGCAAACCATCCGCCGTTTCGAGGAGCGCGCCTCCGATGACTATAAAGGCGGCGATATCTATGGCGTCGTGCATTGCTATATCGGCGAGGAAGCCTCTGGCGTTGGCATCTGCGCCGCCCTGCGGCCCGATGACCAGATCATCTCGAACCACCGCGGCCACGGCCATTGCATCGCCAAGGGCGCCGATCTGAACCGTATGATGGCGGAGCTGTATGGCCGCGTGGATGGCTATTGCAAGGGCAAGGGAGGCTCCATGCATATCGCCGATTTTTCCATCGGCATGCTCGGCGCCAACGGCATCGTCGGCGGCGGGTTGTCCATTCTCACCGGCGCCGGTCTGGCAGCACAGATGGCGGGCAACGATGGTGTTGCCGTCTGTTTCTTTGGCGACGGGGCGTCGAATGCCGGTTCGTTCCATGAAAGCCTGAATATCGCGGCTTCTTGGAAGCTGCCGGTGATTTATGTCTGTGAGCATAATTCCTGGGCCGCTGATACCGCCGCCAAGAAAACCCACGCGGCGGAAAACATGTCCGACCGGGCCAAGGGCTATGGCATTCCCGGCGTTGTGGTCGACGGCAATGACGTACTGGCTGTCTACGAAGTTGCGCAGGAGGCCGTGGCGCGTGCTAGGGCGGGCGACGGCCCGACGCTGATCGAATGCAAGACCTACCGCCACCGGCCCCATACGGAGCGTCCCGGCGCGGTTGACCGGCGCCCGGAAGAGGAAAAAGCCGCCTGGATGGCGCGGGATCCCATTCCGTTGCTGGTGGATCACCTGAAACAACAGCAGGGCCAGTTCAGCGACGAGGAATTCAAGGCCATGGATGACGAGATCATGGCCGAGATTGAGGCTTCCGTCACCTATGCCAAGGCCAGCCCGTTCCCGGCGCCCGAAGCGGCCCTGGATGATGTGTTCGCGGATTAGAGGGAGAGTATCATGAGTATGCGGGAAATATCTTACGGCCGGGCCGGCATGGAAGCGTTGGTCGAGGAAATGCGCCGGGACCCCACCACCTTACATCTGGCCACCGATGCGCCGCCATCACTAGTCGAGGAATTCGGCGAACAACGTATTCGCGCTACCCCGATCGCCGAAAATGCCTTTTCTGGCATTGCAATTGGTGCGGCGGGTTCGGGCCTGCGTCCGATCGTCAATTGGTCCATGGTCACCTTTTGCTTTGTCGCCATGGATCAGATCGTCAACCAGGCCTCGAAAATCCACTACATGTTCGGCGGTCAGCAGACCTTTCCGTTGGTCTTCCGATCCTCCGTGGGCGGCGGTACGTCACTGGCGGCGCAGCATTCGCAAAGCCCCTATTCGATGTTCATGAACCTGGCCGGCCTGAAACTGATCCTGCCGTCCACGCCGTATGACATGAAGGGCCTGCTGAAATCCGCCATTCGTGATAACAACCCGGTGCTGTCATTCGAATCCACTCGCCTCATGGGTTTGAAGGGCGAGGTGCCCGACGAGGATTACACCATTCCCCTGGGCGTGGCAGATGTAAAGCGCGAAGGCAAGGACGTCACCGTCATCGCCCTGGCCTGGCTGGTGCATGAAGCCTTGGCGGCGGCGGAGGAAATGGAGAAAGAAGGCGTTTCGGTCGAGGTTGTCGATCCGCGCACGCTGTTCCCCCTGGATAACGACCTAATGCGTGCCTCGGTGCAAAAGACAGGCCGTCTGGTGATTGCGGACGAGGCCGGCCCCACGGCGGGTGCCTCCGCTGAAATCGCCGCTCTGGTGACGGAAGACCCCGCCACCTTCAAGGCCATGAAAGCACCGCCAAAAAGGGTCTGCGCCCTACAGGTGCCGATCCCCTACAGCCCGGATATGGAGAACCATGTGTTTCCCGACCGCAAGCGCATCATCACCGGTATCCGGGAGGTAATGGAAGCGGGGTGAACCAATTTTTGGATGACGGCCAGTGCTGACTTTCGCCACGCTTGGACCCAAGGGCAGCAATCATGATTGGATCGCACAGCGCTATCTGACGGTTCAGGGGTTGGATTATGCGGGCCTTGAGCTGTTTGCGGATTTTCCAGCGGCTATCGATGCGATGCTTGTGGGCGATGTGCATCATGTGATTCAGGTGGCAGTCCATGGCTCTGTCGCTGATATAGTGGCGCGATACCGTGGCCGAGCCCACATCATCGATACCTTTATTTCGCCCAGCCAGCCAATGGCGGTTCTAACCCGTTTGGGCGTCGATAAGCCAACAAGTCTGGGTCTGCAAATGGCAACGCGCGAATATATCGATACCTCGCGATGGCAGACCTTGGTGGGTGAACCTTCAACCGTCGATGTCGCGCACGGTCTTCTCGAAGACAAATACGATTCAGGGCTCACGTTGTCGAAGTTTGCGGCGCAGTATCCTGAATACTTTCGCATCGAAGAAACCATTGGCACCGTCGTCGACCCCTGGTTGGTTTACGGTGCAGTGCCGACATGCACGGATAACCTATTGGTTTGGCCTGATAGTCCTGCTGCCAATTTGTTTCGTAAACAGCTCGTTTAGATGTTGGGCTGTCGACTATTCTTCCAGGAACCGACGCAGCACATTCCCCGTCAGCTTCGAGATATTATTGTCCCCATTGTTCCAGGGCAGGCAGCCGCAGTAGGTGATGGAGCCGGTGGAGAAGACTTGGCCGCCCGATGGTGTCTGGTAATACAGCATATCTGCGTGGATCAGATCCCGCGTTGTCTGAAGCGACCAATTGACGATGTGAGTCAGCATTTCCTCGGGTACCATAATGGTTTCCTCATCATGCTCTTCCGAACGTGCAATGATCACCGCATCCTCCGGCGTGCCCAGGCGCACATCGGCGCGGTCTAGCTCGAAACCTGCCGCGCCACCGCCCGAGAGGCCGAAATCCCCGATGATATCGTCCTCAATCCCATCAAAGATCCAGGCAACGCTTGGGTCTTTGGACGCTTCCATGCGGCGATAGTAAGAGCCGGTGAAATTACCTTGCGCGGTGAAGCCCAATCCCGCAATCGACTGTGGTGGGCGGCCATTGCGCCGCCACATGCCGCCATAGGTGCCGTCGAAGGCATTGAAATATTCGCCGGGCTCCGCGGCCCAGGCGCGGATACCGCCTTCGCCACGGCGGATCTCCAGGGCGCCGGCCTCGCTTTCATGCAGGGCGATCCGCCAATAGAAGCCATTGCCGCCCAAATACATGAAGTTTCCGCCATTGTCGCGATAGGCCTCAATGGCATCCAGGGTTCTGGCAGTGTGGTATTCGGGATGGCTGCCCGTGCTGAAGACTTGATAGGGCTGTATCGCGGCATAGCCGTCATTATGCAATTCCTGATCCGTGACGATGTCGTAATCGATGCCTTGTTGATTCAGCCAAGTCAGCAGATGGCCGTCGGCGGGGAAGTGGCGCAGACCGGAATCCTCGCCAATGCCCGTGGTCAAAAAGCCGGGGCGGATGTTGAACAATGGCCGCTTGTGCGAGGCATGGCAGATGCCGCTGCCGTCGCTGTGGAAATTGTAGGTGGACAGGCCATATTCCGGATGGGTCGCCGGGTTCCACGGATAGGCGTCCCATTCGGCGACCCGGTCATGCCAGCTTTCATGATAGGCGGGGCGGGCATAGTTGCCATAGATCACATAGGTGAAGGTGGAAACCAGAACGCACAGCTTGGCCCGTGGCTTACCCAGGGGCGGGCAGACGAAGAACGGCATGGCCTCTTCATGGCCGTTGCATTTGATGCGCACCACATAGGCGCCCGAGGGCAGGTCGTCGGGAATGGTAAAGCTGAAATCCGTCTCCCAGCCAAAATCATAAATGTCATCTTCATGAAAATGGATGGCGCCGTAATGTTCGGGGCGGTAGCGGAAACACATGTCCTCGCCATTCCAGGCCGCCCCGGTCATGGCGCGGGTCGGCAAATTGATCAGACGGGCGTTCAGGCCGTTGGGGCCGGTGTCCTGGACCGTGGTGGTGGAGATACCTTGGGCAAAATCCCATGCGGCCAATATCTTGCCGTCGCCGTCATGGATCTCCGGTGCCTCGATCTTGCCATTGAAGTGCGCCCCGATGGCGTGCGGTGCGTCGCCGGGCCGGATGGCGGGGGCATTTTCCATTGCCGCGATGATCGGCTTGCCGGAGAGTTTCAGGCCCGGTGCGATCACCGTGCTGTGGGCCTCGTGACCATTCTTCAAAGGTTCCTGGCTGACGGTCAGGGCGCCGCTGCCCCCATCATAGGTCAGAGAAACCCGATACCAGGCGCGGATATGCAAAGGCTCGCTGCCAACGGCGCGGCGGTCACCTGCCTGGCCGGCCAAGGCGCCGGTCCCGTCAATCATTAGAGTAATATCGCCACATGATAGGATTGCTTGTTCGCCCTTCAGGGGCAGGGTCGGCCAGATCAGGGCGGCAAGGCGAAAGCCGCCTTCCGTGTTTGGCAGATCGTCGTTGGCTATGGCGTATGAACCCGCCTGGATCGGTTGCTGGCGCGAGGGATAGCTTGCCCCATCCAAGGGCGAGGCCACGGGCCGCTCGATTATCCCTGGTCCTGCCGGGTTGGGATCGGCCGAAATAGAGCGGAAAAGTTCCGCCGTGAATGGCTCGTGAGCGATTGAGCTGACCTTGAATTCAATCCTGTCGCCGGGACGGCCCGATAGGCGGTCTGAATAACCAATTAACGGAATCACGCGGGAAATTCCCCCAAATAGAATCAGCAATGTTACCAAGACTAACGGCAAAGCTCGTGCATGGCCATCGCCGGGGTGGTGATTTAAGATGCTCCTCAATGTATCGAAGGATTACCCGATGATTGATTTCTACACCTCTCCCACGCCAAATGGCTGGAAAGTCGCCATCGCGCTGGAAGAGTTGGAGTTGCCTTATAAGACCCATGTTCTGAACCTGAGCGAGAAGCGGCAGTTCGAGGACTGGTTCAAGGCGATGAACCCAAACAGCCGCATCCCCGTCATCGTCGACCGGGAGGTTGATGATCTGGCCATTTTCGAATCCGGCGCCATTTTGATCTACCTGGCGGAAAAAACCGGACGCCTGCTGCCCCATGACGTCAAGGGCCGCATGGCGGTGATGCAATGGCTGATGTTTCAGATGTCCGCCATCGGACCGATGCAGGGCCAGGCGGTTTCCTTCGAACGCTATTTCCCCGAGGATGTCCCCCTGGCGCGGCAACGCTATCACAACGAAACCCGGCGTCTGTACGAGGTCCTGGACAGCCACCTGGCGGACAATGAATGGCTGGCCGGCGATTACTCAATCGCCGATATCGCCAACTGGTCCTGGCTGCGCAGTCATAAATGGGCCCGCGTTCCCACGGACGGCCTGGAACATCTGGAACGTTGGATGGCGGCGAATGCGGCCCGACCCGGTAGTCAGCGCGGCGTCCTGGTGCCGCCGTCGCCGGGCAAGGCGGAACTGGTCGCCAAGGGCGGCTCAACCATCGTTACGCAGTAAAAGGATTAGGACCATGAGTGAATTTGTTGACTACCAGGTCAAGGACGGCGTCGCCACTTTGACCATGAACGACGGCAAGGCGAATGCCTTTGGCATCCCCATGACATCGGCCTTGAGCGCGGGACTGGACCGGGCCGCCGACGAGGCGGAGGTGGCGGCAATCAAGGGCAAGCCGGGACTGTTTTGCGCCGGCTATGATCTTAAGGTTATCAATGGACCCAAGGACGGCGTCCGGGCCATGGTTGAGTCAGGCGCCGAGTTGCTGATGAAAGCCTATATGCACCCGCAACCCCTGATCATTGGCTGTACCGGCCACGCGGTGGCGGCGGGAGCATTGCTATTGTGCACGGCGGATTACCGCATCGGTGTATCGGGCGACTTCAAGATTGGTCTGAACGAGACCTCCATTGGTCTTGGCCTGCCGACCTACGGACTGGAGCTGGCGCGTGACCGTCTGGACAACAGGCAACTGAACAATGCCACCATGGGCGCGCAATTATATTCCCCCGCCACGGCGGTGGAGATCGGCTATCCGGATGAAGCCATTCCCCCCGGCGCATTCGAGGATGCCATCGCGGCCAAGGCGGAATATCTCAAGACCCTGGACGGGGCCGCCTATGCGCAGGTGAAACAGCGCCTGCGTTGCACCCGCGAGGCCTTGATCCGCAGCGCGATGCAAGCGGAAATGGATGCAAGATAAGAATAGCACTTGCGAGGGATTATCATGGAAGCCGGCGTATTTTTAGCCCTGAACGAAACCACGCAACCTGATTTGATCACCCAGGCGGCCCGAGCCATCGAAGAACGTGGCTTTCATGCTATTTGGGTGCCCGAGCATGTGGTGCTGTTCGAGGATTATGAGTCCAAATATCCCTATTCCGCCGATGGCCGCATTGGCGGCTATGGCAAGGGTATGATGGAGCCCTTCACGGCCCTGACTTACCTGGCCGCCCATACCTCGACCGTTCGTTTGGGCACCGCCATCTGCCTGATTACGCAACGTAACCCGGTCTATACCGCCAAGCAGGTAGCGGATCTGGATTTTCTTTCCGGCGGGCGGGTCAATCTCGGCATTGGTCTGGGCTGGCTGCAAGAGGAATTCAAGGCCCTGGGGGTCCCGTTCGAAAAGCGCGGCAAACGGGCCAACGAACATATTGAGGTCATGAAGGCCCTGTGGTGCGAGGAGACTTTGTCCTATCAGGGTGAGCTCTATGAGCTACCCGATTGCGTGATGTACCCCAAGCCCGTGCAGGCGCCCCATCCGCCAATTTTCGTTGGAGGGGAAGGGGATCATTCTCTCCGCCGGGCCGCCGATCTATGCCAGGGCTGGCTGGGCGCCAGCGTCGAGCCCGAAGCCATGGCCGAACGTATCACCACCTTGCACGGAATGTTATCGGACCGCGGCCGTGCCAAGGATGAGGTGAAGATCTACACTCTGCCCAACCAACGGCCAGATGCCGACCGCTGCCGCCGTCTTGAAGATGTTGGCGTGGAACAGGTCATCCATATGGTGCGTCTGCGCGAAATCGGCGAAACTCAAGCGGCTCTCGACAAATACGCCCGCATGGCCTTTGGCTAAGGGGTATGCTTTAAGCTGCCGAAGACTCAGCGCCGCGGTGCATGCGGTAGGAGAAGCCTCGGACCCGGCGTTCGTCCAGTGGCGTACCGTCGCCATAGAAAAAGAAGAATGGAATATCCTTGCGGTAACGCAGTAATCCTTCGGTAATTAGGCTGTTGTCACAACCCCAGCAACTGGCCACCACGACACCGTCATAGTCACCCGTATCCCAGGCATGCACGACGGCGGCGATCTCCATGGGGGAGCCGCCCACGGTGGCCGGATCGATCAGGGCCTCCGCCTGTTCCAAGGCATGCTTCACATCCGGCATGGGCAGCCATGGGTGTAGGTCCTGCATTCCGCTATACAGCCAGGTACGCAGCTCGCATTGTTCCTCGGTCATCTCTTGCGCCTCGGCCAACGGTTTGGCGCGGCCGTATTGCAGGTGCGGGTGGCAGCGCGAAACGAATTCAAAGAAGTCCGTCAATGGTTCGAGGACCAGACGCAGCCCTTGCTCGCTGAGGCGTAGGAACAAACCGGCGGAGGCGAAGTCGTCGCCCTTGGTCATGGTCTCGCCGCCGACAAAAACCGTGCGGAAATCGCGGCGCCCCTGCCAGCGCGCGTCTATATCAGCATAGGCCTGGCCGCTTTCCCGCAGGGCCTTGGAAATGGCGACAGCGCGGGCCTCCACCTCTGGACGAGCCTCGTCGCTGTTGGTCGCCGCCATGGGCGCATCAAGGATCGCATGCACCCGCGCGATGCCGGCGTCGTACAGCGCCCGTGTCTCGCCTGGGCGCCCCTCTACCGGGACGTGATAGATATACATTTGGCGCAGGATCTCGATCGCGGAGAGGCCGGTCCAAAGCTGCAACGACATGGATCGGTCACCGCCGAACGGCATGCCCTCCATTTTGACATTGCTATCGAGGCCCATCTTTTCCAACGAAATCTGGTCCTTGATGCCGAATGCGCCGGTGCGGCAGAGCTGCCCGGAAAAGGCCAGCAATACCGTATCCTTTACAGGCGGGTTTTCTTCCAGATAGCTGCGGAAGGCGCCCCACATCAATTGATAGCTCATGCATTCCTTGCCGGAACAATCGGCCTTGCCGGCCTGCCATGTATCATCGCAATGCGGCGGCGCGGCGACTACGTCATAGCCGTAGCCGCGATAGGTGGCGGCAAAGGTCGCGCCCACATTGTCGGCCATGCTCATGGCCACATAATGCACATCCGGGTCAAGGAAGGAGGAACTGACGCGCCGTTGCGGGCTGACATATTCGATCCGCTTTGAATTATCAGGCAGGGCCTTGGCGTCGCCCTCGGCGATATACTGCCGCACCGATTGCAGGAAGGCCTGAATGCGGGTGACGAAGCCGGCCTCGCCGCCGTGGCCGTCGCTTTCCAGAATGGTATGGGGATAGCCTTCCAGCAATGATTGGAAGACCTGCTCGGTAAACGAAGCCGGGCCGCAACCGAACGAGGCGAGCAGCACCGGGAAGACATTCCCCAGCTCGCGCGCATTGGAGGCCACCCGCATGGCGCGGTTGGCATCGCCCCAATAGATTTTCTTCATGGGTGGGGTTTTTTCATCGACCGTGAAGCAATCCGCCGGGATCGCCATAGCGCCGTTGCTACGCAACAGATGCGGGATATTGGCGTTGATAGCGAGGTCGCAAATGACATGCAGATGGCCCAACAACAGAACCACGGGCAGCTCGTTCTGCCTGGCATAGGCCAGCGCCTCGTCACCGATCTGCTCCAGTCCGTCCTCGAAGGCGATTTGAGCTTCCGCCGCCTTGGCCACCGCGCCTTCGATATCCTTTGCGTCAACACCCAGTTCATGGGCTAGGCGCTGCATCTCCACAATAAGTTCAGGCGCGTCCGGCCCGGCACGGAATGAAAGCCTGGGCCGTACCAGCTTGGTCTTTCTGCCGCGCGCGCGGAGCAATTGCGTAACCATGGACGGCATGGTCTGTTCGGCAACACAGGTTTGCCCCCCGCGCCCCTTTGTGTCGGCAATGTTGAAGATGGAGGGGAACAGCATCAGATCCACGTCTACGTCACAGACGGAGTGAGCGATCTTCACCGGGCCGCAACTGTCGAAGCTGTTGCAAAGTTGCTCCCCCGCCGCCAGGGAATTCTTGTTGGAACGCAACAATTGCACCGAAAAACCAAGTTCGGCGGCGAAGGTGGCGAGCCAGGGAACATGCGGTCCCACGGAGCTGACGGCGGGAATGGCAAGGGTGGGGCCGTCATGCGGTTCTGGTATGAAGCTGTCGATCAGGGCCTCGCGCTGCTCGAACGGATTCGGGGCCTCCTTGGCCAACTTTGGCTGGCTTTTAGTGGAGACCTCGAACTTCGGGCAGGCGCCGCCTGATACTGCCTGACGGCTTTTGTCGCCGACCTTGATGGTCGTGCGCTCGATCGGGCACAAGGTCTGGCATTTGGCGTCGCGGCAACGGAATTCCGTGCGCGCGGTGATTTCCGCCTCCAGGATGCCGGCGAGATCCAGCGCCGGGGCTGCATTCAAGGCGTCGGGACCAATTTCCTTGTTGGCACAAAGGCCGATGCCCCAGGCACCCATGGCGCCTGGATTGGGCGGCACCACGATCTCGCGCCCGGTGACGGCGGCCAGGGTCCAGGCCAGGGATGGGTTGGAGGCCGGCTTGCCCTGGAAAAAGACCCGGTCGCCCAGGGTACGCTGACCCATGACGCGGTTCAGGTAATTGTGGATCACCGAATATTGGAAGCCGGCGAAAATATCATCGCGCCCGAAACCTTCCTTGATCGCCAGGGCGGCGGCATCTGCGACGAAGACTGTGCACATCATGCCCAGATCGGGCGGCCGTTTGGCGCTGGAAGCAAGATCGATGAAATCCTGGATGTCATCGACATCGTAGATCGTCGCCTGTTCCTCCAGGAAAGATCCCGTGCCCGCGCTGCATGCCTTGTTCATATCGCTTTCAACGATGCGGCCGCCTTGCACGCGGATGTACTTGGCGTCCTGGCCGCCGATCTCGATCACTGACAGATCGGCCCCGCCGTCCACATCACATCGGGCGGCACCCGTGGCATGGGCGACGATCTCGTTCAGCACGATGACGTTGTCGCTATCGGGATAAACCGCGCGCAGCAGGGTGGCGACGGCTTCCCGGCCCGAACCGGTAACGCCGATGGCGCGCACATCCGCCTTGACCTGGCCCAGAATGGTTTTGACCAGACGGCGGGCGGCATCGACCGGGTTGCCGCGCGTGCTGTCGTAAACATCCAGTACGATATCCCCCGTCTCGATCGAGGTTAGCACCGCCTTGGCCCCGGTGGAGCCGAGATCCAGGCCCAAAACGGTAGGTGTTTCCGCCGCGCCCACGGGCACTTCGGGTTCGGGCATCATGGTGACCTGGTCCTGCCAACCCTGGGCTGGTTCCTGCACCTTGAATTTGCTTTCAGTGGCGGCGATCAATTCATCGGCATCGGCGGGCAGGGGACGAGGGGAGGCGTTACGTGCCTGCTCGGCCGCGATCGCAGCGGCGCCCACGGCCTCGAAACATTCGGCCAGTGGCGGTACCTTGACCTCTTCGCCCAGCATTTCCTCGAACGCCAGACGGAAGCTCTCGATCCGCGCCGGACCACCCATAAGATAGACCGGTCCTTCGACCCGGTTGCGGGTGAGAAGGGAATGTGTGTTGCGCGCCACGGAACCGAAATAGCCCTTGAACAAATCGCCCGTCGCCTTGCCCTGGTTGGCGAAATGGGTCATCTCGGATTTGGCGAAAACGGAACAGCGCGCCGTGATGGGGATGCCTTTCTCGACCGCTTGGGCAGCCTTGTCCGCCTCTTCGATGCCCAGGCCAAAACGGTCGGCGATCTTCTGGATATTTTCGCCTGTACCGGACGAGCATTTGTCGTTCTCGAGGTATTGGTAGTGATACTTCGCACCGACTGTGCCTGCATCAGCCAGTTTGCGGCTGAGCGTACCGTAGCCACGGGCGCCGATGGATACCAGGTTCAAGGCGCCTTCCAGTTCCGGGCTGATTCCGAGCGCGGCTTCCTGGCAGGATTCTTCCGGCAGGATCAGGGCAGGCTCGCGCAGTTCATCGGCATAGACGCCGGTCGCCGCCAGGGCGGCACAGGATGCGATATCGTTGTCGCGGTACCACTTCTTGAACAGGCCCAGGGGGTCGCCTTCGTGCAATTTATAGCCGGCGCCCTCGACCTCCACTTTGCCGTCTTCCGCCACCGTGGCGGTCACGAACCCCACGGATGCCTTGCCCAGATCACAGCCTGCTACGCGCACGGTTACTCTCCCAATTTGGTTTCTTTCGCTTCAGGCGGCGGCGGTTTCGGCACTTCGGTGCAAGCGGTAGGTAAAGCCGCGAACCCGGCGTTCGTCCAATGGCGTGCCGTCATCGTAGAAGAAGAAAATCGGGATGTCCTTGCGATAGCGCAAAAGCCCTTCCGAGATCAGACTGCTGTCGCAGCCCCAGCACGAGGTCATGACCACACCGTCGTAAAGGCCGGTGTCCCAGTGCCGGAGCACGCTGCCGATCTCGAACGCCGTGGGGCCATAGGTGGCGGGATCGATCAACTCCTCCGCCTTGACGGCCGAGGCTTCAACATCAGGTCCCGGGACCCAGGGATGCAGGTCCAGAACATGCGAATAGAGCCTCTCGCGCATTTCTGCCTGCAGATTGACCATCGGCGCGACCATTTCCGGCGTGGCCTTGCGTCCGAATAACAAGTGCGGGTGGCGGCGGCCAAGATATTCGAAGAAATCCGTCACCGGCTCCACCATCAGGCGCAGGCCTTGTTCACTCATGCGCAGGAACAGACCGCCATTGGCGACATCGCTGCCCTTGGTCAAGGCATCGCCGGAGACAAAGACCCGGCGCAGGGTTTCGGTACCGGTCCAGGCCGCTTCCATCTCGGCGAATTTCTCCGCTGTCTGGCGCAGCACGGCGCAAACCTTGGCGGTCTTGCGTTCCAGTTCAGTTGCCGCCTGGATCGGATCGGCCATGGGTTGTTCGATGATATCCATGGTCCGTTGCGATGCGGCATCGAATATTGCCCTGGCGTCACCGGCCTCCGCCTCCACCGGCAGGTGATAGACGTAAAGCTGGCGCAGGATATCGATCGTGGTCAGACCCAGCCAGATCAGCACCGCCATGGTCGGCTCGGCGCCAAATTTCAGGCCGTCGACGGTAACATTGCTGTCCAGGCCCATCTTCTCGATGGAGATACGGTCCTTGACGTCAAAAACGCCGCCCCGGCACATCCGGCCTGAAAGCTGTAACAACTCGGTTTTTTGGTGCGGCGGGTTTTCATCCAAATATTCCCGAAAGGCACCCCAGATCAGCTGATAGGACATGCATTCCTTGCCCGAACAATCGGCCTTGCCGCAGGCCGCGTTACTTTCCGAGATCATCGGCGCCGAGATAGCGTCAAAGCCATAAGCGCGGTAAGCGGCGGCAAAGGCCGGGCCCATGTAATCGGCAGCGGAGAGCAAGACATAGCGTGTATCGGGGTCCATATAGCCACCCTTTTGCCGCTTGACGTCCACATGGGAGATGGCCCGCTGGTTGTCGGGCACCTGGCTCGGGTCATCCTCGGCGATGAACTGACGCACTGATTGCAGGAAAGCCTGGATGCGGGTGACGAAGCCCGCTTCGCCGCCATGGCCGTCGCTTTCCAGGATAGTGTGGGGAAAACCTTCCATCACGGACTGGAAAATCTGCTCGGTGAAGGAGGCTGGCCCGCAGCCGAATGAGGCCAGGAAGACCGGAAAGACATCACCCATCTCGCGGCTTTGCACTGCGGCCCGGATGGCCCGGTTGTCATCGCCCCAATAGGCTTTCCACATGGCCGGCGTCTGATCGTCGATTTCAAAGCAATCCACAGGAATGGCCATGGCGCCGTTACGGCGGACCAGATGGGGGATGTTGGCATTGATCGCCGGGTCGTTGATGACGTGCAGGTGACCGACCAGCAGGACCGCCGGCAGATCGTTGGCCTTGGCATACGCCATCGCTTCCCGGCCAATTGCCATCAGGTCTTCTTCGTAGCGTAGCTGCGCCCGAGCGGCAGCGCTGACAGCATCGCCGATCTTGGCCGGATCAGCGCCGATCTGGCTGGCGATGCGGCGCATTTCCTCGACTAGTTCTGGTGTGTCCAGACCGTCGCCGAAGGAGATGCGTGGGCGTACCACCTTGGCCCCCTTGCCACGGGCCAACAGGGAGCGTTCGATCATGTCCGGCATGGCCTGTTCGGTCATGCAGGTCTGGCCGCCCCGGCCATTGACGTCGGAGATGCGGAATACTTTTGGAAACAGCAAGATGCCGTCGTACAGGTCACAGACCGCATGGGCGATCTTGACCGGGCCGCAACTGTCGAAACTGTTGCAAAGCTGTTCGCCAGCCGCCAGGGACTTGCCCGTGGAGCGCAGCAGTTTGACCGAGAAGCCTAGTTCGGCCGCGAAAGTGGCGAGCCAGGGGATGTGCCCGTTGAGGGCGCTAAGCTCCGGTATGGCAAGGCTCGGCGCGCCCTCGCGCCCGATCACGAAGCTGTCGATCAACGCCTGGCGCTGTTCAAACGGGTTCGGAGCATCCTTGGCCAATTTCGGCTGGCTGGCGGTGGAGATCTCGAACTTCGGACAGGCTCCGCCGGAGACCGCCTGGCGGCTCTGCCCATCTACCGTGATGGTGGTGCGTTCGATGGGACAAAGCGTCTGGCACTTGGCGTCGCGGCAGCGGAATTCCATCCGCGCCGTGATCTCCGCCTGCAAAATATCGGCAAGATCGAGGCTGGGCGCGGCGTCAAGCGCGTCCTGGCCAATTTCCTTGATGGCGCAAAGGCCGATGCCCCAGGCGCCCATGGCGCCGGGATTGGGTGGCACCACGATGTCGCGCCCGGTGACGGCGGCCAGGGTCCAGGCCAGGGATGGGTTGGAAGCCGGCTTGCCCTGGAAGAAGATCCGCGCCCCCGGCGTGCGCTGGCCCATCACCCGGTTTAGATAGTTGTGGATGACCGAATATTGAAAGCCGGCGAAGATATCGTCGCGACCAAAACCTTCTTTGATGGCTTGCGAGGCGGCATCGGCGACATAGACCGTGCACATCATGCCCAGATCGGGTGGCCGCTTGGCGGACGAAGCCAGATCAATGAACTCTTGTATGTCGTCGACATCGTAAATCGTTGCCTGTTCTTCCAGGAACGAACCGGTGCCGGCGCTGCACGCCTTGTTCATGTCGCTTTCGACGATACGGCCGCCCTGGACCCGGATGTACTTGGCGTCCTGGCCGCCAATCTCGATCACCGACAGATCGGCCCCGCCATCCACATCACAGCGCGCCGCGCCGGTGGCGTGGGCGACGATTTCGTTCAGTACGATAATATTGTCGTTGTCGGGATAGACCGCGCGCAGCAACGTGGCGACGGCTTCCCTGCCCGAACCGGTAACGCCGATGGCACGCACGTCGGCCTTGGCCTGCGCCAATATGGTCATGACCAGACGGCGGGCGGCATCGACCGGGTTGCCCCGGGTGCTGTCGTAAACGTCGAGCACGATCTCGCCGGTTTCGATCGAGGTCAGGACAGCCTTGGCCCCGGTGGAGCCGAGATCAAGGCCCAGAACGGTTGGCGTCTCCGCCACGCCGGTGGGCACTTCCGGTTCCGCCATCATGGTCACATGCTCTTGCCAGCCGCTGGCCGGTGCCTGCACCTGGAAGCGGTTCTCGGCCGGCGCGATCAGTTCCGTCGGTTTGGCGGGCAGGGCGGCGAGGGAGGTGTTTCGCGCCTGTTCGGCGGCGATCGCGGCGGCGCCCACGGCCTCGAAACACTCCGCCAGCGGCGGCACCTTTACCTCTTCGCCCAACATCTCTTCGAACGAGCGGCGGAAGCTCTCGATCCGCGCCGGCCCGCCCATCAGGTAAACCGGGCCGCCGACCCGGTTGCGCATCAGCAGGGCATAGGTGTTGCGGGCGACGGAGCCGAAATAGCCCTTGAACAAATCACCGGTGGCCTTGCCCTGGTTGGCGAAATGGGTCATCTCGGATTTGGCGAAAACAGAGCAACGCGCGGTGATGGGAATGGCCTCGTCGGCTGCCTGCGCCGCCTTGTCCGCATCGTCAACGCCCAGGCCGAAACGGTCGGCGATCTTCTGGATATTTTCGCCTGTACCGGACGAGCATTTGTCGTTCTCGAGGTATTGGTAGTGATACTTCGGCCCCACGCCGTTTTTGGCGCCATTCTGCCCCTCGGCCGGTTTGCGGCTGAGAGCGCCATAGCCGCGGGCGCCGATGGATACCAGGTTCAGGGCGTCTTCAAGGTCTGGGTTGATCTCAAGGGCGGCTTCCTGACAGGAATCCTCGGGCAGAATCAAGACAGGCTCGCGCAGTTCATCGGCATAGACGCCGGTCGCGGCCAGAGCGGCACAGGATGCGATATCGTTGTCGTGGTACCACTTCTTGAACAAGCCCAGGGGATCGCCTTCGTGCAATTTATAGCCAGCGCCCTCTATCTCCACCTTACCGTCTTCAGTCACCGCGGCGGTTACGAACCCCACGGACGCCTTGCCCAGATCACAGCCAGCTACGCGCACGATTATTCTCCCTAGTCTGTTCCTTTCCCCACCTTTCGATTCCCCTAATTGATCGTCTTCGATCGCAAATATCATAGCCCAAGCAGCCGCGCTGACGAGTAAAAATGATGATGTTTTTTTTCCGGCGGGAAACGCGTTGCCATGGTTTCGCCATTTTCCGTTCCATATCCTCACCGGCGGCGGCCCTAATCACCGGTGCGGCGCTGCTGGTCGATGGCGGCTGGACGGCGCAATAAGGGGCTCTCAGGCGGGCCGTGCCCGCCTGAAATGGATGCCCTACCCGGCCTTTTCGTAAGGTGCCGCGACCCTTGGGGCCTCGCTCATGATGGTGGAGGGGATATCGCGCAGCAAATCGTCCATGGTGAACATGCCATCGCCGCCGATATGCAGCGCTTTTCGTTCCTCGCCGTAGTAATAGCTGTGGATGCGGTTCCGCTCCACATGGAAGACATGGCCATTCACGTCCCAGGCCGCATCGGTACACAAATAACCAACCATCGGCGCGATATATTCCGGGCCGCGGGCGCGGGAGGCGCGGTCGAATTCTTCTTGGCTGATCAGGCCGTCCGCCAGCTTGCGGGCTCGGTTGGCGATGACGGCGTCGTTGATGGTCATGCGGGTATCGGCGGAGGGGCAGATCGCGTTGGCGGTGATGCCGTAGCGGGAGGTTTCCTTGGCGATGGACCGGGTCAGGCCAATGATGCCGGCCTTGGCGGCGCTGTAGTTACACTGTCCGACCGAGCCCTTGAAGGCGTCGGAGGAGAAATTCACGATGCGGCCGCCACCGGCTCCTCGCATGTGCTTGATGGCATGGTGACACATGTTCCAATGGCCCTTCAGGTGCACATTGATGACCATGTCGAAGTCTTCCTCGGTCATGTTCCAGATCATCCGTTCGCGCAGCAGCCCGGCGGAATTGACGATGATGTCGATCTTGCCGTGATCATCCACCATCTTTTGGATCATGCGGCCCGTAGCGGTGTAATCGGCGACGGAGTGCGTATTGGCCTCTGCCGTGCCGCCGTCCGCCCTGATCTGAGCCACGACTTCCTCGGCCGGGGTCTCGCCCTCATCCTCACCACCACGGCCCAACCCTGGATCATTGACCGTGACGATGGCACCTTCCTTGGCCAGCAGATACGCGACTTCCATGCCGATGCCGCGCCCGGCGCCGGTAATGATGGCTGTTTTTCCGTCCAAATGCATTTCGAACTCCCAGGTTTTTATGCGCTGTTCAATTCTTTTCGGCGCTCAATTTTTCCCAATCAAACAGCGACGGCTCCTTATCCTTGAAACGTTTTACCGCCGCCTTGTGATAGGGCGTCACCAAGGCCATGCCCTGGACATCGGCTTCCAGTTCCAACAAGGTGCGGTGATCCAGATTAAAAGACTGGTTCAGGACGTTTTTCGCCATGCCAATAGCGGCGGTGGAGGCGGTGCGGAAGCGCCCGGCGAACTCGCGCACTTCGTCCATGGCGTTGTCTTGCGAGACCACGTCCAGAATCATGCCAAGCTCCTTAGCCTCCTCGGCGCCGACCTTCCTGGCCGAATAAACAAGCTCCTTGGCCCGTTGCAGTCCGACCAGACGCGGCAGGATATAAAAGCCACCCCAATCAGGCACGGCGCCGATGCGGCCAAATGCCTGCATGAATATGCCCTTGGGCGTGGCGAAAACGAAGTCCGCAGCAAGGGCCAGATTGCAACCCGCGCCCGCCGCCGGGCCATCGACCAGGCTGATCACAGGCAGCTCCACATGCGCGAAGTCATAGATGATGTCGTGATCCAGGCGCAGGCCACGCCGCGTTATCAATGAGGTCCGTTCGTCGCTGCCCATGCCCTTGATATCGCCGCCGGCACAAAAGGCACCGCCCGCGCCGGTCAGGATCAGCGCCTTGATTTCCTCGCCCGCCTGTTCCTTGACCAATTTCAGGGCGGTGCGGAAATCCTCCCGCATTTCCCTGCTCAGGGCGTTGCGCGCCTCCGGGCGATTCAAAGTAATCGTCGCGATTTCATCGCTGATGTCGAATTTAATATGCTTGAAATCCATGGCGGTAAACCTTTCCTTATCCGTCCCGCGGGCGGCATACAAATTGAAAATTATTGTGCCAAGGCTATCACGGATTTCTCGGCCCCGGCCAGCAGCGACATAGGCGACGCTGAATGGAAAACTCCCCGGCAATGACAATGTGCTGTATTATCCACGCTTTGTTATTCTGTATGGCATTTCTGGGAGAAACTATGCGAGCCGCAGATAAGACCGATGTGGATATTACCACCCTGGCCACCATGCAGGGCGCGCTGACCTCCATCACCAACGAAATGAGCCAGGTCGTAGTGCGCACGGCGCGTTCGCCGGTGTTTAAACTGGCCAAGGATTTTTCCTGCACGTTATGTGACTGGCAGGCCCGGCAGATGATCCAGGGCGATGCGGAATTACCCGTGCATGTGGGCTCCATACCTTTTGTTTGCCGTGCCGTGGCGAAAGCTTATGAGGGCGATATCACGCCGGGCGACACCTTTCTCTGCAACGATCCAGCTTTCGGTGGTCTGCATTTGAACGATGTGGCTTTGCTGCGGCCTGTCTTCGTGGATAACGAGCTGCTGTTTTGGGCTGTGATCCGGGCCCATTGGCTGGATCTAGGCGGGCCGTCACCAGTCGATCTGCGCCGGGCGCAATCGGACAGCTATGGCGAAGGCATCCGTATTCCACCCTTGAAGATCATTGCTGCTGGCGAACCTTGCGATGATGTCATGCGGCTTTATTTCAACAACATCCGCTTTCCCGAGCAACAGCATAGCGACATGCTGGCGATGATCGCGGCGGCTGAAATCGCGGGCCGACGCCTTGCCGCCATGAGCGAAAAATACGGCATTAACGTGACCAGGGCTGGGATTGAGGCATTATACGACATGACCGAACGCCGGGTCCGCAAGGCCATTACCGATCTGCCCGACGGCAGCCAGCAGGGTGAAAGCTGGCTGTCCGCAAGGAAGGGCGATGATCACAAGAAAATAGCGGCCGAAGTCACCGTGACTGGCGACAGGATGGCCATCACCCTGTCGTCGCCCGAGCAGTTGCGCGAGGTGCGCAATTCACCTTTTGGCGCCACCCACGCCGCCGTTGGCCACGCCGTGACCATTGCCCTTGGGCTCCAACCGCCGTTCAATGATGGCCTCTACCGTGCCCTGGATATTGACTATGGCCCCTTTGGCACCATCACCAATGCCCAGGTGCCGCCGGCGCCTACCTTGGGCTGCACCACGCAGCCGTTCTGTGAAATCGTTGATTCCGTGCGCGATGCCCTTTCGAAAATCATACCCGATGAACGCCAGACCGCCGGCTGGGGCCCCGCTGCTTCCATCGTCTTGGCTGGCATTCACCCTGATACCGGCGCTTTTTATGGCCATTTTCATCCGAACGGCGGCTCTTCGGGCGGCGGTGGGGCAGCCCATGGCGCTGATGGCTGGTCCGGGGTTGGTTCCGAGAATTCTGGCGGCGCGGTGTTGAAGGAGCCAGTGGAATTGCTGGAGTACGAGATGCCGTTTCTGATCAGCCGCCTGGAATACCGCACGGATTCGGGCGGTGCGGGGCGATGGCGCGGCGGCCTGGCAGTGGATACGGAATGGGAACCCATCGATCATGAGCAGACCGCGCGCTTCCACGGTACCATCGATACTTTTCCCGCCCTCAGCGTCCAGGGCGCGAAATCGACCATGCTGGAACCTAAATTGGGGCAGCGCAATGCCATTGATCCCGATGGCAACATACGTAAATCGGGCAGCGCCTCGCGCTTGCATTCCACCCGTGGCGGCCGCCTGGAAATGTGTCCGCCGGGCGGCGGCGGCGTGGGTAACGCCTTTGATAGGGACGAGGAGGCGGTGCGCCGCGATGTCATTAATGGCTTTGTCTCCATAGAAGGCGCGGCCCTGGATTATGGCGTGGTCATTGATCCCGACAACAACGCCATAAACAAAACCAAAACAGCAAAGTTGCGTACAAGATGAGTCACCGCCTGGGTATTGATATCGGTGGAACCTTCACCGATTTTGTTCTGCTGTCTGACAATGGCGATCTGCAAGTCGCTAAGGTGTCTTCCAACCCCGAAGACCTCGACTCGGTGATTGACGAGGGGCTGGGCGAGCTGGCGGCGCAGTCCGGAATTGATATTCCGGCTTTGTTGCGGCAGTTCGATTTGATCGTGCACGGCACCACGATTGCCACCAACGCCCTGATCCAAGGCAAACTGGCGCGGACGGGCATGCTGTGCACTGCCGGCTTTCGTGATATTCTGGAGCTGCGCGAGGGTCTGAAGGAGCGGCGCTATGACTATATCCAGCCGCCGCCCACGCCCCTGGTGCCGCGCCATCTGCGCCTGCCCATCGATGAACGTATCAACAAGGACGGCTTAGTGTTGCAGCCTTTGGACGAGGCTCAGGTGCGGGCGGCGGCAGCGGTATTCCGCGACAATGGTGTCGAAGCGGTGGCCGTCTGCCTGCTATGGTCCATTGTCAACCCGGCTCACGAGGAGCGCATCCGCGATCTGTTGGCCGAGGAAATGCCTGGTGCGCCGGTCTATCTATCCTCCATCGTATCGCCGCAATTGCGGGAATACCCGCGTTTCTCGACCACCGCCTTGTGCGCCGCGCTGGGCAGCCGGTTGCATGACTATATCGGCCGTCTGGAAAGCAATCTGGAGGGTGCCGGATTTCACAAGGCGATCCGCTATATCCAATGCAACGGCGGCACTACATCAGCCGCTGGTTTGCGTGAACGGCCCGTTCTGGCCCTGGATTCCGGGCCGGCTGCTGGTCCCGCAGCGGGCCGTTTTTTTGGCCGGCTGTTCGATATCGACAATGTCATCACGCTGGATATGGGCGGTACCTCGTTGGATGTTAGCCTGGTCCATCAGGGCCATATTGACACCGCCAAGAACGTGGATGTACACCGTTATCGTGTTGCCGTGCCCATGGTCAATGTGCGCACCCTAGGCGCGGGCGGCGGCTCCATCGCCTGGATCGATGACAGCGGCCTGCTGCAGGTGGGCCCGCAAAGCGCGGAGGCCTGGCCCGGTCCCGCCTGTTATGGCCGTGGCGGAGAGGCGGCGACGGTGACCGATGCCAACGTCGCCTTGGGCTATTTCTCGGACCGCCAGCTTTTGGGCGGGGCCATGGCCATCGACGGCGATCTGGCCCGCGATAGCATCCGCGGCACAATTGCCAAGCCTCTGGGCGTCGATGGCTTGGAAGCCGCCTACGCGATCTACACCCTGGTGAACGAGAACATGGCCAACGCGGTGCGCCAGATTTCGACTGAACAGGGCCATGATCTGCGCGATTTCGCTTTCATATGCGGTGGTGGTTGCAGTGGTGCGCACGCAGCCCGCATCGCCGAGAGCCTTGGCGTAACGCGGATTATCGTGCCGCGCGTCGCCTCCCTGCTCTGTTCTTTTGGTGCCGTTATCGCTGATGTCCGCCATGATTACAGCCGTAACCATGCTGCCCGTTTCAGCGATTGCAATGCCGGCGATATTAACCGCCAATTCGGTGAAATGATGGCATCGGCCCGCGCCGATCTGGCGGCGGAGGGCTTTGATCCCGAGCATATCCGTCTGCAACGCACCATGGATGTGCGTTATCTGGGCGAGTTAGGGGTTCTGACCCTGACCTTAGCCGAGGCAGAGATTTTTGCCAACGGCATGGGGCCGATCGAAACCCTGTTTGATCAAGAGCACGAACGCGCCTTCACATTTGCTGATCCTGATTGCGAACGGGAGCTGATGGGCCTTGGCGTTATCGCTTATGGCCAGCGCGGTGCGCTGCTATCTCGTATCGCCATGCCGGGCGTGGGCGATCAGACGCCGGAACAGGCCATCAGCCATAGCCGCCAGGCTAGTTTCGCGCCTGATCAGAGCCTCATGGTTGCCGTATATGATGGTGCCAAGGTTGCCTTTGGTGGTGAGATTGAGGGCCCGGCGGTGATCGAGGAGGACACCACGACAATCCTGGTGCCGCCCGGTTGGCGGGCCCGGTTGGATGACAGTCACGCCTGGTTTATGTGGCGGCTAGATCAAGATTGAACAGGTCCAGGATGTCGTCGTTGTTTTCAAAGCTACCCCGGTGTAATTGATGCAGCGAATTCGGGGCGTAATCCGCCTCGCACATCCAGCCGCGCTCGAAAAATAGATCTCACATCGCCTGGTGCAAATCGGCGCTATGGGTGGCGAGAAGAATGCGTTTTACCTTTTGGCTGATCACATCCATTGCTACGGGCAGGACCTCGCGCTCCCCACCTTGGATATCCACATCCATCAGATCCACATGGTCAAGGGTTGAAAAATTCCCGTAGGGGCGTCGAAGAGACGAAACCAAAATCGAATTCCCGTGTGCCGCCTTCCACCGTATAAGGCTGCTGCACGCCGCAACGGCCATGGATAAGTAGGTCAAGCAGAACCTGCTCCGTTGTAATGTCGCCCTGCAGATTGGCGACGAATTGCCCCGACGCTGCCGTGATCGCGTTATGAATGGCGGCCTGCTCGAAGAATATTTCACCATCGTTAAAATTGGGAGGGGGTGTCGGTTTGGCCTAGACATCGACCGCCAATAGACTGTTGGACGGTGCATGGTCGGTAACAAAGGCATGTTGCGTCATCACGCCCAGAAAATTGGGTAAACAGCCGTCGGGCACCTCGCCCGCCATGGTTCGGTCGTGGCGAATGTGCGTACCGAGATTTTGAGCTGATCCATGATCTTCACTGTCCTTGGCTGGCTATCCAATCTAGGTATTTGATTATGGTTAAGGACGCCTTAAGAATGCCTAGAACAGCAGTATTTTTGGAGGACGCAGGGCGATGGCGGAACAATTTGATGCGATAATTATCGGCGCCGGGATCATCGGTGCCTCAGTCGGCTTGGAGCTGGCCAGGCGGGGTTGGCGTACTTTGAATGTTGACCGTCTTCCGGCCGCTGGCTATGGCTCCACTTCGGCCTCGTGCGCCATTATTCGCAGTCATTATTCGACCCTGGACGGTACCGCCCTGGCGTTCGAGGGTTATCAGTACTGGCGCCACTGGGTTGAGCACCTTGGGGTGGCGGACGAACGTGGCCTGGCCCGCTTTGAAGAAGTTGGTTGCGCGGTGATGAAAACGCTAAGCAACGGCTATCTGAAGTCGATATGCGAAAACCTTGATACCCTGGGCATCCTGTGGGAGGATTGGGACAACGAAACCCTGAAAAAACGGCTACCGATCTATGATCTGCGCTGTTTCGCGCCGGCCAAGCTGCCCGATGATCCAGGCTTCGGAGAGGCCACGGGACTAGCCATTGCGGGTGCGGCGTTCATGCCCCAGGCGGGCTATATTTCCGACCCGCAATTGGCGACCCACAATATCCAAATCGCGGCGGAAGCCGCCGGCGCGCGGTTTCAGTTCAATACGGATGTGATCAAGATTCACCAGGCGGACGGTGCGGTTCGCGGCGTTATCTTGGCCAATGGTGATGAAATCGAGGCGCCCGTCGTGGTCAACGTCGGCGGTCCTCATTCCGCTAAGGTCAATGAAATGGCCGGCGTGGCCGATGCGATGAAAATCAAGACCCGGGCCCTGCGTCAGGAAGTAGTACATCTGCCGTCACCGGATGGTTTCGATTACATGACCCACGGCCCCGTCGCCTCGGATAGCGATATCGCTTGCTATAGCCGGCCCGAGGTCGGCAATTATATTCTGTTTGGCAGCGAGGACCCGGAATGCGATGCCAGGGAGTGGGCCGATCCCGACAATTACAACACGGAATTTACGGCGCAGTGGCAGACCCAAGCATTGCGCGCCGGCCAGCGCGTCCCTGGTTTGAAAATTCCCAACCAGGCCGCCGGTGTTGTCTCTCTCTATGACGTGACGGACGATTGGATCCCGATTTACGATTGTTCGGACCTGCCGGGTTTTTACATGGCGATCGGTAGCTCGGGAAATCAGTTCAAGAACGCCCCCGTCGCGGGGGCCATGATGGCGGAACTGATCAGCCGCTGTCAGGATGGCCATGATCATGATGCCGACCCGGTCCGCTTTGACTACCTCTATACCAAGCGTCAGGCAAATATCGGCTTTTTCTCCCGCAATCGGGAGATTAATCCGAACAGCAGTTTCACCGTCCTGGGCTAGCATCGCAGTGCTGAAATCTATACCGATGAGCCGTGCCATGCCCTGGGTGCTACCTGATACCTAAGTAGGCATGAAAATATTAACGCTCATCCGTGATCATGATTGTAAAGGCTAGAAGCGGATAGAGATCGGGGATTGCCGCGTATCAATCAGAATGCGTTGCAGGAAAATTAGTGGCACACAAGCATTTTTGGCAGGCGTCCATAGGGGGCAGCGCCTAGTCTCAGAGATGCACGATGCTGCTGATCGGATTTTTGCAAAACGCAATATCTCATGGCCGAGTTGGTCGGAACCGACCTGCACCGCTACGTCTTTGTGCAGTCATCCATGATCGGTGTCTCGCTTTTCGCCGCCAACCTTGATGGCGCTGATCTACGCGGTATAACCCTGCGCCGCGCCAATCTGAAAGGCGCTAACATGGCCGAGGCAGATGTCCGTGACGGACGCCTATTCGTACAGAGCGAAAATGGCGGCTATCAGCGGATGGGTGATGGCATAAGCTGCATCGACGAAGCGACAATGGCGCGGGCGAACCTGTGTGGTGCCAACCTTAAATCGGCTGATATACGCTTTGCCAATTTGGGAGGCGCCGCATTGCAAAAGGTCGATTTGCGGCACCCCTATTTGGCGGACGCTATTTTTCTGGACGCGATTTAACGGGCGCCGATTTTCGCGATGCCGTATTGACAAACGCCGAGTTTCGCGGCGCCAGGGGCTTCAAACAATAAGGCTTGCGGCTAATTTCAGCGCCGCCCGCTCTGGACGGGCCTGAGGCTTGAGCGTATACAGGGCGCGCTCCTTACAGCCGGGATTGGGCTATCCGCCGGTTCCTGGGTTGAGCCGGCAAAGCCTATTCCCAATTGCCGAATTCCGCTTGAAGCACACTGAATTAGAGACACGCCGCCATGTATGATCTGCGTTGGATTCGCGAAAATCCCGAAGCCTTTGATGCTGGCATGGCCGCCCGTGGCGTGGCCCCGCAGGCCGCCGATATTCTATCCCGAGATGAAAAAGCCCGGGCCAACCGCACCATCCTGCAGGAGATGCAGAATCGCCGCAACGCGCTGTCGAAACAGATCGGCGCGGCAAAATCGAAAGGCGAGGATGCCGATCAACTGATCGCCGAGGTCGGTGATCTGAAAGGCGCCCTGCTAAGCGGTGAAGAGACGGAGCGCGAGCTTTCCCAAAGCCTGCGCGAAACCTTGTCCGGTCTGCCCAATCAGCCTGAAGCAGACGTACCCATGGGCCCGGATGAAGAGGCCAATATCGAAGTACGCCGCCACGGAACAGCACCGGTTTTCGACTTCGAACCAAGGGAGCATTTCGAGATTGGCGAGGCCCTGGGCCTGATGGATTTTGAGGCCGCCTCGAAATTATCCGGCTCCCGCTTCGTCGTGCTGCGCGGTGCGTTGGCGCGGTTGGAACGCGCTCTATCGGCCTTCATGCTGGATATACACAGTACCGAGTTCGGTTATACCGAGACCTCCGTGCCCTTGCTGGTACGTGAGCACACCGCCTTTGGCACGGGCAATCTGCCGAAATTCGAGGAAGATCTGTTTAAGACCACGGATGGCTTTTATCTGATCCCCACGGCCGAAATGGTGCTGACTAATCTGGTCCGCGACGGTGTCCTGGGCGAGGATGAATTGCCCTTACGCTATATTGCCCATACGCCCTGTTTCCGGTCCGAGGCAGGTGCTTCGGGCCGCGATACGCGGGGCATGTTGCGCCAGCATCAATTTTATAAGGTCGAGATGGTTTCGATCGCCCATCCCGACGATTCCAAGAACGAACTAGACCGCATGACCGGCTGTGCCGAAGCCATCCTGCAGCGTCTTGGCATACCGTATCGGGCGATGCTGCTCAGCAGTGGCGACATGGGTTTTTCGGCGCAGCGGACCTATGACCTGGAAGGCTGGATGCCTGGGCAGGATTGCTACCGGGAAATCTCCTCCTGCTCCAACTGCGGCGATTTTCAGGCCCGGCGCATGAGCGCACGTTACAAGCCAAAACAGGGTAAGGGCACTAACTTCGTCCATACCTTGAACGGTTCCGGCCTCGCGGTGGGACGGACTCTGATCGCAGTGATGGAGAATTATCAACTGGCCGACGGCGGCTTTGCCATACCCGAGGCTCTGCAACCCTACATGGGTGGAATGACAAGGATTGTCTGAGTATGGCCAAAAAACCGGCCCCCAAGCTCGCTAATTTACTGCGTACGCGCATCCTGTTGACCAACGACGATGGCATCAATGCACCTGGCATGAAAGTGCTACAACGCATCGCCAATGCCCTTTCCGACGATGTCTGGGTGGTCGCGCCCGAGACCGAACATAGTGGTGCAGGACATTCCTTGACCCTGACCGATCCGCTGCGTCTGCGTAAAATATCCTCGCGCAAGTACGCAGTGCAGGGCACGCCGACAGATTGCGTCATGATGGCCATGAGCCAGGTCATGGCGGACAAGCGCCCGGATTTGCTGCTCTCGGGCGTAAACCGGGGCGCCAACATGGGCGAGGATGTTACCTATTCCGGCACTATTGCCGCCGCCATGGAAGGCACCCTTGTGGGTGTGCCTTCGATCGCACTGAGCCAATCCTTTGCCAACCGCAAGGTCATGCACTGGCCTACGGCAGAAAAACATGCCGGAGATATTATCCGCCGTCTGGTGGCGCTGGGTTGGTCCAGGGAGGTCTTGATGAACGTTAATTTTCCCGATGTGCTACCCGGCGACGTAAAGGGCGTGGAGATCTGCCGCCAGGGCCGGCGTGACATCACGGCGCTGAACATAGAGGAGCGCATTGATGCCAGGGAACGGCCGTACTACTGGCTCGGCTACCGCCCTATTCATGGCACGCCGAAGGCGGGCACCGACCTGGCGGTGACCGAGTTTGGACGCATCGCCATCACGCCCTTGCATATGGATCTGACGGAAAACAAGTCGCTAAAACAGCTTAAGGCATCCTTTTTCGGATGAGTTACGAGGCGCACAAGATCCGCCTCATCATGGAGCTGCGTAAGCAGGGCATTACCGACAAACGGGTTTTGAGCGCCATTGAGCGCGTGCCCAGGGAATTGTTCGTACCCGAGGCGTTGCGTTCCGAAGCCTACGAGAACCTGCCTCTTCCCATCAACCAGGGCCAGACCATCAGCCAACCCTTTATCGTCGCATTCATGACCCAGGCCCTGCAATTGGGTGAACGTGACCGGGTCTTGGAAATCGGTACCGGGTCGGGCTATCAGGCTGCCGTTCTGGCCAAGCTCTGCCGGCGTGTCTGCACCATTGAGCGCTATCGTTCATTGCTGGCCCAGGCCGAAACCTGTTTCAAGGCACTGAAGCTGCACAATATCTCCACCCGTTTGAGCGATGGTGCTAAGGGCTGGCCGGAATTGGCGACTTTTCCCCGTATCATCGTTACCGCCGCCGCGCCCAGCATGCCCGGCATTCTGGCCGATCAATTGGGTGAGGGCGGTATCATGGTGGTACCCGTGGGGGTGCCGGGGGACCAGACCCTGATCCGTCTGACCAGAGACAGCAATGGCTTTCATGAAGAGGTCCTGTTGCCAGTCCGTTTTGTGCCCCTTGTCGAAGGTATGCCGTCCGGAAGACAATAGGGACGATAATACGAGTAGAAGAAGACTTTGTGGTTCAGGAGGAAATGTAATGGAATTCGATCTCATGGCCCGGGCCTCAAACTGGGAAAACTCCGCCGACCTGGCCCAGCGCCTTGAAGGTGCCGGGTTTTCCGGCATGCTGGTGACCGAGGCCAGCCAGGTGCCCTGGATGGCCATTACCGCCGCTGCAATGGCTGCCAAAAAGCTTGAATTCAGCACCGGAATTGCCGTGGCGTTTCCCCGCAGCCCCATGATGTCGGCCCAAATCGCCTGGGAATTGGCCGCTAATACCAAGGGCCGCTTTCGGCTTGGCCTGGGCAGTCAGGTCAAGGCGCATGTCACCCGGCGCTATGCCTCGGTTTTCGACCGCCCGGCGCCGCAGATGAAGGATTACCTGCAAGCTGTCCGTGCCTGCCTGAAGGCTTTTTGCCGCGAGGGGCCATTGCAGCACGAGGGGCCGTATTACAATCTTAGCCTGTTGCCTGAACAGTGGACGCCCGCACGGCACGATTATGAAGATGTCAAACTGGATATTTCCGCCGTCGGACCCTACATGACCAAGGTCGCCGGCGAGTTGGCGGACGGCGTGCATGTGCACCCTATGCATTCCATACCCTACATCCAAAACCGACTGTTGCCGAACCTGGCGGAAGGCGCGGCCCAGGTTGGCCGTGACCCTGCCGGAATCGACCTGATTATTCCAGTTTTCGCCATCGCCGGCGATAGCTCGGAGGAGCGTAATTGGGGCGTACAGCGCGCCAAGACGCAGATCGGTTTCTATGGCGCCACGCCGAACTATTCCTTCCAGTTCGATGATCTGGGTTACGAGGGCATGCGCGATAAATTTCGGGTGCATCTGAAAAGCGGCGATAACGATGCCCTTGTCGGCCTCGTCAGTGACGAGATACTGGATCATTTCGGCCTTGTCGCCCGTTGGGATGACATGGCGGACAAGCTGATCGCCCGTTATCAGGGTACGGCTGCCAGAGTGGTGATGTATCTGGCAGAGGAATCGATCCACCAGAACCCGGACAACCTTGGTAAATGGAGCGAAATTGCCCGCGCCGTTCGCGCAGCCTAAACTAGGTTTATAGGCCTTCGCAGTAGAGTTTGCCGTCGGGCGCGGTGGGGGGTATCGTGCCGCCATGCGGAGCATGCGGATAAAATCATTTGTGGGGCTGGCGGTATTGTTGACCGTGGCGGCCTGCGCCCGTTCGGTGCCCGCACCCCTTGTCTATGGCAGTCAATCCAGCGCGACCAGCAAAACGCCGGCAGCGCCGCGAAAGGCTAACTCCGCCGCCACTGCCGTGGCGGCGGGTAGCTACAGCGTGGCGGCGGATGAAACCCTGTATGCCATCGCCCGACGTTCCGGCGTCGATCTGCGCGATCTGATCGCGGCCAATGATCTGCGCCCGCCGTATCGACTACAGCGGGGCCAGCGGCTGAAAATTCCCGCCGTGCGCTATCACCGGGTCGTAGCGGGGGAAACGCTGTATTCAATTTCGCGCAGGCACCGTGTCTCGCTCTATGCCCTGGCGCGGCGCAACCATGTGGCGCCGCCCTATAAAATCCGGCCCGGCCAGCGCCTTAGCCTGCCAAGCAGCGAGACACGGATCGCGAAATCAGCCAGCCCACAGGAAGTAACCGCCGTGCCCAGACCGGCCGGAAAAGCCAGGAAGCCGAAATTCACTAGGCGAAATCCGGTTACCACCAAACTGCCGGCACGCGCCAGCGGCCGCTTTGCCTGGCCGGTTCAGGGCCGGGTCATTTCACGCTTTGGCGTCAAGGCCAACGGTCTGCATAACGATGGTATCAATATCGCGGTGAAACCCGGTGCGCCGGTGCGAGCGGCCGATAACGGCGTGGTGGTTTATGCGGGTAACGAACTACGGGGTTTCGGCAATTTGTTATTGCTGCGCCACAAGGGTGGATGGCTGACCGCGTATGGCCATAACCAGACCTTGGTGGTCAGGGTCGGCGATGTGGTGCGCAAAGGCCAGCGTATCGCACGGGCGGGCAGTACCGGCAATACAAACCGCCCGCAACTACATTTCGAAATCCGCAAGGGCCGCCGCGCCGTAAATCCAGCCCGGTATCTGGCCTCCCGCCAAGCTGCCCTGAAGATCGAACCTAATCGATCCTGACGCCTAAACGCCCGGCCAGATCTTGAATGAACTGCCAAGCCACCCGGCCATTGCGGGCGCCCCGGGTGACCGACCATTCGATGGCCTGGGCACGCAGGTCCTCGTCGCTGATATCCAGGCCATAATGTTCGCAATAACCCTGCAGCATGCTGATGAAATCATCCTGGCTGCAGTTATGAAAGCCCAGCCACAATCCAAAACGGTCGGAGAGGGAGACCTTTTCCTCCGTCGCTTCCGAGGGGTTGATTGAGGTCGAGCGTTCGTTCTCCATCATGTCGCGCGGCATCAGGTGTCGGCGGTTAGAAGTGGCGTAAAAGATCACATTGCCGGGCCGGCCCTCGATTCCGCCTTCCAGGATCGCTTTCAGGGATTTGTACGCCGCATCGTCATGGTCAAAGGATAGATCATCGCAAAACAGTACGTAGCGATGCTCGCTCTGCCGCATCAATGTCAACAATTGGGGCAGGGAGGGTATATCTTCACGATGAATTTCCACCAGTTTCAAGGCGCCGGGTGTTTCCTGAACAATGGCGCCGTGCAAGGCCTTCACCAGGCTGCTCTTGCCGGTGCCGCGCGCGCCCCACAACAAGGCATTATTGGCCGGCAGCCCTTCCGTGAAGCGACGGGTATTCTCCGAGAGGATATCGCATTGAGTTTCGATGCCTTGCAATAGGTAGAGCTCAATGCGGCTGACCTTGGTGACTGGCGCGAGCCGGCCTTTGTCGGCATGCCAAACAAAGGCATCGGCGGCGCTTAGATCGATGGTATCGATCTTGGGCGGTGCCATGCGTTCCAGGGCATCGGCGATGCGGGCCAAAAGGGGCGCGACGTCAGCATTCAGGGCGGATGTAGTGTCTGATTTGGAAGCGGACATGAAATTCTCTTGGCCTAATATTTCTGGAAGGCCGGGAACGTAGTCCCGCCGGCCCGTGCGGTCAACGGTCAGTTTGTCGCGCGCCTCCGTTGCGAATTCATTGTAAACTACCGCCATATTTTGAGACCGTCCACAGAGTGAGCACCTTGTCAGATTCAACCGCCGCCGCCGTTAACATTCTTGCTAAGCCGATTGGCCCCTTGTGCAATTTGTCCTGCGAGTATTGCTTCTATCTCGAGAAGACGGAGATGTATCCCGACAGATCCGATTTCCGGATGAGCGATACGGTGCTGGAAACCTATGTCGAACGGCAAATCGAGGCACAGCCAGGGCCCGAAATCCATTTTATGTGGCAGGGCGGCGAACCGACTTTGATGGGTTTGAATTTCTTCAAGCGCGTCGTCGCCTTGCAGGAACGCCATGCCCCGACCGGGCGCCGCATCACCAACGCCCTGCAAAGCAACGGCCTGGCGTTCACGGACGATTGGGGCCGTTTCCTTCATGACAATAACTTTCTGGTTGGATTGAGCCTGGATGGTCCCGCCGACCTGCATGATGGCTATCGCCGCGATCACCTGGGGCGGCCCACCCATGCACGGGTACTGAAAAGCCTCGAGATTCTGCAGCGGCACAAGGTCGAGGTGAATGCCATGGCTACGGTGAACGCCGTCAATGAGCACCATCCGCTCAAAGTCTACCGCCACCTCAAAGGCCTGGGTTTTCGCTTCATGCAGTTTATTCCCATTGTCGAGCGGGTAGGGGTGGACGGTGACCTCGCCGGGCCACCATCCTTGGCTAACGGAGCCGCCGAAGCCGCTGAAAACTGCCGCACGGCCGATTTTTGCGCTGAGCCGCGCCTTTACGGCGATTTCATGTGCGCCATTTTTGATGAATGGATCGCCAAGGACGTCAGCAGGGTTTTCGTGCAGATGTTCGACGTCATCCTGGCCGGCACCATGGGCGAACCTATTAGCCTGTGCCTGTTCGCCGAAACTTGCGGCAGAAATCCAGCCATGGAAAGCAACGGTGATCTTTACGCCTGCGATCACTTTGTCTATCCGCAATACCGGCTGGGTAACATCTGCGACGGAAACCTCGACGAAATGGTCTCGGCGCCGCAACAGCGGCGGTTTGGGCAGGCCAAGAAGAGTGATTTGCCCCGGCAGTGCATGAATTGTGCAGACCTATCTCTTTGCAATGGGGGTTGTCCCAAGCATCGGTTTGCGAGAACCAAGTCCGGTCAGGCGGGCTTGAATCATCTTTGCCAGGGCTATCGACGCATATACAGCCACACCCGCCCGGCAATGGCGCGCATGGCGGAATTGCTACGTCAACGCCGTCCCGCCGTTGGGATCATGACGGACGCCGGGCATGGAAACAGGAAGCCTGGCCGAAATGACCCCTGCCACTGCGGCAGTGGCCTGAAGTACAAGAAATGCTGCGCGCCACGGTGATGGTGTTCATGCCGTCCACTATTGGATAATCCAGACACTTATCGGGGAGAAGATAAATTGGCACACAAGAGATTTCGCAAATTCAACATGCGCGACCGATACGTGGGCAAGGTTGGCCATGATATTGATTTCGGCCTTTGCATGGCGGTGAAAGCCGGCAACCGGGTCTTTCTGCGCGGGCAGTCGGCGACCTCTCTGAACGGAGTCTATGCCGGCGACGATCCGGCCGCCCAGACCGAGACCGCCATGACCAACGTGAAAGCACTGTTGGAGGAAGCCGGCGCTGAACTGGCGCACATCTGCAAAACGACCATCTACATAACCGACTATGCCTACCGCGAGCCTGTATACCGGGTGATCGGACGCTGGCTTGAAGGGGTCTACCCCTGTTCGACTGGACTTATTGTCGCTGGCCTCGCCAAACCCGAGCTGAAAATGGAAATCGACATCGAGGCGATCATACCGGAATGAGACGGCACTTAAAATTCGACTGGCCAGGACTTGCCGTGCGACGGAACGAGCAGCACCTGATAGAGTGCGCCTCGAGTGCTGATGGCATGTTTGCTTTAGCGTTTGCAATCTACCACGGCGGGGCTATAGTCCGCCGCCTTAAATGACCGTTCTAAACGCGACTTAATTTCTGACCCAAGACACTAGATACCGGAGAATTCTTTATGCTCATTTCGCCCGCTTTTGCGCAGGCCGGCGGCGCGGCCGACGGCGGCATGTTCGTACAGTTGATGCCCCTGTTGCTGATTTTCGTCGTGTTTTGGTTCTTTTTGATCCGCCCGCAGCAGAAAAAGGCCAAGGAACATCGTGAAATGGTCTCCAACGTGCGCCGCGGCGACCAGGTGGTCACCGGCGGCGGTCTGTTCGGCAAGGTGACCAAGGTCATTGACGACACCACGGTGCAGGTGGAGTTGGCGGAAAATGTTCGGGTCAAAGTGATCTCCTCCACCCTGACGGATGTGCTCGCCAAGGGCGCGCCGGTTTCCGGTGCCGGCGGCGGCAAGAATGACGCCAAGTCCGACGCCGCCAACGATGGCGCGCCGCCAGCGAAAAAGTCACTGTTCAGCTTCGGTTCAAAAAAATAGTTCAATAGCTCAAAGCGGCCCACGTCATGCTGTATTTTGCTCCCTGGAAAGTCGCCCTGGTCGCTATTCTCTGCGTACTGGGCCTTGCCTTCACGGTTCCCAATTTTGTCTCGGAAAAGACCGCCGAGGGCTTGCCCGACTGGCTACCTCATAAGCAGGTCAATTTGGGCCTTGATCTGCAAGGCGGCAGCCATCTGTTGCTGGAGGTCGAAGCGGCGGTGGTTGTCGAGGAACGGCTGGCGGCGTTGGTCGATTCCGTACGCCCGGCCCTGCGGAGCAAACGTATTGGTTACCGTGCTCTGGGCCAGCAGGACAATGCGGTAACCGTCACTATTCGCAAACCTGAACAGTTGGAGCAGGCACTCTCGGAAATTCGCAAACTGGCGGTGCCGGTCCAGGCTAATGCCATAGCCGGCATCGCCGGCGGGCAAGACATCTTGGTCGAAGTCGTCGATGGCAACAAAATTCAGGTTACCTTGACGGAAGAGGCGATCAGGGAGCGGCGGCGTTCGGCCATCGAACAGTCAATCGAAATCGTGCGCCGGCGCATAGACGAACTGGGCACGCGGGAGCCGACCATTCAACGCCAGGGCGACGAGCGTATCCTGGTGCAGGTGCCAGGTCTGCAAGATCCCGAGCGGTTAAAGAATATTCTGGGCAAGACTGCCAAGATGGTCTTTCGTCTGGTTGACGTGACCACATCGCCGGCAGAGATCATGGGCGGAGCACGAACGCCGCCCGGTTCGGAGCTGTTGGAATCCGATGAACGCAGGGTCGGTGAAGATGGGGGCGATGGCGGCCCGGCGAATATGTTCGTGGTGCGCAAGCGGGTAATGGTCAGCGGCGATACCCTGGTGGACAGCTCGGCGACGTTTCAGGACAACATGCCGGTGGTCTCCTTCCGCTTTGACAGCGTGGGCGCCAAGCGCTTTGGTGATGCCACAGCCAAGAACGTGGGTCGGCCCTTCGCCATCGTGCTTGACCGCCGGGTGATTTCGGCGCCTGTCATTCGTGAGCCGATTTTAGGAGGCACCGGAATCATCAGCGGCAATTTCACGGTACAGGAAGTACAGGATCTGTCATTGCTGCTGCGCGCGGGCGCCTTGCCGGCACCGCTGAAAATTCTGGAGGAACGCACGGTGGGTCCGGCGTTGGGCGCCGATTCAGTTGCAGCTGGTAAAATCGCCTGCATCATCGCCTTTGTTGCCGTGATGATTTTCATGGTGCTGTCCTATGGCATCTTTGGCTTGGTCGCCGACGTGGCACTGATCATCAACCTATTCCTGATCATGGGGGCTCTCTCGGTCTTGCAGGCAACACTGACCCTGCCGGGCATCGCGGGCATCGTGCTGACCATCGGCATGGCGGTGGATGCCAATGTTCTGGTGTTCGAGCGCATACGCGAAGAAATACGCACCGGAAAGACGCCATTCGCTGCCATGGAGGCAGGCTATCGACGCGCCGTGGGCACGATCTTCGATGCCAATATCACCACTTTCATAGCCGCCGTGATCCTGTTCGTCATGGGGTCGGGTCCGATCAAGGGTTTCTCGGTGACCTTGGGCATCGGCATTGTCACTTCGGTTTTCACTGCCGTCGTCGTGACCCGGATGATCATGGTGTTCTGGCTGCGCCGTACCCGGCCCGTGGCGCTGCCGATATAGGGGATTGGATATGTTTCAGATCAAACTGGTCCCCACCAAGACCAATGTTCCTTTCGTCAACTGGCGCAAGCCGGCCATGGCCGCCTCGGCCCTGCTGGTGCTGGTCTCGGTCGTCATGGCATTTGTGCCGGGGCCGAATTTCGGCATCGATTTCCGTGGCGGCATTCTGATCGAGGTGCAAACCAGGGGTCCGGCGGATTTGAGCGACCTGCGTACTAAAACAGGCGGTCTGGGCCTGGGCGAAATTTCACTGCAGGAATTTGGCGCCGTCGACACGGTCCTGATCCGCATTGAAAAGCAGCCCGGCGATGCCACGGCGCAACAGAAGGCAGTGGCTAAAGTCCACGCTGCGTTAGGCGGTGACCTGGAATACCGCCGTACCGAATTCGTCGGCCCCAAGGTCAGTGGCGAATTGATCGAGGCCGGGGCGATCGCCATCGCGCTCTCTGTGGTTTTGATGCTAATCTATATTTGGTTCCGCTTTGAATGGCATTTTGGCGTCGGCGCCGTCGTTGCTCTGGTGCATGACGTTGCTCTGTCCATTGGCATGTTCGCCATCACTCAGATGGAGTTCAACCTCTCCACCATCGCCGCCCTGTTGACCATCGTCGGCTACTCCATCAACGATACAGTTGTGGTTTATGACCGGGTGCGTGAAAATCTACGCAAATATAAATCCATGGAATTGACTGAGGTTCTGAACCTCTCGATCAACGATACCCTGTCGCGCACCTCCATGACTTCTGTCACCACCCTGCTGGCTTTGGTGGCGCTGTTTATCTTTGGCGGGCCCGTGATCCAAGGTTTTGTTTTCGCAATGATCTGGGGCGTAATCGTAGGGACATATTCTTCGGTCTTTATCGCGGCTCCGCTATTGATCGTGCTGGGCCTGGGCAAACGCCACCGCGGTGATGAAGATGGCGCGGTGAAATTCACCTCCTAGACGATTATGGATATCACGCCTCCTGTAGCCGCTGATCGACAGTTGATCGACGGCTATGGTGATGGCGGTTTTCGTGTCTCGGGCATCCGGTATGAAGGCTCAGTCCTGGTCTTGCCGGGCCAGACAATAGCTTGGTCCGTCGAAGACATAAGCAACCTGGGCATCAATGATTTGGCGCCGGTCCGTGATGCAGCGGAGGCGGTGGGCGTACTGTTGCTGGGCTGTGGCAAGAACGGTGCTCTGATTGATTCCGCCTTGCGCGCCGAGGTCCGCGAATGGGGTGTGGTAATCGAGGCCATGGGCACGGGAGCGGCTTGCCGTACCTACAACGTCCTCCTCGCCGAAGGCCGTGACGTTGCTGCCGCCCTGATCCCGATGGAGTAGATTAGATATGTTTTCGTATTGGATCCCCATCACTATCTTTGCCGCCTTCATGCAGAACCTGCGTTCGGTCCTGCAGAAGCATATCAAGGGCCGGCTCTCCACCGGTGGCGCCTCCTATGTACGCTTTCTCTATGCGTTGCCCCTGTCCTATGTTCTGTTGTGGGCCGTGCTTAGTTACGGCGGTCATGCCCTGCCGGAGGTTAATGCAACCTTCTTGATCTATTGTTTTCTGGGTGGGCTGTCGCAGATACTATTCACTTTTATTCTGATCTATCTGTTCTCGTTGCGGAATTTTGCCGTGGGCACGACCTTTTCCAAGACCGAGATCTTGCAGATCGCCCTGCTGGGCCTGATCCTGCTAGGCGACGAGGTCAGCATGGCGGGCACGGCGGCGATCATGCTGGGTCTGGTCGGCGTGATCTTGCTGTCCATGGCCCAGTCGGCGTTGAGCTGGAGCAATCTTGCGACCTCGCTGTTCGAAAAATCAACCCTGGTCGGTTTAATCTGTGGTGCGTTCCTGGGCTCTTCCGTAGTCTTCTTTCGGGGCGCCATTCTGGCTCTGGGTGATATGGACGTGATGATCCGCGCCTCATTCGCCCTGGCCGTCGCCTTGTCCATGCAGACTGTGATGCTGGGGGGGTATCTTTTGTGGCGAGAGCCGGGCCAGATAACGGCTGTATTCCGCCATTGGAAACCAGCCTCCGCCGTTGGCGTCGTTGGCTTTCTGGGCTCGGTCGGCTGGTTCACCGCCTTCACCCTGCAAAACGCCGCTTACGTCCGGGCGGTAGGGCAAATCGAGCTGATTTTCACTTTTGCCGCCTCGGTGTTTTTCTTCAAGGAAAAGACCACGCGCATGGAATTGGCCGGCATCGCCCTGGTCATGATAGCCATTGTCGTCATCATCCTGACGGGTTAGGGCAGTACGGATCGCTGTAATACAGGAGCCGTGAAGAATATTCCGATGACAGCCATTGCCTGGCTGGACAGCGAAACCGCGTAGACAGTATAGTTTTATAACAACCCGCGTGTCGGAGCCGATGCGTAAACGAAATGACGCCGGCGCTGTTTGGCGCGTATGGGAGGAAGGGCTATTCCCCTCTTTAAAGCCGAGAAGACCCAGGTCACCAAGAACGTCGGCATCTGGGATGTTGAACTGGCCGAAGATGACTGCAAGGCTTGCGGTTTCTGCAGCAACATCTGCCCGGTGGATGTCTTTGCCTCGCGCGAGGTGCCCAACCGACTGGGCTGGTTTTCTGTCTATGTGAAACACGAACAAAACTGCTTTGGCTGTATGCTGTGTTTCCAGATCTGCCCGGACTTCTGTATCGACGTAACCGCCAAGACGCGGCCGGCAGCGAAGCCGGGTAAGGAAAAAATTTCATGACACTGACCGAAGGACTGGTGGCCCCTTGGGCCGAATGGCAAGAAACATATCAGGATGGCCAACGGCTGTTGGAGGCCGGCACCTATGCTCTGACCGAGGGCGCGGTCGCCGCCGGTCTGGGCGTATTCGCGGGCTATCCGATTACGCCTGCGACCGACATCGCCGAATACATGTCAAAGCGCCTGCCGCAGATCGACGGCTTCTATCTGCAGGCCGAGGACGAGCTGGCCGGCATGCATATATGCGCCGGCGCTTCTCTGGGCGGGCAGAAGGTGATGACGGCGACCTCCGGCCCCGGCTTTACCTTGATGCACGATGCCTACGGCTGGGCCATCGTCAACGAAATACCGGTTGTGGTGGTGGACGCCATGCGCGTCGGTCCGGTAAGCGGCATTACCGGCGCGCCGGGACAGGGTGAATTCTATGTCTCGCGCTATTGCAGCCACGGCGGCAATATAGAGACCATTGTGCTGTCGCCGAATAGCGTGCAGGAAACCTTCTGGCTGACAATCGACGCCTTCAATTTGGCTGAGCGTTTCCGCACCGTGGTGACGGTGCTGACCGATCAGGTGATCTCGGATATGTCCGAAGATCTGTTCCTGCCCGGCGATTATGGCGATCTCGCCGACATCGTGGTGCCGAGACGGCATAATCTGGAAATGCCGTTCTTTCCGGGTAATAATTCGGACATCGACCTAGCCCCGAATGTCATCGGTGAGGGCACCGGGGTCTGTGTCTCGCCCTATACCCACACCGAGGAAGGTTATGACATCGAGGATATGGAGGCGCAGTGGGCCCAGACCTTCCGGCTGATCAACAAGATCCGCCACCACAAGGAAGAAATCCTGCGTTATGAAGCGATTGGCCTGGAAGATGCCGAGGTTGTTGCGGTTGCCTACGGCGCTACTTCCCGCACGGTGAAGACCGCCGTCGAGGAAGCCCGCAGGCAGGGCGTCAAGGCCGGGTTCTTGCGGCTGATCTCGTTGTGGCCCTTTCCCGACGAGTTGTTAGAAATGGACCTGCTCTATCTGGTCTGTGAACTGAACTACGACGGCCAATTGGTGCGCGAAGTGATGCGCGCCGCCCCGGACAAGAAAAAGGTGCATTTCATGGGCAAGAGCGGCGAGATGCATACTGTGGCGGAGGTTTGCGAGGCGCTTCAGAGCGTTAACAAGGATCAGAAAATGCCCGAACAGCCCTTTATCTGGACGGAGGTTAGGTGATGAATAAACTGGCCAAGAAATATCTGCGCCCGGAACTGGTCCCGACCAAGGCCTGCCAGGGCTGCGCCATCGGCTCCATCGAACATTGGTTACTGCAGGCGATTGATGAATCGGGATTGAAACTGGAAGACGTCATCTTTGGTGCCGGTATCGGCTGTGTCGGCAGGCAGACCTTTGCCACTTGGGGCGGCGATAATTTCGGCGCTACTCATGGCCGTGCCCTGGCGGTCGCCACCGGCCTGAAGGTGGCCCGTCCCGACAAGCAGATCATGCTGGTGGTCGGCGACGGCGATGCCTCGTCGATCGGCGCCTCGCATCTGGTTCACGCCGCCCGGCGCAATGTCGGGGTTACGGTGATCTGCGAGGATAATATGGGTTACGAATCAACCGGCGGCCAGTTCTCGCCAACTACGCCGGAGGGATACGTGACCAATTCGTCTCCCTATGGCATGGTCGAGCAATCATTTGATCCCTGCGATCTGGTGATCGCCGCCGGTGCCACATTCGTCGCCGAGACCACCGCCGTGCAATGGCGCCAAACCGTCAAGATCGTCAAGATGGCACTGGCCAACGATGGTTTTTCCTTTGTCCACATCCGTTTTCCTTGCGTCCAGAATTTCGGCGCTTCGGCCCTTGGCAGCCGCGATCCGTTGTACAACATGGAGTGGATTCATGATCATACCAAGGGCAGGACCGATGATGGCGAGGAAACTGATTTCGCCTGGACGACCGGCATTAAGCATGATGCCTCCAATAGCCGGCCGGAGTACTCCAAAGTATTACGCGATCTGAACACACGGGTTCGCGCCGATATGGACGCGCCGGCATGAAGCCGCGCACGGAAATACTGATAAGCGGCTTTGGCGGCCAAGGGGTGGTCCGCATGGCCCTGATCCTGGGGCGTAGCGCGGTCGATCAGGGACACCGGGTGACCATGTTGAAAAGCCATGGTACCGAGACCCGAGGCGGCTATGTGCGTGCGCAACTGGTGATCTCGCCGGAGTATGTGGACAGTCCAGTGGTCGAGAACGCCGATCTATTCGTTGCTTTTTCCGCCCCGGCCTACACTAAATTTTATGATCTGTGCGGCGGTAAGATTTTGTACGATCCTGAAATGGTCGAGGACATCCACGGCGATGCGCCCGAGCGGCACGTGGAGGTTCCCTCCCGCGCCTTGGCGCGGGAATATTTAGACGATGCCCTTTTTGCTAACATGGTGATGCTGGGCGCCTTGGCCCGCCTGGCGGCGATGGATCTAGCTGTGATGAAGGATGTCATGGTGGATGTCATTCCGCGGGCCCATGAACAAAACCTGCGCGCCCTAGATATAGGCCATGGCCTGGAGGTGGCCTCGGGAGGTGCCTAGCCGATCCGGGGCTGACGGGACGCCCCCTTGGCGCCACGCCTGGCCGGCGCATCTTCCCGCCACGCTTGACTACCCCGACGTGCCGGCCTGGTGGCTGTTGCAGCGTAATCTCGAACGTTTTTCCGAACGCTCTGCATTGTGCATTATCGACCATGAAAGTGGTACCGAAACCCGCAATATAACCTACCGAGAGCTTTGGCGCTCGGTACAAGCCCTGGCTGGCGGTCTGCGTGAACTGGGCATTGGCCAGGGTGGCCACGTCGCCCTGGCGTTGGGCAACTGCGCCGAACTGGTGATGGGTTATCACGCCGCCTGGTTGCTGGGGGCGACGGTGGTACCGATCAACCCGGCCCTGACCGAGGGCGAAGCCACTTCTCTATTGGCAGACGCCGAGGCTGACATTCTACTGGCCACCTACGCACGGGCGGAGGTGGCCGACAAGGTCGCCGCCAACTTGGGCATCCAATTGGTACTGGCCGACGAAAGTGAAGCCGCGCCGCAGGCCGGCGCCCTGACCTTAGCGGAGCTGCTGGCATTTTCCGGAGAAGAAATCACGCCTTGTCCGCTCGACCCGGCGGAAGATGTGGCGGTGCTGCTCTATACCGGCGGCACCACCGGCCAGCCTAAGGGCGCGATGCTGAGCCACCGAAACATCGTCGCCAACACCATGCAGTTTGCCGAATGGTATGCCTTCGAAACAGGCGCCGAAACCTGCATTGGCGCCCTACCCATGTTTCACAGCGGCGGCATGTCGGGGGCCCTGAACGTGCCTTTGTATGCAGGCGCGACGATCCTGCTGTTCCAACACTTTCGCCCAGGCGTGATCGCCCGGACGGTGGAACATTACGGCGCCACCCGTTTGTTCGGTGTGCCAACCATGTTCATCGCCTTGCTCAATGACGAGACGGCGCAGGCAGCCGATTATTCATCACTGCGCGCCTGCCGCACCTCGGCTGCGCCATTGCCAGCCAGTGTCAAGGCGGCATTCGACGAGCTGGTTGGCCGCGAGGTGCTGATCGAAGGCTATGGCCTGACGGAAACCAGCCCGCTGACCCATGCCAATCCACCACACCGGGCCAAGCCGGGCTCGATCGGCATACCGCTTCGCGACACCGACGCTAAGATTGTGGATCCCGACACCGGAACCGATCTGATGGCGGGCGAGGCAGGCGAGTTGGTGATCCGTGGACCGCAAGTGATGAAGGCCTATTGGAAGCGGCCGGAGGAAACGGCGATGGCGATGGCGGGCGGCTGGTTCCATACCGGTGATATCGCGTTGATGGATGCCGAGGGTTATTTCACCATCGTTGACCGCAAGAAAGACCTGATCAACAGCGCCGGCTATAAGGTCTGGCCGCGCGAGGTGGAGGAAGTCATTTATGCCCATCCGGCGGTGCAATTGGCCGCCGTGACCGGGCAGCCCGACGACTATTGGGGTGAGGTGGTGAAGGCCTTCGTGGTGCTGAAGGAAAGTCATCGTGGCTTGGTGGCGGAAGGCGATATCATTACTTTCTGCAAGCAGCGCATGGTCGGCTACAAGGTGCCGCGCGCGGTTGAATTTCGGGAAGAACTACCGCTCAGCGCGACCGGCAAAATGTTCCGGCGATTGTTGAAGGAATAGTGCCTCCAGCCGTGCGCAATGGCCAACCGGCGATAGCGCACGCGAACTGGCGCCTCCATGAAGAGCCCCATGTCATTAATCCGCGCTAATTTGACCTGAACCGTGACGCCGGCGTCGCCATGTTCATGATCGTCATTATCCCGACGGGTTGAGCGGCCTCACAAACCCTCCAGGAATTCGCCCAACGCTTTGTTGACCGCCTCGGGCTGATCGATGTTGACGCCGTGGGTGGCGTTCGCCACCAGGACATTGACGGCGTTGGGGATGCGGGCCGCCATGTAGTCGGAGCCCTGCAAATAGTTGCTGTCTCCATCGCCGATGACAATCAAGGTAGGCACGGCGATGCCCATCAGGCTGTCGATGACGCGGGCGTCGACTTGATTCAGTATACCCCGCGCCGCAAGCGCCAGACCCTGCGCGGTGCCTTGAATGGACGCGCTGACCTCCCCCGTGCCGCCCAGGGCGTCAAGGCCGCCTTCCTCCAATGATCTGGCCCGGCTCTCGGCGCGCTCGTTCCAGGTCTCTCGCGCCCTGTCGCTGCGATATCCCGGCCCACAGCCCTGTAGGATCAGGGCCGCGACCCTTTCTGGATAACGCGCGTTGAAGGCCAGGGACATGAAGCCGCCCAGGGAATGTCCGCCGATAACGGCTTTTCTGATGTCGAGACGATCCAGGACCGCGCACATGTCGTCGACTGTTTCATCCTGACCAAAAAAACTCAAATCCTCCGGGCATTCCGTTCTGCCGTGGCCGCGCATGTCCCAAGTGATCAAGCGGTAGCGGTCTAAAAATTTGGTGACCTGACCGGCCCACATCGCCGTCGAGGCGCCAAAACCATGGGCCAACAGGATCGGCAGGTCGCTGCCGCCGCTATCCTCGAAATAGATGCGAACGCCGTTGCCGCGGTCCAGATATGGCATTGGGCTTCCTTTCCTAATCCATGCTCGTTACGGTCCATTCACTGCGGCTCATTGCAGCATGCGGTTAAGTCCTGACAGGATTCGATAGCAGGTTTCCACCGTAGGCACGGAGAGGCCGAATTCCTTGGCCTTGCGCACGGTGTAACCAAAAGTCTCCTCGACCTCGAATTGTTTGCCCTTGTCCACGTCCTGCAGCATAGATTGGCGGAAGTTGGGTGCCGTCGTGCTTTGAGCTTCGCCGCGCCGGCGCAGGAACGCGACAACCGCATCTTCGTCCCCGGACGATATGGCCTCGAACGTGAACATTGGCCCGGTTTTCAACGGGATACCGAGGTGTTGGGGCAGTTGCGCCGTATCTTGCATGATCCGGGCGACTATACGGGCGCCGTCCTTATCGGTCATGAATTTCCAGCTTTCTTGCCGTGTCAGGACCGCCAGACCGGACAGGCCCAGCCATCCGACGAATTTTGTCCATTCCTCGGTCAAAATAGTGTTGGAGGCCGCCGCTGTCAGCTTGGCATTCTTTAGCGCACGGACGATATCCGCGACCCTGGTGCTATCGGCACCGGACAGTTCGCCAACAAGGATTGGGTTGTCCATCATGAAATTGGCCGCGCCGCTGGCTTCGACTGCCCCGCCCAGCATGCCGATGGCACCCAGGACCGTATCGTCGCCAAAAGCTTCCGCCAACTGTACGTTCTTCATGACGCCGTTCTGGATGGAAAAAATGCTTCCCAGCTTCATATGGCGTACGGCATCAATGGCGGCGGCGGTATCGTAGGTCTTGGTCGCCATGATCAGGACATCGGCGCTGTTCAATGAACTGGGCTGCTCGACGATTTCCATTTCAACTGTAAAGTCCTCCAGGCCGGTGATGGTGACGCCTTCATTGGCCAACTGCTTGGCCCGCGGCCCACGTGCGATCAGGGCCACGTCCTCGCCGGCACGGGCGAGATAGGCGGCGATCACCGTGCCCAGGGCGCCCGCACCCAGTACGACAAATCTCATTCCCAAATCCAATCTCTAAATAGGCGGGTGGGCGCGGATAACGTCTTCATTCAGTTCCGTACCCCAACCGGGGCCCTTCGGTAGATTCAGATAGCCATCCTCGATCTCCGGCACATAGGTGACGATCTCGTCTTTCCACGGGACATCGTCCACATCAATCTCCATGATGCGGAAATTGGGCACGGCGGCGCACATATGGGCCGACATGATGGAAGATAGATGGCCGTAAAAATTATGCGGCGCAACGTTGATTTCGTACGCCTCGGCCATGGCGGCAATCTTCATGGAATGAAAGATCCCGTTCCAGGGCAGATCGATAATGGCAACATCCATGGAGTGATTTTCAAAGAACGGACGGAATTCCCGCAGGCGGAATAGGCTTTCGCAAGAGGCGATGGGCGTTTGCACGGAATTGCGGATATGGCGCAGGGCCTCCGGGTCGTAAAGATCAATTTCGAACCAGGTCAGACCCAGATCATCCAGGGCCCGGGTCATCTGCAAATACCCTTCGGTCTTGCAGTTGAAATTAATATCAAGGTGGATGCCCATGTCGGGGCCGGCGCCTTCGCGCAGTGCCTCCAACTGGGCCCTCAGATCGCGGATGATGTGCTTTTCCACATTCAGCTCAGGACAGCCCGGCCCCCGCCCAAAGCCGGGCATGTGCAGCGGCGGCGTCTCACCAAAGCGGAAGATATTGGTCTTCAGGCCCGTATAGCCGCTCTCCCGCACTCGTGCCCCCAGGGCCTCCACGTCGTCGAGGTTCTTCAGCGGTGACCGTCCGATCGCTTTCGCCGCCGCCGGGTTCATCAGATAGCTACCGCAATGGGACCAATAGAGCTTCATCCGATCCCGCACCGCACCGCCCAATAGGTCATAGACTGGTACGCCTAGGGCCTTGCCCTTGATGTCCATCATGGCATTTTCGATAGCGGCCATGGCCTGTTGATTGATGCCGCCCGGCGCCTGCCGCGTCATGGCGTAAAGCTGCTGTGAAATGGCCTCGTGATTGCAGGGGTTCTGCCCAATTTGAGTTTCGACCAAGGCCTCAATCACGGCTGAGAGGCCTTTGGATCCATAGCTCTCGTTATATTCCGAGATGCCAGTGATGCCGTCGTCCGTCTGCAGCTTCAAAAAGGAAAAATTACGCCAACCCGCACCACAGTGCAGGACTTCACAGCCGGTGATTTTCATATGCTCGATCCTGAGTTTCTGTTTCTACGCCCAGCTTAACAATTGGGCATCGTTATTGCGCGTTTTCTTTCGGTAGTAATTGTTTTACGCGGCAAATCACGATACCGTCTTGGGCATAAAAGAGGCTTTGGGGATGGAGGCGGAAAAGATGTCGCGACCTTGGGAGAAGTATTACAGCGAAACGGCTAGGAACTTCGATGCGGACGCCATGGCGCATGGTACACTGGTCGAATTGATTAATCATGCGGGCACGGAATTCGCCAACCGTCCGGCGATGACCACCGTGCTGCCCAACGGCGCGGCGACCACGCTGAACTATGCCGAGTGGCTGGAGCATTCCAGGGATTTCGCCGCCTATCTGCGCGAGACCGCCGGGCTGCAAAGGGGCGAGACCGTTGCCATGATGACGCCCAATTGCATTGACTTCACCATTGCCGCCGCCGGCGCCTTTCTAGCCGGTGCAATCTGTACCAATATCAACCCACTCTATACCGCACCGGAAATGGAACATCAGCTCAACGATTCCAAGGCCAAGTTGCTGATCATTATCGATATGTTCGGCGATAAGGTCGACGAGGTCGTCGGTAACACGGATGTTCGCCAGGTGGTGAAGATTTCCCTGCTGGATTTCTTCCCTTTTATGAAAAAGCTGATCATCGGCATCGTGCTAAAGCACGTGAAAAAGGCCATTCCCAATATGGCGCACGCCCATATCGATTTCGCCGATGCACTAAGTCAAGGCGCACGGGCGCGGAATGGCGGCGATATCGCGTCGTATACCGCAGGTCAGAGCGGCGCGGATTCGGCCTTGTTCCAATATACCTCCGGCACCACGGGGCGCAGCAAGGGCGCGGAATTAAGCCATACGGGCATCCTTGCCAACGCCGCGCAGGCTAATTGCCTGGCCGAGGAAATCACCAATCCTGATGGCGATACCACCCTGGTAATCCTGCCACTGTATCACATTACCGCCTTCGCCCTGATTTTCGTGCTCGGTATTGCTGGCGGCGACCACATGGTTCTGGTGCCGTCACCGCGCCCGCCGTCAAATTTGAAAACCGCGTTCGAGAATTTCAAAGTCACCCGCTTTACCGGCATCAATACTCTGTTCGCGGTGCTGTTGGAGGAAGACTGGTTCAGCCGTGATCTGCTCAAGGACGTGGTTTTCTGCGGCTCTGGCGGTGCGGCGCAACAGACTGGCGTGGCCCAGCGTTGGGCCGATGCCACGGGCGTCGAGATCTATCAGGGCTATGGCATGACGGAATGCTGCGGCGTAATGAGTCTGAACCCATTGGGTGAGAATCGTCTAGGCTCGGTCGGTATCCCAGTGCCTGGTCTGGACGTGCGCATCGTCGATGACGAGGGCGTCGATCAACCCATTGGTTCGCCCGGCGAGCTATTGTTCAAGGGCCCGACCATCATGAAGGGTTACTTCGGCCGTCCGGATGCGACGGCAGAAGCTTTAAAGGACGGCTGGCTCTATTCCGGCGACATCGCGGTGATGGACGAGGATGGCTTTCTTGAGATCGTGGACCGCAAGAAAGATATGATCCTGGTTTCGGGCTTCAATGTCTCGCCGAATGAGATCGAGGATGTCATCTCCAAGCTCCCCGGTGTGGTCGAGGTCGGCGTGGTCGGTATCCCGGATGAAAAATCCTCCGAAGTGCCCATGGCTTTCATCGTGCGCAACGACGATGGAGTCACCGAGGAAGCTGTGATTGCCCATTGCCATGATGGCCTGACCAACTACAAGGTGCCAAAACGTATTCAGTTTATCGACGATATTCCCAAATCTCCCGTCGGCAAAGTACTGCGCCGGGAGTTGCGGGACCTGGTTGCGTAAGGCGGGGGGCGTGCTAATTTTGGATTGCCGCAATTGCGGCCGCCACTTGCGCCTTGCTGCAGGGCTTCTACAAACGGCTGCATGATGATCCAGCCGCTTTCGGCATGCTCGAATTCTTTTCAATAGGGCCGTCATTCGCCCGTTGGTAAGACCTTGGCCCTACGGCACCGGATAGCTCGGTTCCGATGATTTAAACCAGCTTGTTTTGCATCGTGATCACAAAAATTGGTGATAATTCATGTGTCGCGGGTTCCTTAGCTTCTCCGCAGTCCGTTTCCAGTTCCCGTAGTCATGAAACAATATCGCGTATCGATTTCGAGGGAGCCCTGTTGAGTAAGCCGTATACCGATCGGGCACTCGCCGTGGCGGTCCGCTGTATATTGGACGATGATCCGGTTTGACGGCAGACCTCACTCCATGCTCCCTTCACCATTCCGCCCTGACCCTCTACAATGCCGGTTGGGGATGAAAGGTAGCTTAAGCACATGAATTCACAAACCATCGCGATCATCGCACCGGGTGACATGGGCGGCGGCGTCGGCCAGGTCTTGCACAATGCCGGCCATGACGTGGTCACCTGTCTGGCTGGGCGGAGTGCCGAGAGTAAGGTGCGGGCGGAACGTGGCGGTTTTCGTAATTTGCCGGATCTTGATGCCGTGGTGGGGGAGGCGGCCTTGATCCTGTCTATCCTGCCGCCCTCCTCCGCCATCGGCTTGGCGGGGGAGGTTGTGGCGGCGATGACGCGGACGGATAGTTTTCCGGTCTTTATGGATTGCAATGCTATTTCACCCGCATCAAGTGGTAAAATCGCCGAAATCATGGCGTCTGCCAATAACGGCTCAGGTGCGCCCTACATAGACTGCGGCATTATCGGCTGGGCGCCCGGCAAGGGACCGCAGCCAACGCGGTTCTACGTCTCCGGACCCAATTTGGCCCCGGCGGAGGCGCTGGCCGTGGAGGGCATAAAGTTACAGGTTGTGGGCGTCGAAGTCGGCCGTGCCTCGGCCCTCAAGATGCTCTATAGCGGCCTCAACAAGGGCCGGTTCTCGCTTTTTTCAGCTATTGCGACGGCGGCGCAATCCTTGGATCTGCTTGATGAATTGGGCGCGGAACTGGCGTTTAGTCAGGGCGATACCTGGAAATATCTGCAAACCGGGATTTCCCGCCTGCCAGCGGATTCCGAACGCTGGTGGCCGGAGATGGACGAGATCGCCGAGACCATGGAAGGGGCCGGCGTAACCGGCGATTTCCATCGTGGCGCTGCGTGGATGCTGAAATTGATGGCGGCCACTCCTCTGGCGGCGGAAACCCGCGAAACCATCGATACCGACCGGACGTTGGCTGAAACCGTGCGGATATTCGCTGAACAATTGAAAGCAGAGACAGATCAGCAATAGTGGGTTGGAAAGCCATGACCTATTACGTTTATAGCGGCGACCGGAAGGTGGCCATGGAAGAGGTGGCGCTGAATGGTGCCAAGCTGGCGGCTGGGCTAGTGTCCCTCGGAGTTGGTGATGGCAACAGTTTCGCTACTGTCATGCGCAATGATATAGCCATGTTGGAAACCAAGATTGCTGGCAATCTGATCGGCGCCTATGCGGTCCCGGTCAATTGGCATGCCACGGCGGAGGAAGCGGGGTATGTGCTCTCGGACTCCGGCGCCAAGGCGGTCGTGGTGCATGCGGATCTGCTGCCCGCCATCGCCTCCGAGGTGCCCGGCGGTATCTCCGTTCTGGTTTGCGCCACGCCGCCCGAAATCGCCGATGCTTACAGTATACCGCCGGAAAATCAGGCGGTGGCGGCTGGTATGACGGACTATGAAATCTGGCGCGATGGTTTCCAGCCTTGGACCGGAGCGCCGCCCCTGCAGCGGGGTAGCATGATCTATACCTCGGGTACCACAGGCAATCCAAAGGGCGTGCGCCGGGAACCCACCTCGCCTGAGAACCAGGCCCGATTGGGGGAATTGGCCATGCGGTCGTTCGGCATTGGGATGGGTGGTGTATGCGCCATGACCGGGCCGATGTACCACTCCGCTCCGGGCGCCTATGCTTCCATCGCCATGGCCCTTGGTAACGATATTCATCTGTTGCCGCGTTTCGATCCCGAAGGCCTGCTGCGAGCCGTCCATGAGCACAAGATCAGCCATATGCACGTGGTGCCTACCATGTTCATGCGCATGCTGCGTCTGCCGGACGAGATTAAAGCCAAATACGACTTATCATCGTTGGTGCATGTGATCCATGGCGCGGCACCCTGTCCGCCCGAGGCCAAGACCAAGATGATCGAATGGTGGGGTGAGGTAATCTTCGAATATTACGGCTCCACCGAGGCCGGCATCGTCTCCGTTGCCTCCAGCGCCGATGCCCTGGCCAAACCCGGCACAGTGGGCCGACCCCAGGAGGACACTGTGGTGCGCATTTATGACGATGACGGCAAGGTTCTGGGCCGGGGGGAAAGTGGCGAAATCTATATGACCATGCCAAATCTTTCCGATTTCACCTATCATAACAAAGATGATAAGCGGGCCGAGATCGAACGCGACGGCATGGTCACGAATGGCGACGTTGGCTACATTGACGAGGATGGCTACCTGTTCCTGAACGACCGCAAGCGCGACATGATCATCTCGGGCGGCGTAAACATCTACCCTGCCGAGATCGAGGCGGCGTTACATGAGATGCCCGGCGTGCAGGATTGCGCTGTATTTGGCATTCCTCATGATGAATTCGGTGAAAGCGTCGCGGCCGCGATCGAACCACAACCCGGAGAGACATTATTGGTGGAGGCGGTACGGGAATATCTGGGCCAGCATATTTCGGCCTATAAAATCCCGCGCGAGGTAACGTTTCATGACGCCATGCCGCGCGAAGATACGGGAAAAATTTTTAAACGAAAGCTGCGTCAACCTTATTGGGAGCGGGCTGGCCGGCAAATCTAAACCGCCTGCCGGGAACAGGAATGGGATCGTGAAAAGAGCGCGGCCTTTTAGCAGGCCTTTTTTGGCCCGGGGCCTATGAAGACGCGTCGCTAGACGGATCTCCCTAAGCAGGGTTTCGATATGCCGTTGGATGACGTTGGCCTGATCTTCCAAAACCTGACTTTTCAGGGCTGATCCTTCAGGGCATAATCCAGAGTGCGTAGGGGCAGCCGCAGACAGGGACCGCGGGGCACGTTGCGTGTTGGCTTATCCATGACTAATTCACAGGGTATGAATGGAATGTGAAAGAAAACGGTTAACAAACGGCTCATGCATTATGGGCACGGTAAACCCTTTCGCTACCGTTTCGGGCAGGATTCGTGGGGCCTGAGAAACACCATTCTCCTAGCGACTTAAGATGCAAACGCTAACCTGCTTGTTTAGCCGCGCGTAGATCCTGTAAGGGCGCCGGCTTGATCGAAGCCCGTGTCATATTGGAGGACTGGCCATGGGGCGGCGAATCGGCCGCACCGCATGGGCGCATTAACGCCGCATTTTTGAATAATGATCCCGATCAGGCGTCGCCAAAGACTTCCGCTGCCGGGCGGCGCAGTCGCCGGGTGTTGCCCTGGCGCTGGGTCAAGCCGGCGGTGTCGAAGAATTCCAGCACCTCGATTGCCACGTTGCGGCCAATACCGGTGTCATTCTTGAAGGCGGCGGCGGTGAAACCTTCCTCGCCCACTGCCGCGCTTAACCTTTCAACCACCGCCGCCAATCGCCAGACCGCGGCGGGCGGGAAAAATCTGTTCGGCGCCACGGCCATCAGGCGGCCCTGGCGGGCGCAGCGTTTTAGGAAAGCTTCCAGGCGGGCAGGATCTATCTTCAATTCCTCCGCCACCTCGCGCACTCTGGGCGGGCGAATGCCGCCTTCTTCCAGGATTAGCGAAACCTGTTTCCATAATTCCAGATCCGCGTCCGAGGGACGCGGTGCATGGCTGGGCAGGCGCAACGAGATACCGTCGCGGATAATCGTCCGCCCGTCGATCAGATGCGCGATTGAAGCCGCCAGCAGAATGGGACTGGGCGGCGATGTCATGGCCGCGCGCAGGGCATTATCGTTGGGGCCCACGGCCTCGGGTTGTTTCTTGTGCCAGGTGGCCAGGGTATCAAGGATCCCTTGTTTGATACGACGCCAGTGCTCAAGGGATAGCACCAAGTCATCGTCATTGGCGGCCAGTAGGACCTGCCCGTCAATCTGCCGCAGATGTTCTGCTTCCGCCTGGGTCAGATTGCGGGTTTGTACGAATTGGTGCAGATTGACGCCATTTTCCGCGGCCGCAACCATGGCCGCCAGGGCTTCGGCCGACGCTTCCGCCTCCATGGCCCGCAACATCGCTAGGCGCGCCGGCTGGGCACGGCCGCGCCGGGGAGGGAACGGATCAATGACGATCCCGCCCGCGATGGTGCGTTGGGCGGATTGATCGCGCAAAACGAAATGATCCCCGAACAGGGCGCCTATTGGGCTATCCAATACCAGTTGTGCCAGGGCATCTTCACCGGGCGCAATGCGCCGTTCGCCCAAAACCGCGATGCGTCCGGTGATATCAGCGGCGGCTAGATGCAGATGCACTGGCGTCCAATGGCCCAATGGCCGGCTTTCACTGTTCAGCACCCGGATCCGGGCATCGAACTTGTGCACCGGCGCGTAAATCGCTTCTGACAATAGCCAATCACCCCGGCTGACAAGCGATTGATGCAGTTCGCCACCTGCGATATTGATGGCGCAACGTTGCCCGGCCCGGCCCAACTCGGCCTCACGGTCCAAGGCGCGCAGGCCGCGCACCCGCGCCTCGATCGGCTCGGCTCTATCCCGGGCCGCCAGGATCAGACGGTCGCCGACCGCAACCTGACCGGAAAACACCGCCCCTGTGACGATCAGGCCGGCGCCGGAAACCGTGAAGGCGCGGTCGATAGAGAGGCGAAACTGACCGTTCACCGCGCGGTCGGCATGGTTGCGGGCGGCCGCTTCCAAATGCTGGCGCAACGCATCCATACCGGTGCCAAGCTCGCCTGAAACCGAGAACGTGGGTACGCCTGCCAAGGGCGTCGGCGTCAGCAAGGCGGCAACCTCGGCCTCAACCTGAGCCACGCGCTCGGGCGTCGTCCGATCAATTTTGGTAATGGCCACGGCGCCTTGCTGGATGCCCAACAGACCAAGGATGGCCAAATGCTCTTCCGTCTGAGGCATCACGCCATCGTCAGCGGCGACTACCAGCAGGACGAAATCTATCGTGGCGACGCCCGCCAGCATGTTTTTGATAAAGCGGTCGTGGCCCGGCACATCGACAAAGCCCATGACCACCTTATGGTCCGTCCCGCTATCGATTTCGTGATAGGCAAAGCCGATATCGATGGTCAGGCCGCGTTTTTTCTCTTCCGGCAGACGATCCGTATCGACCCCCGTTAGAGCTCGCACCAAAGTGGTCTTGCCATGATCAACATGGCCGGCGGTGGCGATGATCATGGCCTTAAATCCGCTATTTGCGCCAACCAGGCCGCCTCGTCCCCGCCATCCTCCAGGCAGCGAAGATCGAAATGCAAGGCGTCATCTGTAATCCGGCCCAGGACCGGTCGGGGCAGGGTGCGAAACGCCGCTGCCAACCGTTTCAAGGCAGCACCGCTGCCCTTCGTGGTGCAGGGCCGCAACGCCAGGGCCACGCTTTGCAAGCTTTCAACTGGCAACGAACCGCTGCCGATTTGTCCCTTGCTCGGCGTGATCGTGACTTGGAAGCCATCGCCCAAGGTTAGCCGCAACGCAGGCGCGATCCGCTCCGCCATGGCCTGGATTTCGGCCACGGGCCGGCTCAATAAGCGCAAGGTTGGCAGTTTGGCCCGCAGGGTGTCAGGTTGGGCATACAGGCGCAGGGTCGCGGCTAGGGCCGCCATGGTTACTTTATCCACCCGAAGGGCCCGTTTCATGGGGTTTTTCTTGATCTTGGCGATCAAATCCGCGCGTCCGGCGATTAGGCCGGCCTGTGGCCCGCCCAAAAGCTTGTCTCCGGAAAAGCTAACCAAATCGGCACCCTTTGCCAGGGTTTCGCTGACCGTGGTTTCGTATGGCAGGCCCAGGGCCGCCATGTCGATCAGCGCGCCGGCGCCTAAATCGACCATATAGGGCAGGTCATTTTCGTGAGCCAGGCCGGCGAGATCTTCGTCGCTGACCTCCGCCGTGAAGCCCTGCACGATGTAGTTTGAGGTATGAACCTTCATCAAACAGCCGGTGCGCGAGGTCAGGGCTTCGGTGAAATCACGCAAATGGGTGCGGTTCGTGGTGCCAACTTCGACCAGGCGGCAACCCGCCCGGCGCATAATATTCGGAATTCGAAAGGCGCCGCCAATTTCGATCAATTCGCCGCGTGAAACAGGCACCTCCCTGCGGTTAGCCAGGGTGTTGAGCAGCAACAGGACGGCAGCTGCGTTGTTGTTGACCACGGTCGCGGCCTCTGCCCCGGTCAGGCGGCACAGCCAGTCCTCCACATGATCATCCCGGTCGCCGCGCCGGCCTTTGGCGAGGTCAAATTCCACATTGACGGCACCACGCGCTGCCTTTGCCATGGCTTCGATCGCCTCTTCCGCCAGCGGCGCGCGACCCAGATTGGTATGCAGAACGGTGCCCGTTAGATTGAATACGGGCCGCAAGGACATCCGTAGAGCCGCCCCCACGCGGGCCTCAATCTGGGCCGCCAGATGGTCCAGGCTGGTCTCTTCTGTACTATTGGCGTTGGTGCCGCTCAACCGCTGGCGCAGTTGGGTCAGCTCGGCGCGGGCCTCCTCCAGCACCAATTGACGGCCCGCCCGTGCTTGCAATTGTTGCAATTCAGGCGCGCGCAACAGACGGTCCAGTGACGGAATTTCCTGTTGTGGATGCTTGTCATCGCACCGACTTTTCTGGTGCGCAACGGTATCTGGATTAGGTTTTAGAGTGGGCATAGATGTCTGGCGCCGTTTTTTCTGCCTTTACGAAGGCAACGAAGCTAGGCCCATGGGGGGCGGCGGTCAACGCCGGTTGAAAATTAATTAGGTGGCTATTCGATGAGAATAGGCGCCGTAGACGAAATCGACCGCATCGTTCATGGTCCGCACCGGCATCATGATGCAGCGAAATAGAACCTCGCGGTCAGCCTCATTGCGATAGCTGCCTTCGGCGGGGACAGGCGGCCTTCTTTTAGGGAACGCTGGCAGCCCTCGGCGAAACGTTTGCGTAGTTCAACCGGGAGCGGGCTTTCAAGCGTCTTGCCAAGGCGCTCCATCCGTCACTCTGTATTTGCGGGGCGGCCGACAATCTTGGCGCGGTTTCGGATGGTTGGCTCAGTCCGCAGCTTCCGGGTCCGGCTTTTTCACGAAGCGGCCACGCATGCTTTCGGGCAGCCCGTTTGGATCCATGGGAATGCCATGGACCTGCATATTATGGCTGTGACAAAGCTGATGCAGGGAAAACACCCCGGACATCGCCGTGGGACGGCCCATGGCATCCTGGGTCTGATTGACCGCTTCCTTGGTGAGTTTGAGCGCAAACAGAGGCTTCTTGGCGATCCGTTCAGCCATGGCCAGAGCGCTGTCCGACAGCTCTTCACGGAGCACGACCTGATTGACCATACCCAGTTGTTTGGCTTCCTCCGCGCTTAGCCAATCGGCGGTAAACAGTAATTCCTTGGCCTTGCGTGGACCCAATTCCCAGGGGTGGGCGAAGAATTCGACGCCGCAAACGCCCATTTCAACCACCGGGTCGCGGAACTCGGCATCCTCCGAGGCGATGATGATGTCGCAGGCCCAGGCCAGCATTAGGCCGCCGGCGATACATTTCCCCTGGACGGCAGCAATGGTTGGTTTGGGCACGTTGCGCCAACGCTCCGTCATGCCCAGATAAATCTCGCTCTCGCGGGCATAGCGCCCTTCGGCGCCCGGCGGATCGAAACTGCCCCAGGCGGTGACTTGAGAAAAATCCTCCCAGGTCTTGCTGCTCTTGCCCGAAAGATCATGGCCGGCGCTGAAATGCGGGTCCGCGCCGGCTAGGATGATGACCTTGATGGCTTCGTTCGCTGCCGCCCGTTCAAAGGCGTCGTTCAAATCATAGGTCATCTGCAGGTCCTGGGCGTTGCGCATCTCGGGCCTGTTCAGGGTGATCCGTGCCACGCCGGCGCTAGGCGATGTGTAAGTTATGGTCTCGTAGGAGGATCGGACATTGCAATTAGTCACCGTCGGGGGTTTCAGGTTCCATGGTGGGGTCGATCACGGCCAGCAGGGCCGGCCAGTACGCATCAGCCAGCACGCCCTTGGTGGCGGCTTCTTTCAAAATATCCTCGGTGGTTTTGGCGCCCTTGATCTCAACGCCGGTTTCGTCCGCCAGATCAATGGCATAACCCATATCTTTCAACATATAGTTGACAGAAAATGCACGTAGGGGAAAGACCCCAGGCAGCATGGCGTTGACGCCATGATTGCGCAACACGAAGCTATCGGCGGAACCCTTGGCCAAGGTATCCAGCAACAGGGCACCGTCTAAACCGGCGCGCCGTCCGATGGTCAATGCCTCGGCCACCGCGTTGACGGTTTCAGCCACGATCATGTTGTTGAGGATCTTCACCACTTGGCCGCTGCCCACATCGCCACAAAGGGTGATAACGTTGGCATAACAGGCGATCATGGGCTCCACCCGTGCGAAAACCTCCGCCGAGGCACCGACCATGACCGCCAGGGTACCGTCGCGGGCCGCCTGGCGGGTCCGCGCGATGGGGGCGTCGGCGTAATCGATGCCCTTGGCCTGAAATTTCGCTGCCAGTTCCTTGGTCAGGGCGACTGGCGCGGTGGTGGTATCGACAATCGTCTGGCCCGGCGTCATATGGGGCATCAGGCTGCCGCAAACCTGTTCCAACTGCACGCCGGAGGGCATGGAAATAAAGATCGTGCCACAGCGCCGCGCGATCTGCTCCAGGCTGTCGCTTGCCTCCAGACCGACCTCCCGCGCACGGTGCAGGGGGGCGGGGTCGATATCGCAGGCAATAACGGATTTCCCGGATTTTTTATGCAGATTGTGGCACATGGGCTCGCCCATAACGCCAAGGCCGATGAAGCCAATGGTATCCGTATTCATCTGGCTTATCCTCCAATCAGCCCTGGGCGGCGTTGGCACCCGCGATGCGCCCGAAAACGGAGCCTGAAATCAGACCCGTGCCGCCAGGATAATTGAAATAGAATAATCCGCCGACCATTTCGCCCGCCGCATAAAGCCCCGGAATACCATGGCCGTCCGTGTCTATGACATTGGCGTCGGTGTCGATGCGCACGCCGCCAAAGGTGAAGGTAATGCCGCAGGTAACGCCAAACGCCATATACGGCGGTTCATCCAAAGTATTGGCCCAATTGGTTTTGTCTACCGCCAGCCCGTTCGTGCGGCGGCCATCCTTGACCGTGGGGTTAAACGGTATATCGGTTTGCACGGCAGCGTTATATTCCTCGACCTCGCGCAGGAACTGCTCCGCGTTGACGCCTTCCATTTGCGCTACCAGCCCCTCCAAGGTGTCTGACTGCGCCTTGGTTACTTCGCGGATACGGTATTCATCGCGCAGCAGATGGACGGTTTTCTGATCGAACACCTGATAGGCGAACTGGCGCGGCTGGTTGAGGATTTCCCGGCCGTATTTGGCATAGGTGTAATTGCGGAATTCAGCGCCTTCATCGACGAAGCGTTTGCCATCCGCATTGATAATCAAACCAAAGGGATAGCTGTGTTTTTGGAAGCCGTCACCGACCGCCAGATCGCCGAACTCCGGCGCGTTGCGGTCCCAGGCCACGGCGTGGCAGCCGGACCAGTTGCCCCGCGGGCTGGCACCCGCCGCCAGGGCCATCTGGATGCCGTCGCCGGTATTGAAACGGGTGCCGCGCACCGGCGCCAATTCCCAGCCCGGGCCCAAATAGCGGGTGCGCATCTCCGCATTGGCTTCAAAACCGCCGCAGGCGAGAATAACCGCCTTGCCGCTTAA
>PVBE012334662.1_pt1 | contig 73708 bp, 69 predicted proteins | sample 1631181 | NCBI WGS metagenome assembly PVBE01 (sample SAMN08397723, study PRJNA350692) | Marine metagenome, whole genome shotgun sequencing project. | isolation source: water | place: Pacific Ocean | collected 2012-04
AAGACGGCAACCGGGCATCGTCCGTATCGACAATAATTCTGAGCAGCTTCTTGACCTGCGGCACACCAATCAGCGCGACGATGCCGAACTCGGCCATGTGGGAGCGGATCGAGTTGATCAGCACGGTCCGCTGGCGAACCAATCTATGATATCGGTCTCGGGCGCGGCCCGCCGCAAAACGGCCTTCACCTGCCCCGCGTAAGGTCCTCCGAGGCCGAAATCGGTGAACAGAACGATCATCGGAAGACCCTATATGAATGAAATTAGAGGGTGATTCACGATCGCACTCTAAGACGACTTGTCGTCTTCCATTTTCTTCATGAGATTGGCCAGCCGCGTCCTCAAGTGCTTGCCCTTGTTATCGGGAAGCTGATAGGCCCAACCGCCCACCCGCGCGTTGATGGCCGCCGCTTCCTTGGCGGTCTTCTCGGCCGACGTACCCGTGGCGGCGGCCGGGGACGGCTCTTCCGTGGTCGCTTCGAATCGGCCCCAGGCCCATTCTCCCCGCTGGACGATCAAGGCCCGGACAACCAGCCCGTCGAACGTGCGGACCTCGGCCCGGGCGACGTCATCGCCCGAGAAGTCGATTTCCGAGGCCTTGACGACATCCATCATGTCGAGCCGCGACAGGGCGGAAACCATGTCATCGGTCTTCTTTTTGGCGTCGTCGGCCAGCACGGCGTCGGAGGGCAGGTCTTCGATGCTGAATCGTTCGGCGGCCGGCGCCGCCTTGGAAACATCCAGCCGGGCCCCGTCGGGATCCACCGTGGATACGCGCATGACGCGGTCCTGGGAGATATCCATGATTTTCTTGGGAAGCCAGTCGAGGCTGTAGGTACTGGCGTCGAGCCCGCTCTTCACTTTCCACGCCTGTTCCGTTCCGGGCTTGCGGACATAAAGGGCGGCGTGGCCAAGCCCTCCCAGGACGTAGCTGCTCTTGCCGACGATCACTTCAGCGAGAACTTCACCCCCACTGTCCTTGAGGCGCAAAAGCCTGGATTTGGCGCCTTCCGCTTCCACGTCTTCGACCTGCAGGCGATTGAACAGATCGGGGCGGCGCGTCTTCGCCTCCAACACGCGAAACTGAGATAGGTGGATGGCCGTTTTCCTGGCCATGTCGGCGAGAACAGGGTAGCCGCCCTTCTCGGACATAACCCACCCCTCGCCCTCGCGGCGCAGAGTCATCTTTCCTTCGGCGTAAATGATTTCGACCTCGGCGACCCGGTTGAGCTTCTTCTCGAGGTCCGGAAACAGCGGGGCCTCTTCTGCGATCACCTGGCGTGAACCATAATGCTTGGTGACACCGACAATGGCGGCGACCAACACGATGACCGTGATGGCCGCCAAGCCGATGATGCCTTTGAGTGTCATGGCGCTCTCGCCTCCTTGCGTTTGCTTGCCGCCCGGAGGCTACGTGGTCCGGACATGGTGGCGGTAGCGCACCCGCCGCCACAACGCCATAACGAGGACGAGGACGCTGAGGATGGCCGGAACCGCCCAGATGTTCAAAACCTTGAACGCCGTATCGAGGGCTTCGATGTCCTTGTTCAGGGCATGCTGCACCTCCCGTAATTGTTGCCGCGTGGTGAGCAGTTCCCGCCGGAAGCTCGCCATGGTGGCCTTTTGCTCTTCGGTCAGGATCACCTTGCCCTCGGCGTCGTCTTCCAAATCGAGCTGCCCGAGCTTCTTTTCGGTATCGGCCATCCGTCGGAGCAGGTCGCGCTCCGTCTTTCGGTAGCGCAACTCGGCGTCCTGCTTGATCTCCTTGATAAGGGTGAACGGACGCACAGAAAGGCCGCGGCTACGCAGGTCGATCAGCGCGTCGCTACCGGTCAGGTTGTCGAGCACATTAATGACGAAATCCGCGTTATTGGCGATCGGGTATCCGACCCGCTGTCCAAAAAAGTCCTGGGCCCGGTACCAGAAGCGATCGGAAAGTATGTCGGAATCGGCAACGACGACGACGTTAACGGGCCGCGCCGATTGGGACAGGTGGGAGCGCGGCTGCTTCTCCCCGCCGGCCGTGTTGCCACCCGCCGCCGCGTCGTCCTTCACCTTCTTATCCGCCGGCGGGCCGTCGGGAAACGCGGACTTGGCGTCGCCACGAATGCGCGCCGCTACGACAAAGGGTTTTCCGACGGGCTTGAACTCCTGCAACAGTTTGAGAGGATCGGGCCTGATCTGGATCTCCTTGACGTCCTTGAGCATCGAGCGCGGGCTGGTGGAGATCAGGGGAATGAACTGGGTGCTGGCGCCTTCCTTGGGGGCCAGGGCACCGACGCTGCCCATGGTAATGCGCTTAATTTGGCTCGTCACCACGTCCTCGGCATTGAGACGATCGGGACCGAGTTGTAGCCACACGACGTAGTCGACGATCGACGCGCGGCCGCCGGAAGGCAGGCTGACCTTGGCCGCCGAGGCAATGTCGCCGACGAACTGGTCGGGAGAATAGGTGACGCCCCACGCGTCAAACAGCTCCTCCAGGGAGGAGCCGCCGAGCAACATTCGCGATCCCCTCGATCCGGCCGCGATCTCCGAGAGCGGGTCGACGAATATCATCGCCCGTCCCCCTCTCAGAACGAACTGGTCGATGGCGTACCGGGCCTTTTCATTCAAGGCCGCCGGATGGACGACCATGACCACGTCGACATCATCTTCGATGTCGGTGATCCTCGGGCTTAGCCGGCGCACCTCGAAGAACTGCCGCATCTGGGTAACCAAGGCCCATGGCTGGTTGTTCAACGCCGGATCGAATTCCATGTTCAGAGAATTCATCAGCGCGACTATTTTTTTCTTCGGATTTGCCAGGTTGAAGATGAGGCGGGTCAGGTCGTACTCGAGAAACGGCTCGCGTTCCGGGTCGAAAAACGGGATGACTTCCTGGTCGTCGGTGCTGTTGACCGCCGCCAGACCGAAGTAAACCACGTTTCCCTTGCGGTCCAGGGGGATGCTTTGTAGGCCCTGGGCAACGGCGGCGTCCTCCTTGACGGAATACGGTTCGGGATCGTAAACCTCGAGCCGCAGCTTGCCGGCGGCCAGATCGACGTAGTTTTCCAGCAACTCGCGAACCCTGACGGCGTAATTCGCGTGAACCGGGCTTTGTCCGGTCAGGGCGCGCGAGAAAAAGAATTTAACCGTTACCGGCTCGTCAATGTCACGCAGTACCCGGTGGGTGCTTTCCGACAACGTGAATAGCCTGTCTTTCGTAAGATCGAGCCGCACACCCTTGAACGCGGTCGAAGAATAAACGTTTATCGATACCAGGAGGATGGAGGCGAGGACGACGCCGACCACCGCGAGCCTGCTCGTCTCCATGAATTTCTGGCGCTCCATTCAAGCCCCCTTCTTTATCTCGATGAAGGCGACGTTGATATAGAGGGCGACGCCGATTACCGAGCCGAAGAAGATCACATCCTTCAAATCTATGACCCCCTTGGTGATGCTCGAGAAGTGGGTCAGGAAGCTCATGGCCGCGATGGTGTCGACCACGAACGCAGGCGCCCAGTTGCGGAAGAACGCCAGCACGATTTCCATCCCGCTGGTGAGGAATAGAAAGCACACGACCACGGCCACGATAAAGGCGATGACTTGGTTCTTGGTCAACGCAGAAACGCAGGCGCCCAGGGCCAGGTAGGCCCCGGCCATGATCAAGCTGCCCACGTAGCTGGCAAGGATTATTCCGTTGTCCGGATCTCCCAGGTAATTGACGGTCAGCCAAATCGGGAAGGTGAGGACCACAGCAATCGCTATGAAGGCCCACGCCGCCAGGAACTTCCCAAGCACGGCCTCGGTCGTGGAAATCGGCAGTGTCATCAGCAATTCGATCGTTCCGGTTTTTCGTTCCTCCGCCCAGAGCCGCATGGCGACCGCCGGAATCAGGAAAAGGTAGAGCCATGGGTGGTATAGGAAGAAGGATTGCAGGTCCGCCTGGCCGCGCTCGAAGATCTTTCCCAGGTAGAAGGTGAAGGCGCCGCTCGAGGCCAGGAAGATGACGATGAACACATAAGCCAACGGGGTCGAAAAATAGGACGCCAGTTCGCGCCTGAAGATTGCCAACGTACTTCGCATCGGTCCGGTTCCTTACTGCGACGCGGTGAGCTGACGGAAGACCTCGTCGAAGCGGCCCCGCTCGGCATGGATCTCCTCGATGGTGAATCCACTCTTGCCGACGCGCTCGCTGACGTCGCGGACGATCGATCGTCCGTCGGCCGGGATCGCCAGGATGGTGGTCACGCCGTCCACCGTCTCGCCGGCCTCGACGCGGGCCACGCCGGCCACGTTTCCAATGTCGGCGCCAAGCTTCGATGCCAGCTCCGACTTGACGCGGATGGAAACGGAATTGTGAAACGCCGAGCGCTGCTCCAACTCATTCGGCGTACCGTCGAACACCATGCGGCCCTTGGCAATTACGGCGGCACGCGTGCACACGGCGTCCATCTCCTCGAGGATATGGGTGGAAATGATGATCGCCTTGTCGTGCCCCATGTCGCGGATGAGGTTGCGGACCTGGTGTTTCTGATTGGGATCCAGGCCGTCAGTGGGCTCGTCGAGGATCAATATTTCTGGGTCGTGGAGGAGCGCCTGCGCCAAACCGACGCGGCGTTTGAAACCCTTGGAGAGAGTGTCGATGGGCTGGTGCAAAACCGACCCGATCTCGACCCTTTCCACGATCGAACCGACGCGGTGCGCTTTGTCGGCTCCCGACATGCCGCGCACGCTAGCGACAAAATTCAGGAAAGCCCCGGTCTGCATGTCCCCGTACAAGGGGGCGCCCTCCGGCAGATATCCGATCCGCCGCTGGGCGGCGAGGGGCTCGGCCGCGACATCGTAGCCGCACACGACCACCGATCCAGCGCTCGGCGAAAGATATCCGGTAATCATCCGCATGGTGGTGGTCTTGCCCGATCCGTTGGGGCCGAGAAACCCCAGGACCTCACCGCGGTCGACGGAAAACGAGACGCCGTCGACGGCGGTGAGCGGACCGAAGCGCTTGGTCAAGCCGGATAGGACGATCATCGCGGCCACGTCCCCCCCCCGAGGCCGGCAAAGGACGGACGACAAATCGGGATGGGCGCGGAACGCCGCAATTCGAGGGTGAACATGATCTTTGAACGCATATAAACCCGCCGCAATCTCTTATCGGTACTCAGATATTTGCACGGGCGTCAGCAAGACCTGTGCACCCGTAGCGCTCTCCCGGTGCCACGGGCCACGTTCCCCCTTCGGAGGGCTTCTAACCGTGGAACACGCGGTCTGTCAAGGCCACGTACGGCCTTGCCAATATCGGTTCCGCAATCTTGGTGGGCTGGAATTGCTTGGCGCACGACGCCTCAACGGGCGTCTTCCGCCACCGTTTCCTCGATCGCGTTCGTCACTTTCTCTAGCGCTCGCACCTCGAGCTGGCGTACCCGTTCGCGGCTGATGCCGTAGGTCTTGCCCAATTCCTCAAGGGTGACGGGGTCATCCTTGAGGCGGCGCTCGGTGAGGATGTAGCGCTCACGCGCCGGCAGGACTTGCATGGCATCGCGCAGAAGGCCCTTGCGATAGTTCAGTTCCTCGCCATCCGCCAAAAGTGATTCGGGCGAGGGCGACTCATCAACCAGCGTATCCTGGAACTCGGTCCCGTTGTCTTCGGCGACGGGAGCGTTGAGGGACAGGTCGCGCGCCGCCAGGCGGCGATTCATGCCGATGACGTCGCTTTCCGAGACATTCAGCTCCTTGGCCAGCAAGGCTGCCTGGTCGGGGCCCAGTTCCCCGTTGTCCATGATCTTCAGCCTTCCCTTGAGCTTGCGCAGGCTAAAGAACATTTTCTTCTGGGCCGCCACCGTGCCCAATTTCACCAAGGACCAGGATTTCAGAATATATTCGGTGATCGCCGCCCTGATCCACCACATGGCGTAGGTGGACAGGCGGAAACCCCTCTCCGGTTCGAATTTCCTTACGGCCTTCATGAGGCCGATGTTGCCCTCCGAAACAAGGTCCGCCACAGGCAGGCCGTATCCCCGGTAGCTCATGGCGATCTTGGCAACCAAGCGCAGGTGGCTGGTGACCAGCTCGTGCGCAGCCTCGACGTCGCCGTGCTCCTTCCAGCGCTTGGCCAGCATGTACTCCTCTTCCGCTTTCAGAACGGGAAACCTGAAAACCTGCTGGAAGTACTGGCTGAGGCCGCCATCCACGGGGACCGCGGGCAGTGGCAAAGTTGTCATTTCTTAACATCTCCTTTTCGGAGCGTCGCGCTCAATTCCGGCGGCGGCTCGTGGTACCACGCCAGCGTGACCAGTTGCAATCAAAGCCGCGACGCGGACGGCTCAACTCACGACCGCTCCATTGGTCGAACAAGGATTGACAGTTAATCGAGAGAAAAAGCGCCTGCGTACATGTTCCATATCCTCCTATCGAAGCAATATGCGTACAAAGCAACAACCCGCAGACCCACCATCTGGTCGGGTCGCCGCACAACCGGCCCCAAACGGGCACCGGTCAGGACAGACTATATACAAAAACCAGGAATTGTCAAGAAAAACCGAATAATGCTCTTTGATTTCAAAGGGTTACTCGCCAACCTCCGGCCTGACTCCGAGGCAAAAGCAGGGCCGATTCGGAGTTTCCAGCCAAGTTCACGCGGCCCCGGGGTCGACCCGTCGTTCCTTATACTCCTACTCCACCGAGGCTTGGTCCCCCTTCGGCGACGACCGGTCGCCGGCATCTTCGTGGCGTGGCAGCTGCCCATTCATCTCGTCTTTGAAATCCCGCGACAACTCTGGAATGGGCGGCAGGTCCATTTCCTCGCCATTCCTGATTTCCGATTTCCGCCTTTGGCGGTACATGCTGCGGATGGCGGCATAGTAGTCGATGGAAGTCCGTCTCACCTCGTCTAGGTCATCCCTGAAACCATAATAGGTATGGATGGCCTTGAACCCTTGGCGCGTATAAGTGATGTACTCGCGGTCGATGTTGGCCCACCACAAATCGAACGGATCGACGAAACTCTCGACGAACGTGCCCACGGCATCGCGCGGGTTCGACGGGCCGAGAATGGGAAGAACCAGATAGAAGCCCTCGCCCATGCCCCAAGTGGCCATGGTTTGTCCCAAGTCCTCGTCGTGCTCGGGAATGCCGGTCATTTCGGCTACATCGATAATGCCCGCCAATCCAACGGTGGAATTGATGATGAACCGCCCTGCCGTTTGCATGGCCCTCTCTGCCTCGCCCTGCAGGATGTCGTTGGCCAGGATGAGGGGGGAACTCAGGTTGCCGAGGACGTTGCCGACGGCGTTACGCACGGCGCCCGGCAGGAGATCGTAAACATCCGTCAACGGGCGCAGCACATACCGGAGGAAACCCTCGTTGAATCCAAAGATGAACCGATTGACGGGCTCGATGGGATCGTTGACGCCTTCCTCGTCGCCGGCGTCTTGGGTATCGCTGGCCGCCAGTTGCGGGAACTCGAGAAAGTCGGCCGGCTCGGCGGCGGCCGGGAACGGCCCGCCAGCCAACAGCATCGCGAACAACGCCAGGATGCCGATTTTTGCAAACAACCTAAATATGGTTCGCTCCCCGTTTCTACCCGCCGCTTCCGAAACCTCGAAGCGTGGACGTACCGCCCGACTGAACGAGCCCTCAGCCAAGTGCGCCTATCACGCAGATGGTTGGTGCATTTTATATGTGAACTGGCGACCGCGTGCAACTAACATGATGCCGCCTCGGCGTTGCGTCGTGCAATTCTTCGTTACCGTGACAAATCGGCCATTGCCGCGGGAAACGGATTGAGCTAGCTCAATGGCGGAGTACCATCCACTGTGGAAGATCATGTCCCAAATGAAGCGGCGTGCATTCATCCTTAAATCGCTTGCCTTTTTCGTGTTCCTTCTCGGCGCTCGGCCGACGCACGGCGCCCAAAACGAGGCCATCGCCGTGATCGAACGCTTTCATGCGAGCCTGCTCGCCGTCATGAAGGAGGCCGAGGTTCTCGGCATAAGGGGCCGCTACAAGCGGTTAGCCGCCCCCATCGACAAAGCCTTCCATTTGTCCTTAATGCTTCGAATCTCCACCGGTTCGTTCTGGAGAAGCGCTGGCACGGGCCAGAGGAAACAGCTCTTGGAGGCCTTCACGCGGCTCAGCGTCAGCACCTATGCCAACCGCTTCGACGGCTACGGGGGAGAAGCCTTCGAGACCGTGGGCGCCAAGGCGGGACCTCGCAAGACCCTCATCGTACAAACCCGGATATTGCGCCTCCGAGAAGACTCGGTGGGAATCTCTTATGTGATGAGACCAGTCAAGGGCCGGTGGCGTATTGTCGACGTCCTGCTCGACGACAGCATCAGCGAGCTCGCGATGCGCCGCTCCGAATATCGGCGCGTGTTGAAGAAGAACGGCGTCGACGGTCTCATTCAGACGCTGAATTCCAAGGCCGCCCAATTAGTCAACGGGTAATCTGACGCAGACCACTAGCTACTCGGACCCGGTTCGCTCTCCTCCACCGTCATGTGTCCCACCGCCGGCTTCAGGGTGTACATCAAGCCGAGACCAATCCCCCACACGATCCACACGATCTCGCGAATGCGTCGGACCACCGCCACCGCGACCCCGAGCGCCAACGATCCCGTCATAGCCGCACACACCAGCATGAACGCCCCCTCCTGGGCGCCGATGCTGGCCGGGATGAAGAACGTGCCGGCGCGCACGAGTTGGGCCACGGCCTCGATGATCCAGGCGTCGACGAAGCTCACCGGGTGCCCCAGGAAATACATCGCGTAGTAAATCTCGACCGCCCCCAAGACCCAGTTGGCGAAGGCCCAAAGGATCGCCCACGCGAACCGCTCGCGGTGGGCCGTATAAAACCGCACCAGCCGGGCATCTAACTCGAAGATGTGGTGCAGTATCCGCTCGACGCGTTTCGCTAAACGCCACTGGCGGAGCCAGCTTCCGGCCAGCGACGTAATGCGCAGCCGTTGCAGGGCAAACACGACGAAGGTACCGAAAACCAGAACCACCAAACCGGCGCCAACCATTGCCTTGTAGGAGGCGGGAAGCGCCGGTGAGCCGAGCATGAACGCGAAGCCAATGACGAGAAAGAGCATAAGGGCGATGAGGTTGATCGTCCGCGCCAGGATTATCGAGGCGGTGGCCTCCCCATAGCCCACGCCATAGCGAGATTTCAGAAGCGCCGCCTTGACCGGCTCACCGCCCACGCCCGCCAACGGCATCACGGCGTTGAACGATTCTCCGACCAGACGGACCTTCCACGTCCGGTAAAGCCCCTTGACGCTCAAGGGTATCGAGGTCAGTGTCAGTAGCCAAGTCAGGGAATCGATGGAGAAAGCCGCAAAATAGAGGCCTAAAACAACCGCCAGGCCCCATCCCACCTCTCTGACACGCGCCATGACTTCGCCGCCGTCAATCTGCATTAGGACGGTGGCGAGAAGCGCCACACCGATCAGAAAATAAAGGGTCTTGAGTAAACGCATGCCACTCCGTTTTCTCGGTTCACACGCGATAGTCGCCGGCGCCACCAGAGAACCGGGTAAGCCAGTACACCTGCGCGCCAACTGCAGCCGCCGGCAATAACACCCAAACCACATCAAAAAGGACAAGCGCCAGGACAATAAAGCAAAAGTCGGCACGGGTTAGTTCGCGGAAGGCGAATACCACCCACCCCGTCGCATCGCGGGGGTACGCGCCCGGCCTGGGGGCGTCTTCGACGTCGTCCCGTTTCCCCTCTCGAGCTTTTTCGCGGCTAGCGTAGACCAACCAGATGACGTAGTTGATTGTGCTCCCCACGGCGGCGATCAACCCCAGCCACAGCCACACATCCTGGTCCGCCGTACGGGCGGTCGCAAAACCCAGACTGACAAAAAATCCGCTGTTAACGACCCAGTCGGCAAACGTGTCGAAATGCATGCCGAACGTGGTGCACTGGTCCTTGAGGCGGGCGACTTCGCCATCGCAATAGTCGAGCACGGTGCTGGCGATTAAGAGAACCGCGCCAGCGACCGTCCACGCCGCACTTCCCTGAAAGAAGCTCCAGGCGCATCCCAGGCCCAACAACAAAGAAGCCGCGGTTATGTGGTTGGCGCTCACGGGAAGCCGGACGAGACGCGGCGTAAGCCATGAGGAAAGGTGACGCACCAGGGGAAGCAATTGGCGCGGTTCCCCGCCTTGCTTGCGGACGGCAGCCTCCGGTACCAGGGTCATGGCGAAGCCTTCCTTTCCGGCGCCCTCGGCCAGACCACCATCAACGCGGGCAGGACCCCGAGGGTACACACCAGGTTGAGGACCATGGCAATGGTCAGAAGGAGCCCCATGCTCGATGTCCCCAAATGGCCCGACAGTGCCATGCTGCCGAATGACCCTACCGTCGTCAGGGCGCTGAAGGTCACGGCTCGTGGCGTGCTCGTCTCCATGACCGCACCGACGTCCGCCTCGCTTCGTTCACGTAACATGAGATGGATGCCGTTGGCGACCCCCAAGCCAAATAGAAGCGGCAAGACGATCACATTGGCATAGTTGAACGACAGGTCGAACAGAACGGACGCCGCCACCGTAAGAAGCGCCGCCAGTACCAGGGGGGCGAACACCAAGATCACGTCGCGCACCCGTCTCAGCAAGACCGCCAGCATCAAGGCAATGACGCCTAGCGCGATCAGGGCCGCGTCTCGGAACGCGGCGACGACGATCGTGCCGGATTCGAAGATAACCACGGGCGACCCGGTGGCCCGCGGCGCCACCGAGCGCACCGCTTCGACGAATCGCTTCAACTGCTCCCGGCCGGGGTTGCCGACCTTAGGGTAGACGTTGATCTTCGACCGGCCATCTGCCGCCACGTTCCGTTCCCGTAAACCGGGGGGCAGGTCTTCCAGGGTCATGGGCGCCGCGTCCAGCGATTGGCGCAGCACGTCCAGGCGGTTGGTCAGGGTGGAAGTCAATCGGACTTCCAACTCCTCCAACGTGCCAATGGCCCCGGATTCGGCGCCCACGAGCCCGTCGAGCGCGGCCATTAGGCGCCCCGCCGCGGCGCGCGTCTTCTCGTCCCTGGCGGCATTCGAGAATCGCGCCAGTTTGGGTCTGAAAGCGTCAAGGGCGGCGCGCCGCTCGGCCGCGTCCGGCCGGGTGATGCGCGGCGGCACGACCAGGGACGGGGAAAGAAAAAGCGCCATGTCCTCGATAATCGCCAACTTGTCCTCCTGGTCCTCGGGCACGTAGTCGGCCAGGGTCACCGCCTCGTCCACCTCGTCGAGCCGGGAAATCCTTTTGGCCAACGCTACTGCCGTGGCCAGGTCCCGGGCGAGAACGGTGACGACGTAGGGACTGGTGCGGCCGTCCTCCATCAGGTCGAACAGGGTGCTCACCGATTCCGTCTTCGGGTCCTTGAGGTGAAGAGGATCGAAATCGAAACGCGCCTGCGGCAGCAACGCCGCCGCTGCCAACGTCAGCACCAGCGCCCCGGCGACGACGGCCCGGCCACGACCCCGCGCAACCGCCAACGAACCGAACCGAGAGACGCCACGCCCCGCCATGCCGCGCCGGGCAGGCGGTCTCAGCGCCAGCAAAGCGGGCAAAACGGTGATGTTGGCGAAGAAGGCGATGAACATGCCCGCCCCGGCGATCAAGCCGAGTTCGGCGAGCCCCGTATAATCGGTCGGCAGGAACGAAAAGAACCCGATTGCCGCCGCGACGGCGCACAGCGTCAGCGCGCCACCGACCTGTTCCGCCGCTTCGGATAGCGCCGCAGCGTTGTCGTCCCCCCGATCAATCGCCTCCTTGTAGCGCAGCCCGAAATGGATTCCGAAATCGACGCTGAGGCCGATGAAGAGGACGGCGAACGCCACCGAGATCAGGTTGAGCGCTCCGACGGCAAGCGTCGCGAAGCCGGCCGTCCACACCAGTCCCATAATCAAGGTGACCAGTACCGCCCCGGCCAGCGGCAGCGAGCGCATCCCGGCGAGCAGGAGGAAGATGACCAGCGTCAGGGAAAGCACCCCCGCCAGGCCTATCCCCTTCTCGACGCTCTTGAGCTCTTCCTGGGCCAGGGTCGCCGATCCGGTGAGACGGACGCGCACACCGTGGGCCCCGTTGAGCTTAAGCTCGGCGGCGATTGCGCGAAGGCCGTCAATTGCCTTGGTGGCCGGTTGCAAGGAGCCGAAGTCAAGCGTCGGTTGGATCAGGATGAACCGGCGGCCCTCATTGGTCCCGGCCTTCTCGCCACGCATCATCTCTTGCCAGGAAAGGACTCCGAAGCGGCCCGCCGCTTGCGCTTCGGCGACCTCGGACGCAGCGTTCAGCATGTCGGCGAGCTCGATGGGGGGGGGGCTTTTGCCATCGAGCGCTTCGTCGATGGCCCGCCCCAGCATTTCGAACAAGCCCTGAAGGCTCCGATTTTCCCAAAGCGTGGCAAGAAACGGCTGCGCCTCGGCTAGGCGGTCGCCGAGGTCGGAGAGCTCCTCGATGTCAAGATAAAGCAAGCTGCTCCGGCGGATGGTCGGGTCGCCGGCAAGGTCGTAAATATCGCCGAAAAGCTGGGGTACGTCGCGGAGCCTCCGCGCCAGGGCCAGTGCGGCGTCATCAGCCAGATCCGGCACCGCCCCGTCGATCACCACCAGGATGTTGTTTGTGAACTGCGGAAAGGCCTTTTTCAGCGCCCCCGCGTCCCGGCGGTACGGCAGGTCGTGCGCCAGCAAATCGACGGTATCGGTATTGAACGTCATCGTGGAAGCGACGAAATAGCCGATACCGACCGTCGCCGTCAGCGCGCCAAGAACCACCACAAGTGCGACGCGGCGGACGAGATCCACCCACCGAACCAGCATACGGCGATAGGTCGTGGTGGCGGCGTTAGTCATCATAGGGGCGGCCCCGTTGAGGCCGCCGCTTATAGCAGGCCGCCGGTCACCTGTCATATGGGCGCGGCGAAAGTGCGCGCCGGACCCGAAGGCGCCCTAATTCCGGGAATTCTTGACTTCTTTACGTATGTGCAACACCTTTCCGGTTCTATCGTGGGCGCGGTGAGGCGATATTCCCGCCATCCGCGCCGCACTTGTAAACCTTCGGATTCGAGCCATGCACATAACTCCTTGGGATCAGCGCCTCGCACGCGTCATGGTACGACCCATGGCCGGAACGTGCATCGCCCCCAATCACCTCACGACGCTGGTCCTCTTGACGTCTCTTTCCGGGGCTGGCCTGTTCGCGACGGGCAATCCCGTTTTAGCCAATTGGGCGGCGGGGGTGTTCGTCCTTTCCAGATTGCTGGACCACTTCGATGGCGAACTGGCCCGCTTTCAAGGAACGTCTAGCCGCTTCGGGTATTACTACGATTACGTGACGGGAGCGCTGGGGTACGGCGCGCTGTTTCTGTGCATAGGATTGGGGTTCCAAGACAGTTGGTTAGGAATCTGGGCAATCGTTCTGGGTACGGCGAGCTGTTTTTCGGCCCTCGTTTCGATGTTCATCAACGTCGGCATCGATCGCGCGCTGGGCGAGAAGATGGACGGCGACGCCAACGGATACCCCGCCTTCGCAGGCATAGAGTTGGAGGACGGAATATACCTGCTGGCGCCAATCACCTGGTTGGGATTGCTGATGCCCTTCTTCGTCGCCGCAAGCATCGGCGCTGTCGTGTATTGCCTTTGGGCCCTGTGGACGCTGCTGGGGCTCAGGCAATCTTCCCATTGCTGACGCGGGAGGTCCATGGGAACCACGCCTTCCGGTAATGTCCGGCGGCAATGACTAGCGGACCTTCGCAAGCGGCCGGAATCGTTCTCAGCGGCCTTATCGCTGTTGCCGCGGCAATTGGTGTCGGGCGCTTCGTCTATACACCCATCCTGCCCTTCATGGAGGCGAGCCTCGGGCTAACCAAGGCACAAGGTGGGGTGATCGCCTCGTCCAACTATCTGGGCTACCTCCTCGGCGCTTTCGCCGCCGCGAAGCCGGCGCTGCCGGGTGGACGGCGTTTTTGGCTACTGGCGACACTGGCGGTCAGCGCCGCGACCACGGGGATTATGGGGTTCTCATCGTCGATGACGGCATTCATGGGGCTGCGCTTCATCGGCGGGTTCGTCAGCGCGTTCGTACTCATTTTCGCATCGGCCGTGGTCATGGATCGCTTGGTGGCGGCGAGACGGTCCGGCCTTTCCACCTTGCATTTCGCGGGTGTCGGCTGCGGGATCACGGTGTCCGCCGCGCTCGTCTCGGGGTTGGCCGCCGTGGGCTACGACTGGCAGACATTTTGGCTGGCGAGTGGAGCTATTTCACTATTAGCGCTTGGCGCCACCGCCAGCCTGCTTCGTAGCGACGCGCAAACCACCCCGCCAGCGGCAAAAGGGCAAGATAGCCGCATCGACCGCCGATTGGCCACCCTCATCGTGTCGTACGGGCTGGTTGGATTCGGATACATCATCACGGCGACTTTCATCGCCACCCTGGTGCGGACGTCGACTGAAATTCGCCATATCGAACCGGTGATATGGCTGGTGGTTGGTCTGTCCGCCGCTCCTTCGGTGCCGCTGTGGATTTGGATCGGGCAGCGTTGGGGCAATGACCGCAGCTTGGCGCTCGCATGCCTGGTCGAAGCGGTCGGCGTTGCCATGAGCGTTCTCTCGACAAGTGCGCTGGCGGTGATCGTTTCCGCGACGCTGCTCGGCGGAACGTTTGTCGGGATCACCGCGATCGGGCTGGTCCACGCGCGCCATCTGTCGACAGGCGATCCTCGCCGTAGCATCGCCTTTATGACGGCAGCCTTCGGCGCCGGCCAGATTATCGGCCCGACATTCGCCGGATACGCCTACGGTCTTAGCGACAGTTTCCTTGTGCCTTCGCTGGTCGCGGCGGCAGCCCTTTTGCTGGCCGCCGGCCTTGCCGTCAACACGCGGATCCAGCACCGCCCGACGGCCTAGCGGCTCGCCTTTCGGCGGTACCACCAGAAAAACAGGGTGGCGAAGACGGGGGCGCCGATGGCGGCGGCGATAAGCAACGGCACGGCACCACCGAGCCACACGGCAATGGGAACCGCGAGCATGGCGTCGTCGGCGTCGAAACCGCCGGCCGGCGGAAGTTCGAGAGCCCTCAGACCTTGCGAGCTTTCGACCCGCACCACCAGCCACAACACTGCCGAGACGGCGCCGCCGGCGAGGACGCCCATGGGCAGCGCCCAGTAGGCGAGAACGCTTTCCCGCAGACCGACGCCGATGCCGACGAAGACGAGCCCGTTGGCGAGCCCGTCGGAAATCAGGTCGAAGCGATGCCCCCACAGGCTGGACTTTCCACCGAGGCGCGCCAGCTCCCCGTCGGCGCGGTCGAGCACCAGGGACAGCACGAAGATGACGCCTCCAACGTTCTGCCAGAAGGTTTCTCCCACGGCGAATGCGGCGGCCGCCCCGATCCCGGTCAACAGGCGCAGGGTGGTGATCTGATTGGGCGTGACCGGCGTCTTGGCCAAGGGCCTGACCAGGATCCGCACGCCTCTGTGTATCCAGGTATTGTGGCTCATGTGCCGGCCAGGAACTCCTTGAAGCGCCACGCGACCTCGTGGGGTTTCACCGTCGGCCGGCCGAGGCCGGACGCCGAGCCCGGCGAAATCCGCATGTGCACGAGGTGGGGGCCGGGTGCGCCGAGCCCCAACGACACGGCTTCTTCCAACCCCTCGAGGTCGTCGCAGGAAAAGCCGCGGGCGTAGCCGCAGGCCAGGGCCGTCGCCGTGAAGTCAACATTGGGGGCCACCGTCGCCTGTCCCCCGGTCGAATCGTAAACGCCGTTGTCGAGGATGATATGGAGTAGGTTGGCGGGAGCGCACGCACCGATGGTTGCCAGGGTCCCCATCTTCATCAACACCGCCCCGTCGCCATCCACCACCACCACCGGGCGCTTCACGTTGAGGGCGACGCCGAGCCCCATGGCACCGCCGCATCCCATGGATCCAACTTGGTAGAGGTGCTGGGGACGATCCCGCAGGGTGAACAGCTCGCGCCCGCACTTTCCGGTCGTGACAATCACCGCCGCTTCCGGCGGAAGGACGCCGAGAAGACTTTCCAATGCTTCCATCCGCGCCGGCGGGGGGTCGCCCGCCCGCATGTCCACGTGGTTTCCCCTGATGCGCCGCTCCAGCGGCTCGGCGAAGAGGCCGTCGTCGCGGACACTGCCCTTCTCCATGAGGAAGGCGTAGGGCAAGCCGGTGCGCTCCATTTCCGCACGCGCCGCGTCCAGCGATTCGTCCACCGCCGCCTCGTCGGTGGGAAATGCCGCGTGGGGGATGCGGATTGTTTCCAACAGGGTTAGCGTAACCGCCCCCATCAGCTCGTGCTGAGGTTCGTCTTCGAGGCCGGGTGCGCCGCGCCACGTAACGATGAGCAGTGTGGGAATTCGAAAAGGATAATTTAACGAAGTCAAAGGGTTGATCGCGTTTCCGAGGCCGGAGTTCTGGCACATGACCACCGTTCCACGACCGGCCAGCCACGCCCCTGCCGCGATCGCCACGGCCTCGCCTTCGCTGGCCGCCGCAACGTAGTTCGTTCGCGCGTCGCCGATCACTCGGTTGATGATGGGCGTAAGAAATGAGCACGGCACGCCGGTGAAGAAATCGAACCCGACGGTACGCGCCGGGACGAGAAAGGTGTCTGCGGAAATCACAGGAAGGAAATCACAGGAATTCTTGGGCGTCCGCAACGTCGGCCGCGACATCGACGTCGAGCCACTGCCCGGCGGCATAAACCACCCTGATATTGTGACCCGCTTCGGCCAAACGGGTGAACAGGTCGAGGAGGCTGGCCTCGTGCAGGGTGCCGCCCTCGCGCATGGCCTCAAGCTCGCCGCGCACGAGGTCGCTGCCCACCTTGCTCAACTTGGCGAGGCCCATCCACTCACCATCGACTTCGTCCTCGGGAACGTCCGAACCCATGCGCCGCAAATACGCCGGTTCGTCATCCAGATAGTCGCTGGTAAACGGGCGCGTGCAACTGGCGAAGTCGCGCACCCAGTCCTCGGCCTCCGACGTGCGGTTGCGCCAAAGCGCGTCCACGGTCACCACCACATCGCCCTCGGCCTCCATCAGCAGATCGAGAATGTGATGGCGGAAGAGTATGTCGCCGTACGCAACCATGCATTCCCCGTGGATGTAGTCGATGGCGCAGGCGAGGCTGGCGGCTTCGCCGGTCGTCGCGTAGAGGTCGTTGTCAACGGTGTTGACCGAGGGCAGGTTTATTTTCTCCTTCTTGTAGCCGCGTACCACGGTGACGTCCCTGACACCGGCACTACGGATGGTCCCCACCAGGCGCCGCAACAGCGGCTGCCCACGTATATCGACCATGCATTTGGGGCGGTCCTCGGTGAGCGGGCCGAGGGCCGCCCCGCGCGAGGCGGCAATCAGGATGGCCCGCGTCTCGCTTTCGGAAGGCGGCAGGTAACGGTTCTCCGCCTCGGCCAGTTCCTCGTTGCCGGCGAGCTCGAAGATCTCCTGAACCCCGACCACTTTGTCCTCGACACCCATCAAGGTTTCGTCGCGCTGGATGCGCCGGCAGATTTCCTGCATGGCGGTGATCGACGCCCTGAGACTGTGGTTGGCCCAAATGGCGACGGAAATCCCCGACTCGCGGAATTCGTCCGTCGGCGTGGCGTAATATTTAGTCGGCACTATTACCACGGGACAGCGATTTTGCCACTCAGCGTTGAAGGCCAGAATCTCGTCGGCCGTCGATTGCCGCGAGTGAATCAGGATGGCGTCGGCCCCGGCGCCGTAATAGGCCTCGGCGCGGCGCAGGGCCTCGTCGAGCCCCCACCCCGATATCAGGGCCTCGATGCGCGCCACAAGACTGAAGTCGGGGTCCGTCTGGCTGTCCTTGCCGGCCTTGATCTTGCCGCAAAACTCGTCGATATCAGCCAGGGGCTGCCCTTCGCCTATGAACGAGTTGGTTTTCGGAAATAATTTGTCCTCGATGCAGATGCCGGCGACGCCCCGCTGGCACAGCTTGCGCACGGCGCGGCGGACGTTGTTGAAGTTTCCCCAACCCGTATCGGCGTCAACGAGAATGGGAATGGTCGTGGCGTCCGACATGAACTCCAGGACCTCGAGAACCTGGGTCCACGACGCTTCGTTGTTGTCACGCACGCCGAGCGCCGCCGAAACCGACAGTCCGGACGCCCACACGCCCTTGAAGCCGGCAGCCTCGACGATCTTGGCCGACATGCCGTTGTGGGCTTCCATGAGAAATTCCAGTTGCGGCGAAATCAGGAGAGCGCGCAGCCGCGCCGCCTTGGAAGCCGGCTGAAGCGATTCCGCGAGTGCCGCCTTGGGAGTCGTAACCATCGTTCTTTAATCAGGGCCTTACTGCGGTCAGATTTTCTTGCCGACAGCGCTAGTGAGCGCTCGGGCGCCCAATCCCGGGCATCGGGCAGGTTTCGCTTGAATTCGCCGCATCGCCAGAATATTACGGTAAACAGCGCGGCGCAATCCAACAGCCGGCTTGAATCAATTCAAAATCATCATCGGCAGCTGCCATGTTTACCACCCCGGTTCTCACGGCCCAGCAGATCGAAGAATTCGAACGGGACGGCTTCCTCCTCGTGCGTTCGGCATTCGGTGCCACCTAAATGAAAAAGATCGACGACTGGGTCAAGGAGATGTCCGAGCTTCCCGAAGTCTCTAGCCGACACTGGGTCTACCACTAAACGAGCCTCACGGAGCCGCGCAGGAACCTAGTTTCCCGCATCGAGAAAATCGCCCCCTACCATCAAGAATTCAGGGAGTTGAGTGAGGTCCTCGAGAAGTCGGTGGGCCAGATTCTCGGAGAAGAGACCGAACTCTTCAAGGAAAAGATCAACTTCAAGATACCGGGCGGCGACGGTTTCAAGCCCCACCAGGACTCGCAGGCGGGGTGGGACGCCTACGCCGACAAGCACAAGAACTTCCCGCCCGACATCGACCGCGAGGCGGGCAAGGAATACGTGTTCAGGGTTTAGGGTTTAGGCCTTCCCGCCACGCCCCTCGAGGCGCGGCAGGATGACCTTTTCGGCGTGCCCCAGGTCTTCCGGAAAATCGATCTCGATCCACGGCGTGCCCGTGATGTCCTCATGGCCAAAGGTGCCGGGCGGTTCGCCGCGCAGCACGTCGCGGATGGCGTCCTCGTAGGGGGCGGCGCCGCGGCCGCCTCCTACGTAGGTTTCCGTCATGTCCGCCAGGCGCCTGGCGATGGACGGGGCGAGGCGCATGAAGCCCGGCCATTCCCCGACCAGATCGAAATCTCCCCCGACCATCTTTCCGAAATCGACGGGATACCCGTCGCGAATGCACAGCCTGACCGGATCCTCGCCCTCGCCCACTTGCCGGTCGAGGAGAAAGCAGTTGCCGTGGGGCGAGGCGACGAGCCGTTCGAGCAACAAGCGGTGGTAGAGCACGTCGGCGTCCATGAACAAGATGTCCTCACCGCACCTAAGCGCTTCCCGCGCCGTCCACATGGAAACAACGGAGCCTTCGCGGAAGCGCCGGTTGAAGAGACCACGGACGAAGCCTTCGCGGCCCGCCGCTTGGGCCTCGGTCAGGACCTCGTCCTTGCGGTAGCCGACGACCAGCGACACGCCGTCGATACCGAGATCCTGAAGCATCTCGATGTGGCGCCGCAGCAAGGACGTCCCGGCGAACCGCAGCAATGATTTCGGTGGCTGCGTGTCGTCGTCGCCGTAGAGGCGCCGACCGACACCAGCCGCCAGGATGATTGCTCTCATGGGCACTCCATTCAGCGACAGTAGCCGTTTTCACGGAACCACGCGATGGCGTCGGCCAGCGCCTGGCGGGCCGGACGCGGATCGTAACCAAGCTCGCGCCTGGCCTTGGCGCTGGAGAAATACATCCGTTTCTTGGCCATGCGCACGCCATCGACGGTGACGAAAGGCTCGCCGCCTCCACTCAACCGCGTCCATGCCTCCGCCACCAAGGCGACGGGCAGTATCAGGTTGTGCGGCAGGCGTACGCGCGGTGCCGGACGCTCGGTAATGGCGGCGATTTCGTCGAGGATGTACTTGAGGCTCATGTCCTCGCCACCCAGGATGTAGCGATCCCCGACGACGCCTTTTTCAAACGCCAACAGATGGCCGCGGGCCACATCGTCCACGTGTACCACGTTGAGCCCGGTATCCACGTAAGCCGGCATGCGCCCCATGGCCGCCTCCAGGATCATGCGCCCGGTCGGCGTCGGTTTGACGTCCCGTGGCCCCACCGGCGCCGAAGGATGGACGATGACGGCGGGCAGGCCGTCGTCTTCGATCATGCGCCGCACCTCGGCCTCGGCCAGGAATTTCGAGCGCTTGTATGCGCCGATCATGTCGGCGACGGTGGACGGGGTGTCCTCGTCGGCCAACTGTCCGTCCCGGCGCAATCCCAACGTGGCGACGCTGGAAGTGTAAACGATCCGCTCGACGCCGGCCGCCAGGGAGGCGCGCATCAGATGGCGGGTGCCATCCACATTGGCACCGAACATGGGCGCGGGATCGCGCACCCACAGCCGGTAATCGGCGGCGACGTGAAACAACGCGCGGCGACCGTCGAGCGCTCTCTCGAGTGAGGTGACGTCCATCAAGTCCCCGGTAGCCACTTCGACCGCGAGGCCTTTGATGTTGCGGCGATCGCTGTGCGGCCGCATGAGGACGCGCACATCGAACCCGGCATCGATCAGACACCGCGCGACGGCCGAACCGACGAAACCCGAGGCTCCCGTGACGAGTACGGTCATATGCGCCCAGCTTCCTTTCGCCAATCCCGGCCAGCGGCGTATTCGGCCACGAGGGCTCGCCATGAACGGCGCCGCGGCTCGATTCGTCAGCTCATCGTGGAAAATACTTCGTGGTGGCTCAAAAGAATAGAATGCTTGCGCCGCCCTTGAATCGCGCCACGGCGCGGCCCATCCATTGTTCTTGAATGCCCAAGAGACGTCTTCCCCTTTTGCATATTCTTACCTATGTTCCTTAGAATGGTTCGCGACAGCCTCCGGGGTTTCGTAACTCGTGTCCAACGGGAATGAAAATTGACGACCGAGACGAAACGGACTCTGCGCGTCATTCTTGCCCAGCCACGGGGATTTTGCGCCGGCGTCGAGCGGGCGATTGAGATCGTCGAGCGCGCCCTCCATCTTTACGGACCCCCCGTCTACGTACGTCACGAGATCGTCCACAACAAACGCGTCGTGGACACTTTGCGCCAAAAGGGCGCCGTGTTCGTCGAGGAAGTGGACGAGGTGCCCGAGGGCGCCGTCACCATATTCAGCGCCCACGGCATTTCCGAAGCCGTGGAAGCGGAGGCCCATCGGCGCAGCCTGCCGGTCATCGACGCCACTTGCCCGCTGGTGTCCAAAGTGCACAAGGAAGGCCAGAGCCATGTTAGCAACAATCGCGAGGTCATCCTTATCGGACACGCCGGACATCCCGAGGTCGAGGGCACCCTGGGCCGCATCCCCGGCGGCGTGTACCTGGTGACGACGCCAGACGACGTGGCTAAGCTAAAGGTGCATGATCCCGGCCAGGTCGCCTACGTAACGCAGACCACGCTCAGCGTCGACGACACCCGCGACGTCATCGAGGCCCTTAAGAAGCGTTTTTCCGAAATCGTCGGACCCGACGTCAAGGACATTTGCTACGCCACCCAAAACCGCCAGGTGTCGGCGCGCAATATCGCTGCCCACGTTGACCTGCTGTTGGTCGTCGGTGCCCAGAACAGTTCCAATTCGAACCGGCTGCGCGACCTCGGCCTCGAATTGGAAGTGCCGAGCTACCTGGTTGATGACGCCGCGGCACTCAATCCCGCCTGGCTCGACGGTGTCGAGATCGTAGGCGTCACGGCCGGGGCCTCGGCGCCCGAGGAACTGGTCCAGGAACTGATCGAGCGGTTGTCCGAATTCGGCGACGTCACCGTCGACACGCCGCCCGGCGTCGAGGAAAACATCACATTCAAGCTGCCCCGCGAACTCACCGACGAGACCGCGACGAGAATTGCTCAGGCGTAGGAAGCGAGAACACCGTGACCGTCCCGCTGATACAAAGGGTACGCGTCGGCGCTTACATCCTGGGCAAGCGCCTCAAGGGTGTGGCGCGCTACCCGCTCGTGTTGATGCTGGAGCCGCTGTTCCGGTGCAACCTGGCGTGTCCCGGCTGCGGAAAGATCGACTACGACGACAAGATTCTCAACAAGCGCCTCAGCCTCCAGGATTGCCTGGACGCCGTCGACGAATGCGGCGCGCCGATCGTCTCCATCCCCGGGGGCGAGCCGTTGCTGCACAAGGAGATCGAGCAAATCGTCTCGGGCATCATCGCGCGTAAGAAATTCGTCTACCTGTGCACCAATGCTTTGTTGCTGGAAAAAAGGCTCCACCTCTTCCAGCCCACCCCTTATCTCACGTTCTCGGTCCATCTCGACGGGCTGGAGAAACACCACGACGAGGCAGTCGCCCAGGAAGGCGTGTTCGCACGCGCCATCTCGGCCATCAAGGCGGCCCGCGACAAGGGATTCCGCGTCAACATCAATTGCACGCTCTTCGACCAGATGACGTCTCGGGAGGTGGCCGACTTCTTCGATTTTGTCACCCTCGACCTGAAGATCGAAGGCATCACCGTTTCGCCCGGCTATGCCTACGAAAGGGCCCCCGATCAGGAACATTTCCTGGCCCGCGCCAAGACCAAGGAACTCTTCCGAAACGTCTTCAGGTTGGGCCGCGGCAGGAAGTGGCGCTTCTCCCAGTCATCGCTTTTCCTAGAATTTCTCGCCGGCAACCAAGCGTACCATTGCACGCCGTGGGGCAATCCCACGCGCAACGTTTTCGGCTGGCAACGCCCCTGCTACCTGCTCGCCGAGGGCTACGCGCGTTCCTTCAAGCAGCTCATGGAAGAGATCGCGTGGGACACTTACGGGACCGGCAACTACGAAAAGTGCGCCGATTGCATGGTCCACTGCGGCTACGAACCGACGGCCGTGACCGACACCGTCGCCCACCCGCTGAAGGCCTTGCTGGCGGCGCTTCGCGGCCCCAGGACCGAAGGCCCGATGGCCCCGGAAATTCCCGTCGACAACCAGCGCCCGGCGGAATTCGTCTTCGAGGACATGGTCGAGCGCCTATCCGAAGCCGAGGCGCGGACCGCCGAGCGAAGCGACGCGGCGTAAGCTACCCAGCGCCTTTCCGTTCTCCCGCGCCATCTCGATCAGCGCCCACACCATCCACGGCCGCGCCAAAAGGGGCGCGATGACGGCGGCCGACCGCAGGCTACCGTCCTCGGCAACGCCTTTCAGCACCCAAGGCGGGATGGCCCTGGCCGCCGGATCGGCGATGGCGCGAACGGCAAGGAAGCGGGTTCCCGCCGCCGCCGCCACTTCACCGATTCCGTGGCTCTCCATGTCTACGGCGGCGGCCCCCGTCGAGCCCCACAGTTCCCGCTTGACGGCGGCGTTAGCGAGGACGGTGTCGCTCCCTGCGACCTGTGCCCGCGTCACCGCCAGGCGCTCGCCGAGGACATTGGCCAGCCCATCCGCCCAGGTTGTGTCAGTAGGTATGTGCCCGCCGTCCGGCGCCCTCACGCCGTCGGCGATGACGACCGACCCGGGCACCAGCGCCGGGTCCAATCCCCCCGCCACGCCGAAGCTGACGAGGCCGTCACATCCCTCGGAGAGAAGAGTTCGGGCGGCGTCGCGCGCCCGTTCTGCGCCAATACCGGCGCATTTTACGGCAAAACGCCGGTCCGCCGGAAGCTCCGTCAAGCACTCGGCTTCGCTAAGCAGGCCAGTAATGACTCCAGGGCGTTCCAATCACATTCCGAACTTGGGGAACTTGGTGCCGCTTTTCCGTATGTTGCGATAGCGCGCCAGGGTCCACAGTGGGAAATAGGCGCTGTAGCCGTGGTAGCGCAGATAGAAGACCCGCGGGAAACCTACGGCGTTAAAGTACTCCTCATCCCATTTTCCACCGGTGCGTTTGGCCTTTAACAGGTATTCGATACCGCGCGCGACGGCCCCGCTTTCGATCTCGCCCGCCGCCATCAGGCCGAGCAACGCCCAGGACGTCTGCGAGGGCGTACTCATCTTCACTGCGGCCAGGCGGCGGCGGAGGTTCTCTTCCGACACGTACCATCTGTGGTGCTGATAATAGCTCGAGCAGTCCTCCCCCCAGCCGCCGTCGGGGCGCTGGCAGTACTTCAGCCATTTAGCGGCCTTTTGGGCGTAATTCGACTCCATGTCGACACCGATTGCGTTGAAGGCGCTCAGCACCGACCACGTGCCGTACACGTAGTTGTTGCCCCACCGGCCGAACCAGGAGCCGTCTTCCTCCTGCTCGCGGCGCAGGAATTGCAGACCGCGCGCCACGCAGGGATGGTCCTTATCGTATCCCAGTTGGGCGAGCATGCTGATGCAGCGCGCAGTGACGTCGGCTGTCGGCGGATCGAGCAGGGCCCCGTGGTCGGCGAAAGGGATGTGTTCCAGAAAATAATGCTGGTTATCGGCGTCGAACGCCCCCCAGCCCCCGTTCTTGCTCTGCATGCCGATGATCCACTCGGCGGCGCGCTCGATGGCCCCGCCATAGGCCGGATCTCCGGTCCGGTGCAGGGCCATGGCAACGACGGCGGCATCATCCACGTCCGGGTAGTAGTCGTTGCGGTACTGGAAGGCCCAGCCGCCGGGGCGCAGGTGGCCGCGGTTGGCCTTCCAATCGCCCTTGACGTCGAGAATCTGCCTGCCTTTCAGCCATTTGGCGGCACTCTCGACTACGGGATCGTCTCCCGCGAGCCCGGCCTCCATCATGGCGTGGGCGGCCAGCCCGGTGTCCCAGACCGGCGACAGGCAGGGCTGACAATAGCCCATGCCGTTTTTGAACACCAACAGCTTATCGATAGCCCGGCGCGTGATAGCGCGGTGCGGGTGATCGCGCGGATAGCTGAGCGCGTCGAAGGCCATCAAGGCATTGGCCATGGCCGGGAAGATGCCGCCGAGTCCGTCCTCGCCGTTGAGCCGCTCGACGACGAAGTCCATGGCTTTGTCGATCGCCTTGCGTTCCAGAAACTTGGGAAACAAGGGCTCAATCAGACGCCCGACACGGTCCAAGAGGAGAAGTATCGTACCCAGAAACCTGCCACTGGCGTTGATCAGAAATTTTCGTTCCTCCTCGGGAGGCCGCAAGAACAGCTCCGCGATATCGACGCCGCACGGGTTGCGCGCACGCGGTTTCAGCGCCGCCAGAACCAACAGGGGAACCATCACCGTGCGCGACCAGTAAGACACCATGTCAATGTGGAACACGGGCGCCCACTTGGGCAAAAACATGGCCTCGACGCGAATCACGGGCACGGCGCGCCATGGTATTTGGCCGAACAGGGCGAGGGCAATGCGCGTGAAGACGTTGCTCTTCACGGCACCGCCGTGTTCGAGGATGGCATGGCGCGCCCAGGCCATGTGCGGCGCCTCAATGTCCTCACCCGTCAATTTGAGCGCCAAGTAGGCCTTGACCGAGGCGCTCATGTCGAAATCCCCGTCGTGATAGAGGGGCCAACCGCCGTGACTGCCTTGAATGGAGCGGATGTAGTTGGCCAGCTTGGCCTCGACGGCCTCGTCAATCTCGTCGAGGAAGTGGTTGAGCATGATGTATTCGGACGGGATGGTGACGTCGGCTTCCAGCTCGAAGGCCCAATGACCGTCCTTGGCCTGGCAGGCGGAGAGCCACTCCACCGCTTCGTCTATATGGGTATCGAGAAGGTCTCCATCGGACGTCCGATTGGCGTCCAAGGAAGCGACGTTTCTTTCAGGCATGTCCGTCGAAATTCCCCAAGAACCCTCTGCCGCAGCTCCTGCCCACGCTTGCGCATCACCTTTTTGGGCCACCCCCGCGTGCGGTTCTTTTGCCAGAACACACTGTCTCGTTCAAGTGCCCCCTCGGGACGAAAGGACCATGTCGGCTGCCTTTCGGCCCGAACACACGGACCCCTCGATGGTGGCGGGAAGGCCGGTATCCGTCCAATCCCCGGCCAGAAAGACGTTTCGCCACGTCGTGCGGACGCCGGGCCGACGCGCCGCTTCTTCCGGGATCTGCGCGAAGGTGGCCCGCTTTTCCTTGACGATCCGGTGAGCTGGCAGCGGCGGCGCCCCGAGGTTGAGAGCGCCGACAACTTCCGGCCACATGCGCTCGGCGATGGCGGCGGCCGGCTCCTCGGCCAGGGCATCGGCAGCGCTGGCGGTCACCGAGGCGATGTCGCCGCGCACAAACAACCACTGGCAGGTGCCACCCACCAGGCCCAGAAAGGTCACGTCCGGCGCCGTCCTGTCGAGCCGGAAGTGGCCGTTGACGATGGCCCTGCTTTGCCGCGGCGCCACGAGGTCGGGACAGAGGTCGGCGCTCGCCGCCGGGGGAACCGCCAACACAACGCTGTCCTCGGGGCCGACACTCAAAGGCGCGCCGCCGAATTCCAGCGCCGACACCCGGTCTCCGTCTAAATTCAAGGCCCGCAGACGGCGGTTGAAGCTGACCGAAGTACCACGCGCCTCCAGGAATCGGAGGGCCGGATCGACGAAGCCCTGGCCCAGGCCATGGCGCGCGATCAGTGGCCGGCACGCCGCCTCGCCGCGCCCGAAAGTCTTTTTCAGGACCGGCCACAAGAGAGCGGCGGCGGCCTCCTCGGCGGCGGTATTGAGGACGGCGACGCAGAGCGGCTCCCAGAAACGGCGATAAAAGGCAGTGCCCGGGACCAGGCACTGGGCAACGGTGCTCCGCGGACCCGCCCACGCCAGAGCGAGCCCCCTCAGGTAATCACCGGGAGTGGTCTCGGGCACGCGGCGGCAGGTGTCGAATATCCACCATGGGAACCACCCGGAACCCGGCCGCACGGTCCATCGGTGACCCGTCTTCAGGTCGAGAAACGGAAACGCCGCCGGCTCGGGCCCGGTTAGGCTGTCGGCAGCGCCAATTTCGCGCAGATAATCGAGCGCCGACCGGTTGCCGCTGAGAAGGAGGTGGTTGCCGTTGTCGATGGTGCGCCCGAGGGCCTCGTCGTGGAACGAGCGGCAGCGTCCGCCAGCATGGCCGGCCGCCTCGTACACGCCGACACGTCGCCCCGCCCCGGCCAGCCGCACGGCACAAGACAGACCGGCAAGTCCGGCCCCCACCACATGAACCTGCGCGGCCACCGCTAGACCATCCCGTGGCGTATGAGAATCCAGATCTTTTCCAGCTTCGACAGGGTGACCGGCTCGGCGAGGCGGCGCCAGCCGCGACGCGCCAGCCTCAACAAGATTCGCCGGTACACCGCCATCATCATCATCACCGGGCGCATCTGGCGCCGGTCGTAGGTGGCAAGCAGGGTGTCCGCTTCGGCGAAGCGCCGTTCGGTCACCTCGGCGAGCTCGGCGCATGCCAGCGCCAAGTTGGGATGATCGAGCACGGCTGGCAACGCGCCATCGGAAATTCCATGGCGGGCCAAGAGGTCGGCCGGCAGATAAAGGCGGTCGCGCTCGGCGTCCTCGTGAACGTCGCGCAGGATATTGGTCAGTTGCAGGGCTTCCCCCAGCGCGCCGGCGACGCGGTTGCCCATCTCCTCGCCGATTCCGAAAACCCGGTTGGACAGCCGGCCCACGGCACACGCCACGCAGTCGCAATAGCGCCGCAACTCATCCATGGTCCCAAAGCGCAAGGTCACGGCGGCGTCCATCTCCATGCCTTCGATGACGGCCAGAAAGTCCTTCTTGCAGAGAGCGAAGAGAGAGACCGGCCAAACCAGTCCCCGGGTCACGAGCGACGTCGGAGTTCCCGCGTAAAGCCGTTGGATCTCGTCGCGCCACGCACCCAGGCTCCGCAGCTTGTCGGCGACCGCCCCCGGCTCGTCGGCGATGTCGTCCACCTCGCGGCAAAAGGCGTAGACGGCGAACATGGCGCGCCGCTTCTCCTTGGGCAAGCGGCGCATGGCCCAGTAAAAGGACGTGCCCGAGCGGCGCACCACGGCCTCGATGTACGCCCTCGCCTCGCCGTCCGAAGTCTCGGTTTCATTTTCGATCATCGCCCTTATGGATACACCACGCCCGCTGGCCCGTCACCCGTCGGCGACGGCGTCGGCGCCGTAGGTGCGTCCCTTCCACGCGCCGCCCCGCCCCCGCCAGTGGCTGCACGCCGAATCCAGGGTCATCAGGGTGAAGAGCAAGGCCGCCAGCGGCAGGAGCAGGGCCATTACCGCCGGCTGCCCGTAGAGACGCAGCGTCGGCCAATAGGCGAAGGTCATCGCCAGCCACGCGGCGAGCCCGACCAGCAACGGCCATGTCTGGCCGGCCGCGATTCCCGCCGCGACGGCAAAGGGCGGCGCCAAGTAGATCACGGTCATGCCGACAACCGTTCCCGCCAGCCGCCATGCCGAGTAGCGGAGCTGGGTGAACGCCGTGCGCGCCACCATGGTCCAGATTTCCTCCATGCGTCCGTAGGGGCGGATGCCGCGCACCCCTCCTGAGAAGCCGATCCAGATGCCGCCGCCCCGCTTCATGTTAGTGGCCAGCGCGCAGTCGTCGATGATGCGGCCGCGGATGGCCTCGACGCCGCCGGCGGCGGCCAGACCGGTTCGGCGCGCCAAAATGCAGCCCCCGGCGGCGGCGGCTTGCGGCCGTCGCCGGTCGTTGACCCACGCAAAGGGGTAGAGCTTCTGGAAAAAGAAAATGAAGGCCGGGATGAGGAGCCGCTCCCACGCGCTTTCGCAATGGAGCCGCGCCATCACCGAAACGAGATCGAGCCCCGAGGCCTCCGCCTTGGCGACGAGCCGGCGCAGGGTGTGGGGGGCGCATTCGATATCAGCATCGCAGAACAGAATGTAGGCGGCCTCGGGAAACTTCTCCTCGACCCGCTTCAGTCCCTGCGAGAGCGCCCACAGCTTGCCGGTCCAACCCGGTTCCAAGGGAGTGCCGGTGACGACGGTGAGACGCTCCGAGCCCGGGCCTGAGCGACGCGCCGCCTGAGCGGTTCCATCGTCGCTGCCGTCGTCCACCAAGACGACGGCGAAGCCGCCGGGATAGTCCTGCCCGAGCAAGGCGGCGACCGTCTGCCCCACGCTCGACGCCTCGTTGCGGGCGGGAACGACGGCGACCGCTGGCGGCCAGTGCGTCTTCCCGGCGGGTTCAACATGACCCTCGTCCTCCAGCCGCTTATCGGCGCGCCAGAAACCGCCGCGAAACAGCACCAGCACCACCCACGCCAGCAGGGACAGAATCGTGAGGACGAAGGTGACGGTCATGACCATGGCCACTTAGATCAGGGTCGAGACCACGCCGCGCAGGCAGCACCACAAGTATTCTGCCTTGGTGAGTTCGACGCGGCGCGCCAACAGGTCGCGGCGCGCCAACAGCCGGCTCAGGCGCTCGGCAATCCTCAGGATAGCCGCCGATTCCATGGCCAGACGGCGGCTCGCCAAGCCGCCAGGCAAAGATCGCGCCGGCGCCATCAGGTCGTCGACACCCCGCAGCGCGCGGTCCAATACCCGGCGCAGGGACGGACCGGTGGACGCCGCATCGAGGTCCTCGACCGCCGCGCCCTCCGCCGCCATCCAGTCGAGCGGCAGGTACACTCGGTCGAGTTGGCGATAGTCGTCCTGGCAGTCCTGAAGATGATTGATCACCTGCAACGCCATGCACAGCGCGTCCGATGCACCGTAGCCGTGCCGCGAGCCGCCGTGGAGGTCGAGCAAGAAGCGCCCCACCGGCGCCGCCGACAGGGTGCAATAGCCCATCAGATCGTCCCAGTCACTATAGCGCTGCTTGGTGGCGTCTTGCTTGAAGGCGGCCAGCAGATCGACGCAATGTCGCGGCGCGATGCCCGTCTCCACCAGGGTCGCACGCATGCGCGCCGCCTTCTCATACCCCCCCTCATCAGAAGCCCGGCCGAGCAGCACGTCCTCGAAGCCGTCGAGACGCGCCACCTTGTCGGCGGGTGCCAGCCCGGGATTGTCAGCGATGTCGTCTATGGCGCGGGCGAACCCGTAAAAGACGGCGACGTGCGGGCGCACCTCGGCCGCCAGCAACCAGGAGCCGACCGGAAAGTTTTCGTAGGCTACGTCCTTACCCGAGGGTGTCTCGACCGAGCGCGGCGTGGCGGCCGTCATCCGATGGTGGGCTAGAACTTCCGGCACCTAGCCGGAAGGCGGTCATGCGCCATCGTTCGCCCTTTTGCTCAATTCCGCGAGGAGCCCGTCGATGGTACCACCGTTGTTGCGGATGACCGAGGAGAATTCGGAACGCTGGGTCTGTCCCATGCTGACGCCTTCCGCCATCACGTCAACGACCTTGAATTTGCCATCCCTGGCCCGTACCCGCCAGTCGAGTTGAATCGTCGAATCGCGTTTAGGCCTTTCCAGCTTGGACCGAACGATGATGTCCCTCTTCCCCTTGGCCGACACCTTGACCACCTTGAAAATGTCCTCGCTGAGCTCGAGGAAACGGTCCGCGTAGGTGTTCACGACCATATTCTCGAAAAGGCGCATGTACTGCCGGCGCTGCGCTGGCGTCGCCTTGCGCCAATGCTTGCCGAGCACCCAGCGCCCGATCGTGGGGATGTCGAAATGCCCGGTAAGAAGGGATTGGAAGCGCTTTTGGCGCTCCTTGGCCGTTATCGCCTCGTCGCCCAACTTCTCCGTCGCCTGGGCGGCGAGATTCTCGATGAACTTACGCGCCCCGTCCAGGGACGCATCCGCGTTGGCCCGACTCGAATGTCCAAGCGTCACCAAGGCCATGGCGACCAAGCACGCCAGAAATTGCCGTTTTGCTATCATTACAACGCCTACCCCGTTTGGCCCCGCCCCGTGCCGGCGGGTGATATTGTTCATCAGCGTGTCAATCATGGCAAAAACCATCGGTGAAGTCCACGCGTTGAGGAGACTTTTAGAATCATCAACCGAACTTGACCGTGAACCCGCCGCACCTCCCTCGTTTCCTTGTTCTTGGGCGCCAGCCCTGACGATTCGGTTTGGCGGCGGCGCCCGGGACTACGCTTCGCGCGGCGGCCGGTTCAGGCGGGCCAGTGCCGCGACAAAGCGCTCCAACGCGGGTGAAATAGCGCCCCGCGCCAGCATCACCTCGATCATCTGGAACCGCCCGCGTTCGGCCACCGCCGCTGCCATTGCCTCCCCCAACTCGCGGCAGGTGGTGACGCACCAGCCGCGCCCGCCGAGAGTCTCGGCGATGGCCGCGAAGTTCCACGTCTCGAGGTCGTTATAGGCGCTGTCGGGCTGGAAGGTGCGCAGCATCTCCCAGCCTGCGTTGTTGAACACGATGACGATGGGGTCCCAGCCATGGCGCCGACAGTTGCCGAGTTCCCAACCGGTCATTTGGAAGGCACCGTCACCGACCAGTATCAGCGGCCTTTCTCCGCTGGCGGCCTGCAGGCCGAGGCCAGCGGGTACACCGAATCCCACGGTCGCGTAATAGCCGGGCGCCACCATCGGCGTGTGGCGGATGTCCATGGCCACAAACAGGCAGTCGCCCATGTCGGCGGCGATCGACATGCGGCCGTGGGCATCGAACGTATCGTTGACCGCCATGGCGATGTCGAGAGGTTCGATCGGCGCGCACGAGCAGGGCGTCGATGAGGTCCGCCAGGGGCACGTCTTCATAAACGTGGAATCCCAGGCGCACCTGGCGCTCGGCGGCAACGATGGCGCCGCGCATGTCGACGTGGCGCGCCGAAACACCGAAATTGGTATCGGAGATGATGACACCCAGAAGCAAGAGCGCGTCAGACTCCTCAATGGCCTCGGTCACCGCGGCGTCGCCGGCAAGCCCCATATAGGTACCGATGAGTGGCGCTTGGCGGTCGGCCAAGAGCCCACGCCCCATGAAACTAGTCGCCACCGGCAGGCCAAGCCGCCGCGTCAGCAGCGTGACCTTGTCCTCCAATCGATAGCGGCGCAACTCCACACCCACCATCACCATCGGCCGCTGCGCCCGTCCCAGACGCTCCATGATTTCGTCGGCGCAAGCCGCCACGGCGTCGGCGTCTACCGGCGATGGCGACGCGGCGGCGACGGGCGCGCACTCGGCGCCGACCATGTCGCGCGGCAGCTCGACGTAAACGGGGCGCGAATCCTCCAGGCAACGGCGCAAGACACGGGCAATGTCGGCAGGCGCCCGTGCCGCATCGTCGAGCACCACTTGGTCGCAACTTACCTCGCCGAAGACCCTAAGCTGGGAATCCAGGGTCTTTGCCTAGTGGTGGAGAAGCAAGCCCCGTCGTCGCTCTTCGACTCCCGGCGCGCCCGAAATCACCACCACCGGGCTCTTCTCGGCGTAGGCCCCGGCGACCGCGTTGACAATGTTAAAGGCACCGGCACCGTAAGTGACCACGGCGACCCCAAGGCCACCCCGGTAGCGCGCCGCGGCGTCCGCCGCGAATCCCACCCCGGGCTCGTGGCTGAGGGTATAGAGGGGCAGGATGCCTGTACCCTCGATGACCTTGAAGAAGGGAAGCGCGAAGTCGCCGGGAATGCCGAACAGCTCTCGGGCGCCATGCGCTTTCAAGGCTTGGAGGAGGGCTTCAGCGAGGTTCATCGTTCCCCTTTGTCTATACTGTGCCCAGCACCTCTCGAATCACGGTGCAGATTTCATCGATGTCGCTCTTTTCCGAAACCAAGGGCGGCGCGACGAGCCCGCAGTCGCCGGTAAACTTGATATAGACACCGGCCTCGAAAAGCCGCTTCATGATGCCCTGCCCGCGCACGCCGGGGATGGGCCCGGGCGCCACGTCGATTCCGGCGAGCATGCCGTATCCCCGGATGTCGGTGATGGCGTCCACGTCCTGGAGCGCGAACACGGCATCGAGAAAATCCGGCGATAGCTCGGCGGCGCGCTCGAACAACCCCTCCTTTTCGTAGATGTCGAGGGTCGCCAGCGCCGCCGCGCACGCCGCGGGATGGCCCGAGTAAGTGTATCCATGAAACAATTCGATGGCGCCCTCGGGCGCGGCGTCGATGACGGTCTCGTAGATGCCCTCCCTAACCGCCACCGCACCCATGGGCTGGGCGGCGTTGGTGATGGCCTTGGCCATGGTCATCATGTCCGGGGTGACGCCGAAGCTCTGCGCCGCGAATGCCTTTCCGGTACGCCCGAAACCGCAGATCACCTCGTCGAAGATGAGCAGGATTCCGTGGTGGTCGCAGATCTCGCGCAAACGCTCAAGGTATCCCTTGGGCGGCACCAGAATACCGGTGGAGCCGGCGATCGGCTCGACCATGCAGGCGGCGATGGTGTGGCCACCGAAAAGCTCGACGAAACGCTGCAAGTCCTCGGCGAGCTCGGCGCCCCGTTCCGGTTGTCCCTTGGTGAAACGGTTCTCTGGCAGCCACGTATGGCGCATGTGGGAGACACCCGGCATCACGGCACCGAAGGTCTCGCGGTTCTTCATGAGGCCGCTCATGGAAGTGCCGCCGATGTTGACGCCGTGGTAGGCGCGCTCGCGCGAGACGAAGCGCTGGCGCTGTCCCTCGCCCCGCGCCCGATAGTAGGCCATGGCGATCTTCAAGGCCGTGTCGACGGCCTCGGAGCCGGAATTCCCGAAGAATATGTGATTGAGATCATCCGGGGTTAGCGCCGCGACGCGGCGCGCCACCTCGAAGGACGCCGGATGGCCCATCTGGAAGGGAGGGCCGTAGTCGAGTTCCAGAAGTTGCTTGCCGACGGCCTCGGCGATCTCTGGGCGCCCGTGCCCGGCGGAGACGCAGAACAGCCCGGACGAGGCGTCGGTGATTTTTTCACCCTTGTGGTTCCAGTAGTGAATGCCCTGGCCGCGGACGAGAAGCCGCGGGTCCGCCTTGAATTCACGGTTGGCGGTGAACGGCATCCATTGGTTTTCGAGGGTGTTGGCGGCGTACTGTGTCATGGGTCGTGCCTCCCTAAAAAGCGTCGGCCCTATATCAAACATCAATTGCAGCCGTGTTGATACACCCTGCTTGAAAAAAACTCCCCGGCAACACGATCGGCGGCCTAAATTGTCCGCACCGTGTGTTTCGACTCGGCGGCGGGTGTTGGAGGATGGGGGACACTGTTGCGGGCGCTCCGCAGCCGCACATGGAGAGGTGTTGGAGGCGGTCATGCTGATCGGCGTTCCAAAGGAGATCAAGAACCACGAATACCGCGCCGGGCTGGTGCCGGCGAGCGTCTACGAGGCCGTGCACCACGGCCACGACGTCCTCGTCGAGAGCAACCTCGGCGCCGGCATCGGCATCGGCGATGCCGAGTACGAGGAAGCTGGAGCCACCGTCGCCGACAGCGCCGAAGAGGTGTTCGAGCGCGCCGACATGATCATCAAGGTCAAGGAGCCACAGGCAGCTGAACGCAAGCGCCTGAAGCCCAGCCAAGTGCTGTTCGCCTACCTGCATCTGGCACCGGACGCCGAACAAACCAGGGACCTGGTGGAAAGTGGCGCCGTCTGCATCGCCTATGAGACCGTCACCTCGCCCAGCGGTGGCCTGCCCCTTCTGGCGCCCATGTCGGAAGTGGCGGGGCGCATGTCCGTCCAGGCCGGCGCCCACTGGCTGGAGCGGGCGCAGGGCGGACGCGGCGTCCTCTTGGGCGGCGTGCCCGGCGTCGAGCCGGCCCGGGTCGTGGTACTCGGCGGCGGGGTGGTGGGCTCCAACGCCACGGCCATCGCCGTCGGCATGGGCGCCGACGTGGTGGTCATCGACCGCTCGATCGAGGTCCTCACGGCCCTGGACGCGCGTTTCGGATCCCGCATCAAGACCGTATATTCGACCCGCCATGCCATCGAGCACCACGTGATCGGCGCCGATATGGTCATCGGCGGCGTGCTCGTGCCGGGCGCCGAAGCGCCGAAGCTGGTGAGCGCCGAGTTGATCAAGCGCATGACGCCGGGATCCGTGGTGGTCGATGTCGCCATCGACCAGGGCGGCTGCTTCGAGACGTCGCGCGCCACCACCCACGCCGAGCCCACCTATGTGGTCGACGGCGTGATCCACTACTGCGTCGCCAACATGCCGGGTGCCGTGGCCAGGACCTCGACGTTCGCGCTCAACAACGTGACCCTGCCCTACATGCTGACCCTTGCCGACGAGGGGTACGAGCGCGCCCTCAAGGACGACCCCCACCTGTGCGTCGGCCTCAACGTGTACAAGGGCGTGGTGACTTGCGAGGGTGTCGCCGAGGCACTGGGCTACGATTACCGGGAGCCGCTCGCGGCCATGGGGGATTGAGGCTGAAGCTAGCGCCTTATTTGTTTACATGTAATCACCGCTGGCGGGCGGGTCTCAGACCCGACCGCGTCGAATAGGCATGACGCTGCGTAAAACTAACCGGGGGTTGCTCTAGAGGCGCCGCCCCAGGGGCGTCAGCGCGACGACAGCGGCGCCGAAACCAGGTGCAGGCCGGAATCGGCCAGGATGATTTCACCGGTGACGCAGTCGCCGCCCTCGACCAGCCACACGGCGGTCTCAGCAATTTCCTCCGGTGTGTTGGCCGTTTGCAGGGGCGTGATCCTCTCCATCTGCACGATCCTCTCGTCATAGGCCTTTTCGCCCATCCCATCCTTGTTCCAGCGGGTCTGGACGAAACCGGGACATACCGCGTTCACCCGAATTTCCGGACCCAGAGCACGAGCTAGCGACAGGGTCATGACGTTGAGCGCCCCCTTCGACGCGGCATAGGCGACGGAACTGCCATCGCCGGTGATGGCGGCGATGGTGGATATGTTGACGATGGCGCCCCAGCCACCCCGTTTCATGTGGGGGGCTACGGCCCGGATCATCTGATAGGGGCCGACCACGTTGACCGCGTACATGTGCTGAAAGTCCTCGGCACTCAGGGACTCCAAGTCCTCGGCCGGGGTGAACTTGGTGACGCCGGCGTTGTTCACCAGGGCATCGATGCGGCCCCATTTTTCCATCGACAGGGCGGCCATGCGACGGCAATCGGCATCGTTCGCCACATCGGCCCGGCACAGGAGCACTTCCACGCCGAGGTTTTCGCAGGCCGCCGCCGTCTCCTCGGCGTGGGCCTCGCTCCGGGTGTAGTTGATGACAACGTTGCACCCCTTCGACGCCAAGCGTTTGGCGATGGCGGCGCCGAGGCCCGTAGCCGAGCCCGTAACGATGGCCGTGCCTTGCTTTAATTCCATGGCTCCTCCCCGTGACCGGGTGAGGGTAGCAGGTCCCCGCTCCTGGTCCGTTTAAGCGGCCTTGTCGAGCATCTCGATGGCGTTGTGCGGGCAAACGCTGTAGCACAGCTCGCAGCCCAGGCAGTTCTCCTCCAAGGTGACGACTGTGCCGTTGTCGCCGCTCAAGGCCTCGTGGAAGCACGATCGGATGCAGTTCTCACACTTGGGGAACTTGCATTTTTCCTGGTCGATGGCAGCACGGACGGGATTCGCCTCAAAATGGGCCTGGTAAGAGGTGGCGGCCTGTCGCGAAGCCAAGCCGTGGATGGAGGGGAGGTCCGGATACCCGTACTCGTCGAGAAGGGTGGAGATGCCATCGACGACTTCGGACAGATATTCGATGCCCTTGAGCATGAGCACCGAGCCGATTTGCATGAGGGTGGCGCCGCTCATGATGAACTCGATGGCGTCGCGCGCGTCAAAAATGCCGTTCGAGCCAGCGATCGGTATGCCCAGCTTGGAGTGGATCTCGTGGACCCAGCGCAACGACAGGGGTTTAATCCAGGGACCACCGACCCCGGCCGGCCCGCCGATGTAGGGCTTGCCCGTTTCGATGTCGACGGCGAAGCCGGTGTAACGGTTGGTCAGGGTAACGGCGGACGCGCCGGCGTCCCTCACCGCGCGCGCCACCTCGATGGGCTGCGACTGGTCCGGGGTCATCTTGATGATCACCGGAATGTCGACGGCGTCGGCAACCCAGGCCGTCACCTCGGCCGCCATCTCGGGATCCTGCCCGATCATGCTGCCGCCGCAAACACCGGGCATCATGGCCGGGTGCGGGCACCCGAAATTGAGCTCCACCAGCTTGATGCCGCAGTCCTCCACGGCGCGACAGATGTCCCGCCAACCTTCCATCGATTTAGCGCCGACGCTGCCGATGATTTGGGCGCCGTTCCCCTCGGCGTGGACCTGCGCCTCCTTGAGGTGGGGGATCCATTCCTCATACGGGTCCGACGAGTACCCGGACCGGGCGTAGAACGAGAAGGAACGGGGGATGACGCCGCGGATGAGTCGGCCCTTGTTGTTGAGGATGGCGTACTTCGAGTGCTTGGACAGCTTGTGCATGTCGGGGATGTCGGTCAGGGTCTTGACGATGGCCCCCCCCGCCCCCGCATCGATGCACCGCTTCAGCTTATCGACGCTGTTGGTGGGCTCAATCGAAGAGACCACCAGCGGGTTCCTGAACTTGACGCCGCAAAATTCGGTTTCCAAATTGGCCATGTCATCGCTCCCCGTCAGGCACCTTGAGATTTGCTGGCTAGCACACAGCTCCCGCCACGCCCTTGACCGAAGTCAACCACGCGAGGGCACAGCAATCGGCCAGCGCCACGGCTAAGTCCGGCCCACCCCGGGGAGAGTCGGCGCGCCCGGGACCGATCGCCGTTGTTTGACGGTCGCATTCTGTCCTATGTTCTTGCCGCCGGCGCGGCAAGCGCCGGCGCACAATTGAAACAGGGGATTTCATGAACCAACTTTCGGGCGCCGAAGCCTTCGTGCGCATGCTCCAGCTTCATGGAATCCGCCACATTTTCGGACTGTGCGGCGACACCAGCCTGCCTGTCTATGACGCGCTGTCCCGGCTCGACCACGGCATGACCCATATCCTGACCCGCGACGAACGCTCGGCCGCCTACATGGCGGATGTCTACGCCAGAGTCAGCGGTGGCATCGGCGTATGCGAGGGACCAAGCGGCGGCGGCACCACCTACATCCTACCCGGCGTTGTCGAGGCCAACGAGTCCTCGGTCCCCGTGCTCGCCGTGACCACCGACATCTCGGTGACGAGACGCGGCCACTACACTTTGACCGAACTCGACCAGGAAGCGCTGTTCCGACCCCTGGCCAAGATGAGCCGCGTCGTCGTCGACGCTCGCGCCATCCCTCATACACTGCGCGCTGCCTTCGCCGCCATGACCACGGGGCGCCCCGGCGCCGCCCACATTGGCCTCCCCTTCGACGTGCAAAAGGCGCCGCTCGACGAGACGGAGGTGTGGGCCGATGCCTCGCTCGCCGCTTGTCCGTCGCGGCGCACAGGCCCCGACCCGGCCGCCGTGGCGGCGGCGGCCGATGTCATCCTTAGCGCCGAGAAACCGATGTTCGTTTGCGGCGGCGGCCCCGTCATTTCCGGCGCCGAGGCGGAACTTGTGGCCCTGGCCGAGTTCTTGGAGGCGCCGGTAGCAACCTCCATCAGTGGCCGGGGCAGCATCTCGGACGATCACCCGCTAGCCGTCGGCGTGGTCGGCAGCAACGGCGGAACACCGGAGACCCGCGCCGTGGTCGACACCGCCGATCTCATCGTCTTCGTCGGCTGCCGTGCCGGCTCGGTGACCACGGAGCACCGGAGTCACCCGAAGCCCGATGCGGCGCGCATCGTTCACATCGACGTCGATCCCGCCGTCATCGGCACCAATTACGAAACGGAAGCGGCAATGGTTGGCGACGCCCGGCTTTGCCTTTTGGCACTTCTCAAAGAGATGACGCGACGCCTCGATGGACCGCCCAAGCGTCCCAACGTCCGCGAATTGATCGCCCAGGCGAAAGCACGCAAGTTCGCCGCCTTCGAGGAGCTGGCACGCTCCGGCGACACGCCCATCAAGCCCGAGCGTGTGGTCGCCGAATTGCAGGCGCTGCTTCCCGCCGACGCCGTCGTCGTCGCCGACCCGGGGACGCCGTGCCCCTATTTTTCCGCCTACTACCGGCTCGCGGAAACGGGCCGTCATTTCGTCAGCAACCGTGCCCACGGCGCCCTCGGTTATTCCTTGCCGGGCGTGGTGGGGGCCCATTACGGGCGTCCCGACACCAAGTGCGTCGCTGTCATGGGTGACGGCAGTTTCGGCTTTGCCGTCGGCGAACTCGAGACCATCGTTCGCCTCGACCTGCCCGTCACCTTGATCGTCATCTCCAACAGCGTCTACGGCTGGATCAAGGCGGGCCAGAAGAGCGGCTTCGACGCGCGTTACTTCTCGGTCGACTTCAGCCGCGGCGATCACGCCAGGATTGCCGAGGCCTTCGGCGTCAAGGCGTGGCGGGTGGAGGGCCCGGAAGACCTGCGCCCGACCCTGACCAAGGCCCTGGAGGCCGGCGGGCCGACCCTGGTCGACATCGTCGCTCAGCCCCTGCAGGAAGCGCGCGCGCCGGTCAGCGAATGGGTGGCGTGAGGCCCAAGCCTAGAGGCTTACCACTTCTTCGACGGCGAGCGCCATGGCGAGCAGGCGCCGGTCCTCGCCGTGCTCGCCGGCGACCATGAGGCCGACCGGAGCACCATCGGGCTTGTGGCACGGCAAGGAGACCGCGCACCGGTCGAGGAAATTGAAGATCAGTGTGTTGCGCAGCAGCAGCACATTGTTGCGGGAGAAGGCCCTCTCGTCCTCGATCTCGGCGAAGGTGGGGGCAGGGTAGAACAAATCGGCGGGAAGTAAGGTGCACCGCTGGCCAGCGGGTCAACGCCACCAAGAGCCCGAACAGGCCGCCAACCAGGAGAAAGACGACGGCGGGCGCCCACCGAAGCCTTGGGACACCCAAAAACACAAAACCGCCAAAACTTGACTTAAGTCAATGCGGAGGCTGTCCGGGGCCCTACCGTGGCCCTTATGGATTCGGGCGGAATACTCGAGCCTGGGGCCGTATAGGGTCCCTCGTCTCCCCGACGAAAAGTCTCCCTGTCAATCTCGCGGGGCCCTTGGGCCCCGCGATTTTTTATTTTTTTGAAAGGCCGGGATACGCCGCGTGGCGCGCGGCGTCAAAGGTAGTCTTCGTGCTCGAACTCGTCTAGAAGACTGGCGATCCTGGGAACATGCACGGTACGCCCCGAGAAATGGGCGATGCCGTCGTCCTCGAACTGGCGGATGGTCCGCGACATGGTCTCGGGACGGATGCCGATCATGGCCGCCAGGTCCTGCCGGGACAGTGGAAGCTCCAGGGAAATCGCGCCGTCCTCGACATCGGTGGCGTAGCGGTCCTTGAGAATCAGCAAGAGATGGGCGAAGCGGGCGCGCACGGTGAGGGTGACGCTTTCGAGGAATTTGTTTTCGGCCTCGCCCAGATCCTTGACAGCGCGCCACAGGAAACGGTGGCCGAGCGACGGATTGTGGTCGAGCAGGGAGCGCACCGTGCCTTCGCCGATCAAGCATACGGAGCCCTTCTTCAGCACCTCGGCGCTAACTTCATGGCCCTGCGCCATGAGCAGCGCCCGGTAGCCAAGCGTGTCCCCCGGATAGGCTAGGCCCAGAAGCACCGAGTTGCCGTCGGCGTCGATCTTGCGGATGCCGATCATGCCACTCTCGATGCAGACAATGCCCCGGCAGGCGTCCCCCTGATGATAGAGCACCTCGCCAGGAAGGCATTGGCGAGACTTCTTGGCGTCGTTGATGCGCTTCAGATCGTCTTCGTTGAGGACGCACCATTCGGTGCGTTGCCGCGCCTGACAGCTAAAACAACCCGCGAGAACGCGGGGGCTAGAACGCCTTGCCATCAAACCGTTTCCCACACCACCGAGTGCGCAATCCCCCCCATAGAAACCGCGGGGCAAGAGATCCGAAAACGGAATATACCGCGTTGTCCGCCAAATACCAGTATCACTTCACGCCTGCGGAAAAAATGGCAAACGCCGTTCATGCCGCTTGATTAATGTCAAAGACTCCGGGATCGGGCGTTTGCTAACCAGTCAGGAGACGCGGCTGAGTGCGCACTCTGAAAGCAGGGGGGGAGAGAGGAGCGCGACCGTTGGGTTGCGCTAATACTTAATAAAACATGATCGACACAATTGAAAATAGGCGTGCCGCCAAAAAGTTCATCGAGCGATTCGGCGAGGACGCGGCGCGAGAGGCCAAGATCCGAGCGGTTGAGCTGCGCGCCGCCGGAGACACCGAGGGCCACAAAAACTGGATAGCCATCCACGGTGAAATCGAGTCCCTTCTGAAGGAAACGCCGGGCACCGCGACCAAGCAATGAAGGCTGCGGCAGCCCCTTCCCCATCCCCTGATCGGCAGGGCAACCCGGCGTCCGGCTGATACATTCACCACAACGATGGGAGGTTCGCCCCATGCGATGGGAGCGCGCATGTATCCTTGGCCCCGATCACGGGCTGCCCGTGCTCGCCGAGGTCCATATCGCCGTGGTCGGCAGCGGCGGAGACGGCGGCGCGTCACGCATCGTCCGTCCTTCTCATCGAGCGCTACGGGTTCTGCGGGGGCGCCGTGGTGGCCGGCCTATCCGGCACCATCTGCGGCATGTACCCCTCCACCGAGCGCGAGGCCAACCGCCCGGAACAGGTGGTCTTCGGCTTCACGGAGCGTTTCCGCGCCGCCATGGAGGCGCGGGGCGGCATCACCGCGCCCCAGAAATACGGCAAGACCTGGACCGTCACCCACGACCCCCTGGCGTGGCGCGAGGTGGCGGACGGATTCTTGGCGGACGCTGGCGTCCGGGTGCTGTTTCACAGCCTTGTGGTCGGCGTCATCATGGAAAACAACCGGGTGCTCGGTATCGCCGTCGACAGCAAGGCGGGTCGCGGCGCCGTGCATGCGAAGACGGTCATCGACGCCAGCGGCGACGGCGTCCAGGTCGGCGTTCGACAAACGCGCTCGATCAACGATGTAGAGCGCCTGACCAACGACGACGTGGTGGTGCGCCGCAAGCGCCCGGACGGCGTGGTGCGCTTGTCTTGGCTGATCGAGTTGCACTCCGGCGAACGGCCCAAGCTCGAATGGATTCACGACGATTACTACGAGGGGCCCTTCGATGCGCTGCTGCCCGAGAAGGGCGAGAATCTGATCACCACCGAGCGCTGTCTCAGCGCCGAGCACGAGGCCCTGGCCTCGGCCTGGGTCACCGCCCAGTGCTTCGGCTACGGGAACGCCACCGGCCTCGCCGCCGTCACCGGGCAGGAGTTCAGGGAACTGCTCGATAAGGATGGGGCGCGGCTGTCGGAGTAGATCGCCCCCTTGTCAACGTTTCCTCCTCATCAACCAACATGATCCTTTGAAACCTAAACCCCACCCACGGGCAATCTTAATCGTAAATTGTTATTGCGAACACGACGCAATTGCGTTTGTTTGGCGGCGGACGAGGCCAACGTTGTCGCCTTCGTCGGCGCCTGTCAGCAGGGCGACTGGCACAAGGCGCGGGCGCATGCCGAATGGTTGGTGCACCCCGACGCGGTCCCCGGGTTGGTCTTGGCAGATGATTCCCTGGCCCGGGCCATATCCCGCCATGCTTTGACTTTTCCGGAAAGACCGGCTCCGAGGCCGGCGACGCCGGCGAAGCTCGTCCAAGTGGTTGCCGAAAAACTGGAAGTTGTTCCTACCGCAGCAGGAAGCCGCCGCCCAGCGCGTCGCCGTCCTCCAGAGTGAAGCACGCCGTCCCCGTGTAGTAGGGACGACCGGAGACCTCCACGGTCAACGCGTCGAACCTCCCCACCTTGCAGGCGCGAACCGCCGTACCCGTGAACACGTCGCCGGTAACGCTTTCGAAGCGGCGCGTCTGGCCGATCTCGATGAGCCCACGTCTGAGTTGCAGCGCCATGCGCGCGGTGACGCCGGAGCCCGTGGCGCTACGGTCGACCTGAGCGTCGGCGAACACACAGACGTTGGCGCTCGGCACGTCCGAAAAGGCGTCCCGGCCATCGGTGAGGATGGTGCCGTACAGGTAGGCGAGATCATCGTCTTCGGGGTGGCTCAACGGCACCTGAACCTTGGCCGCTTCGGTGATCTCCGTGGCCGCATCGACCAGGTCGCGAACTGGCGATTCCCGGACGTTGAGGCCGATGTGGGGCGCCGCCAGAAACACGTAAAATGCGCCGCCGTAACCAATGTCGAGAGTGACCGGCCCCCAGGTGCGGGTGTCGACCACCTTGTCCAGGACAAAGGCAAAGGCGGGCACGCTCTCGAAGGCAACGGCGCCGACTTTTCCGTTCTCGATGGCGACGCGGGTCCGCACCAAACCGCACGGGCACTGGATGTTGACCGCCACCTCGTTCCTACCGTCCGCCTCGACGGCGCCGGTGTCCACCGCCCAACGGCCCAAGGCCAGAGTGGCGTGGCCGCACATGGTGCTGTAGCCCTCGTTGTGCATGAACAGGACCGCGATGTCGGCCTCCGGGTGGTCGGGCTCGACCGGGATGACGCCGTACATGTCGTGGTGGCCGCGCGGCTCGAACATGAGCATGCGGCGCAGATGCTCCAGGTTCTCGCGCACATAGCGCCGCTTGGCGAGGAGGGTATCGCCGGCGATCGGCGGATAGCCGGACGTGACGATGCGCACGGGCTCGCCGCCGGTGTGCATCTCGGTGGTCTCGATGACGATGTCGCTCATCGAAAGGAATATGGCGGGGACGCCGCGGTCCGGCGCCCCCGCCCGCCGCTACCTGCCTGTCCTACTCGGCCGCCTGGGCGTAGGCGGCAAGAAGGCCGCATTCCTCCATCAACCGCTTGAGCTCAGCTTTGTCCTCGGGCCCGAGTTCGCCGATCGGCGGCCTCGGCGGCCCTACAGGCCGGCCCAGGATCTCCAGGGCCGCGTGGGCGCACCGCACGTGGCTCTTCTGGCACATGAACTCGCAGAGCGGGAAAATGCGGTCGAACAGTTCCTGCGCCTTGGCCAGGTCCTTCTTTTCGACCGCCAGGTCGAAAAGCTCGACGCATTCGCGCGGCGCCACGTTGGTCATGCCGCAGAACCAGCCCTCGGCCCCGGCCACGAAGGACTCCAGGGTCAACGACTCCCAGCCCGAAAAGATGGTCATCGTCCCATTGGTCAACCGCTTGATCTCGGAGATGCGCGTCAGGTTCGAGGTGCTCTCCTTGATGGCCACGATGTTGTCGATGTCGTTGAGCCGGTTGACCAGCGGCGGCAGCATGTCGATGCCCGTGGTCCACGGGTTGTTGTAGAGGACGATCGGAAGATTGGTGGCACCGGCCACCCTCTCGTAGTGGCGGAAGAGCTCATCCTCGGTCAGCGGCCAATAGGTGATGGGCACCACCAAGAGGCCGTCGACGCCGGAGTCGCCCTCCATGGCCTTGGCCAGTTCGATGGTTTCCTTGGTGGTGATCGAGCCGATGCCGGAAAGTACCGGGACCCGGCCATTCACCTGCTCGACCGCCGCCTTGGCCGCGGTCAGGCGCTCCACCGAAGTGAACGAGCCGTTCGAACCCGTGCTGCCGAACACGACGAGGCCGTGCACGCCGTTCTCGACCACAAATTCCGCTAGGTCGCGGAGCCCGTCCATGTCGATGGTGCCGCCGCCGTCCTTCAGCGGGGTCGCGTTGAAGGCATAAACGCCCCTGAACTTCTTGGTCGCCATCGCAGTCCTCCTTACCTATGTCCAAGCCCTTGGAAAAGGACAGCTCGTGGCGGGCGCCGTGTCAAGGACTTGTTTGCAAGGGCGGGAGGCGCCCGACAAGATTCCGCGCCCAAGCGAAAGTTCCCTGGCATTTCCAATTTCGACGCGATAGTGTTTTTTGCAATGCAGCAAAAGCCGGTGGGAATTGAAGGACCGCTGGAATTAGCTGAATGAAAGGGGCAAGGAATGAAGTTCTGCATATTCGGCGCCGGAGCCATCGGCGGGTATCTCGGCGTGCAATTGGCGCTGGCCGGCAACGACGTTACCCTGGTCGCGCGCGGCAAGAACCTGGAAGCCATTCGCAAGAACGGCATGAAGCTGCTCATCGGCGACGAAGAGCGGGTTGCCAAGGACGTCTTCGCCACCGACGACACCGAAGAGGCCGGACCGCAGAACTACGTAATCGTCGCCACCAAGGCCCACCAAGCCTATGAGAGCGCCCATCAGATACCGCCCCTCCTCGGCCCCGAGACGGCGGTGGTGACGGCGATGAACGGCGTGCCCTGGTGGTATTTCTACAAGCACGGCAACACCGTCCAGCCGCGCACCCTGGACAGCGTCGATCCCGAGGGCCTCCAGTGGAAGTCCATCGGTCCCGACCGCGCCATCGGCTGCGTCGTCTTTCCCGCCACCGAGCTGATCGGTCCCGGCGTCGTCAAGCACGTCTACGGCGACAAGTTCACCCTGGGCGAACCTGACGGTTCGCTCTCGGACCGCGTACAGGCCTTGAGCACGGCGCTCATCGGGGCCGGTCTCCAGGCCCCTATCCGCGATAACATCCGCGACGACATCTGGAAGAAGCTGTGGGGCAATCTCTGCTTCAACCCGGTGAGCGCCCTCACCCATGCCACCCTCGACATCGTCACCGTGGATCCGGGCACCCGCGCAATCTGCCGCAAAATGATGCTGGAGGGCCAAGAGATCGGCGAAAAATTGGGCGTCCACTTCCGCATCGACGTGGACCAACGCATCGAGGGCGCGGCCAGCGTAGGCGCGCACCGTACGTCCATGCTCACCGACCTGCTCAAGGGCCGCCTCATGGAAATCGACGCGCTGGTCGCCGCCGTCCAGGAACTGGGGCGCATGACCGACGTCGACACCCCCTACATCGACACCGTGCTCGCCCTGGTGCAGCAGCGGGCGCGGGTGGCGGGCCTATACCACTGAAGGGCCATCGGCCGCTATTTACGCCGCTGGCACTGCGCTATTTGTGCCGATGATATTGGCCGGCAAGCTCTTTCGTAGCTTCCTTGCCGGAAGTTCGCGGGTCGGTAACGGTCCTCGTCGCCATGAGCATCGCCGCCGCCGTCGTGACCTTTGTCGAGATCACCGACAGGCCGCCCTTTGCACAGCTCGCGCATGTTGGTTTTACTCTTGACCGAACTGACGATGGCCGTGGCCTCGTCACTTGGTGCCAGAGCCACCGGCGCGTTGAAGGCAAAACCAAAAAATACGGCGGCGATCGCCGCAGCTCGTAAAACACCTTGTTCCCCTAAGCGCTCTCTTAATCATTGGATGACCTCTAATTGGTTGGCGCGGGCGGCATTACCGTAACCGCTCATCCATGATTTCATACATAAGCTCAGATAGAGACCGCCGCCCGCAAATTCCCGTGGCGATCACGCCCGCTTTCCTCACACCACCTCAAACAGGCCCGCCGCCCCCTGGCCGCCGCCGATGCACATGGTGACGACCACGTTCTTGGCGCCACGGCGCTTACCCTCGATGAGGGCGTGGCCGGCCATGCGGGCCCCGGTCATGCCGTAGGGATGGCCGATGGAGATGGAGCCGCCGTTGACGTTGAGCTTCTCCATGGGAATTCCCAATATGTCGCGGCAGTAGAGCACCTGCACGGCGAAAGCCTCGTTGAGCTCCCATAGGTCGATATCGTCGACATCGAGATTCCAACGCTCCAGGAGCCGGGGCACGGCGAAAACCGGTCCGATGCCCATTTCGTCGGGCTCGCAGCCGGCGACGGCCATCCCCCGGTAAATGCCGAGCGGCTCTAGGCCCTTCTTCTCGGCGAGCTTGGCCTCCATCACCACGCAGGCCGAGGCGCCGTCCGAGAGCTGGCTGGCGTTGCCGGCTGTGATGTGCTTGTCCTCGCCCATCACCGGCTTGAGAGTGGCCAGCCCCTCGGGGTTGGTCTCGGGGCGGTTGCATTCGTCCCTGTCGATGGTGATCTCATCTTGCCGCGTCTCGCCGCTCTCTTTGTCGGTGACCGCCTTGACCGTGGTGATGGCGACGATCTCGTCGTCGAACTTGCCGGCCTGCTGGGCGGCAGCGGTGCGCATCTGGCTGGATAACGCGTACTCGTCCTGGTTTTCGCGGCTGACGCCGTAGCGCTCGGCGACGATATCGGCGGTGTCGATCATGCTTATCCAGATATCCGGCTTGTGTTTCATCAACCAATCTTCCTGGTAATCGGTCTTGTTGAGGTTGTTCTGCACCAGGCTGATCGATTCGACACCGCCCGCCACCATCACCGGCACCCGGTCCGCGACGACGCGCTGGGCGGCGACGCTGATGGCCTGCAGCCCCGACGCGCAATAGCGGTGAATGGTGGTCGCGGCGGTATCCACCGGCAACCCGGCGCGGACGGAGGAGAGCCGCGCGATGTTGTAGCCGGTGGCCCCTTCCGGCAGGCCGCAGCCCATGACAACATCCTCGACTTCTCCGGGCTCGATACCGGCCCGCTCGACCGCGTGCCGGATAGCGTGGGAGCCGAGCACGGCACCATGGGTAATGTTGAAAGCGCCGCGGAACGCCTTTCCGATCGGCGTGCGGGCGGTGGAAACGATGACGGCTTCGCGCATCGGTCTTTCCTCCTGCGATGTTTGGCGGCGAGCCGGGGCTACAGGTCGCCGAACCCCTTGCCCTCCTTCGCCAGCTTCTTCAAGAGCGGCGCCGGCTTCAGCCACTCGCCGTGTTCCTCGTAGAGGCGGCTCATGGCGTCATAGATCTTGTCCGCCCCAATGAGGTCGGCGTAGAACATGGGGCCGCCACGGTAGCGCGGAAACCCAAACCCGTAGATCCAGATGATGTCGATGTCGAGGGCGCGCAACGCGATGCCTTCCTCGAGGATCTTGGCGCCCTCGTTGATCATGGGGTACATGCAGCGCTCGAGGATTTCCTGGTCGCCGATGGCGCGCCGCTCGATGCCCAGTTCCTCCGACACCGAGACGATCAGCTTCTCGATCTCGGGATCGGGGGTGGGCGCGCGGCTGCCTTTCTCGTAGCGGTACCAGCCGGCCTGGGTCTTTTGCCCATAGCGGTCCATCTCGTAGATGCGGTCGGCGATGTCCGAGTAGCGCAGGTGCTTGGGCCGCGTCGGCTCCTGGGCCTGGCGCACCAGCCAGCCGACGTCGATGCCGGCCAAGTCGCCCATGGCAAACGGACCCATGGGCAATCCGAAATCGTAGATGACCTTGTCCACCTGCTCGGGCAACGCGCCCTCCTCGAGGAGGAAACCGGCCTGGCGGGTGTAGGCGTACAGCATGCGGTTGCCGACGAAACCGTCGCAGATGCCGACCAGGACGCCGACCTTGCCGATGGCCTTGGAGAAGCCCATGACCGTGGCGATGGTTTCCTTCGAGGTCTTGGCGCCACGCACGTTTTCGGCCAGGCGCATGACGTTGGCGGGGCTGAAGAAGTGGGTGCCCATGACCTTTTCCGGGCGCCCCGTGGCGGCGGCGATCTCGTCGATGTCCAGCGAAGACGTGTTGGAGGTGATGATGGTCTCCGCCTTGCACGTCTGGTCGAGACGCTGGAAGATTTCCTTCTTGAGCGCCATGTCCTCGAACGCCGCCTCGATGACGATGTCGGCGTCCGCCACGTCGCCGTAATCCGTCGAACCGGCGATCAGGCCCACGCGCCTGTCCATGTCGTCTTGCGAGAGGCGCCCCTTGGCAACGGTTGAGGCGTAGTTCTTCCGCGTCACCTCGAGGCCTTTCTCGAGGACATCGGCGTCGACCTCGATGACGGTGACGGGAATGCCAGCGTTGGCGAAGTTCATGGCGATACCACCACCCATGGTGCCGGCACCGATGATAGCGGCACTTTCGATGGACTGGGTCGGCGTGTCCTTGGGAACGTCGGGGATCTTGGCTACCTCGCGCTCGGCGAAGAAGACGTGGCGCTGCGCCTTGGACTGATCAGAGGCGACGAGACGCGTGAAAATTTCGCGCTCGTTGGCGAGGCCCTCCGCGAAGGGCAGGTTGACCGCCGCCTCGATGCTGTCCACGCAAGCGTAGGGCGCCTGGAAGCCGCGGGCGCGGCGCGCCATGCCTTGGCGGAACTTCTCGAAGATTTCGGGCTTGCCGCGCGCCTCGGCGATCCTGTCCTCGAACTCGCCGGTGCGTCTGGGCGGCGTGCCGGCGGCCACCAGTTTCTCGGCAAAGGCAACGGCGTCGGAGACCAGATCGTCGCTCGAAATCTCGTCGACGATGCCGAGCGCGTGGGCCTTTTCCGACGGCATCAAGTTGCCGGCGACGACGGCCTCAAGGGCCGCCTCGACCCCGATGAGCCTGGGCAGGCGCTGAGTACCGCCGGCCCCGGGAATGATGCCCAGCGTCACCTCGGGCAACCCGAGCCGCGCACCCGGCGCCGCCAGGCGCCAATGACAGCCCAGCGATATTTCCAGCCCGCCCCCCGCCGCCACGCCGTGGATGGCGGCGATGACCGGCTTGGACGCCCCTTCGATCACCGTGATGACATCGGGCAGGGACGGCACGCCGGCCGGCCGCTCCTTGCCGAACTCCTGGATGTCGGCGCCGCCGCTGAACATGCGGCCGGCCCCGGTGATGACCAGGGCCTTTGCGCCGGCGTCGTCGAGAGCGGCCCGCACCGCATCGGCGAGGCCGCTTCTGACGGTGGCGCCCAGTGCGTTGACGGGTGGGTTGTCGATGGTGAGGACGGCGATGTTGCCGCGTCGTTCGGTGGTGACGGCGCCCATTTGGCCAACCTCCGCTTTGCGTCGTAGCTATTTTTATTAGGTGCGGTCTCGTTCACGGTTCCGCACCGCCCACGCCCTTAATATATAACGGCTTTGGCCGCCGGCAAGGATTCAGAAGCCCCTCACTGATCGGGCAGCTTGTAGTCCTTCAGCCTCTCGCGCAACTGCATCTTGGAAATCTTCCCGGTCGCCGTGTGGGGGATTTCATCGACGAACACCACGTCGTCGGGCAGCCACCACTTGGCCACCCTGTCCTCGAGGAAGGCGAGGATGTCGTCGGGCGCCGGCTCCTTGCCCTCCACCGGCACCACGACGAGGATGGGGCGCTCGTCCCATTTCGGGTGCGCCACGCCGATGACCGCGGCCTCCGCAATGTCGGGATGGCCGACGGCGGTGTTCTCGAGATCGATGGAGCTGATCCACTCGCCACCCGACTTGATGACGTCCTTGGAGCGATCGACGATCTGCATGAAGCCGTCCTCGTCGAGGGTCGAGACGTCGCCGGTGCCGAACCAGCCATCACCGGTGAACGACGCCTTGGTGCCCTCGTCGTCGTTGTAGTATTCGCTGGCCACCCACGGGCCGCGTACCATGAGCTCGCCGAAGGCCTTGCCGTCGCGCGGCAGCTCGTGGCCGGCATCGTCGACGATTTTCATTTCGACGCCAAAGATCCCCCGCCCCTGCTTGAGCTGGATGTCTTGGCGCTTTTCCTTGGGCAGGTTTCGCATGTGCCCCTTGAGCCGGCCGGTGGTGCCGACGGGGCTCATCTCGGTCATGCCCCAGGCGTGGAAGACCTGCACGCCGAAATCGTCCTGGAACGCCTCGATCATCGAGCGCGGCACCGCCGAACCTCCAATCACCGTGCACTCGAGGTGGGGAAGCTTCTTGCCGTTCTTCTTCATGTAGTCGAGAAGCATGAGCCAGATGGTCGGCACACCGGCCGACTTCGTCACCTGCTCGTCCTCCAGGAGTTCGTAGACGGCCTCGCCTTCGTAGTTGGGGCCGGGCAGGACGAGCTTGGCGCCGACCATGGCGCAGCAGTACGGGATTCCCCAGGCGTTGACGTGGAACATGGGCACCGCCGGCAGCATGGTATCCTCGCAATTGAGACCCAGACTGTCCGCACTACAAATCGAAAAGGTATGGAGAAGCGTCGAGCGGTGGCTGTAGAGGGCCCCCTTGGGGTGTCCCGTGGTGCCCGAGGTGTAGCACAGCGACGAGGCCGTGTTCTCGTCGAACTCCGGCCACTCGAAGGTGTCAGCTTCCGCCTCCAGCAGGGTCTCGTAGCAGAGCGCCCCCGGCAGCGTGGTCTCCGGCATGTGTCCGGCGTCGGTCATGATGACGTAGCCTTTGACAGGCTTCAGCACGGGCGCCAGTTTTTCCAGGAGGGGAACGAACGTGAGATCGAGGAAGATGTACTTGTCCTCGGCGTGATTGACCACGTACTCGATTTGGTCGTGGAAGAGGCGCGGGTTGATGGTGTGGCACACGGCGCCGATCCCCGAGACTCCGAAATAGAGCTCGAAATGCCGGTACCCGTTCCAGGCCAGCGTCGCCACCCGGTCGCCCTCGGTGACACCGAGGCGCCCGAGCGCCCGCGCCAGCCGGCAGATGCGGCCGTAGGCGTCGGCGTAGGTGTAGCGGTGGATCGGCCCCTCGACGGATCTCGATACGATTTCCGTGGTGGCATGGTTCTGCGCCGCGAAACGGATCAGCGAGCTGATCAGCAGCGGCGCGTCCATCATCAGTCCGCGCATGGCAATCCCCTCCCTGTTCGCGGCGCCGGGCTTATTCGCCCGGTCGTTCGCCACGCCAGATTACGCCAAGGTGGCGGCGGAGAGAAGCCCGTGACGTTACTCGAGACGCAACGCGGGGCGGGCGCCGCGCGGCGGCACCAGCAGGGAGGCGAAAAACAGCAGTGCCGCGACGCTGACGATCGACGGCCCGGCCGGGGTATCCCAGCTCAAGGACGCCGCGATGCCGCCGGCCGCGCCGAGGCAGCCGAGCACCGCCGCCAGCGCCGCCATCTGCTCCGGCGTCACCGCGAAGCGGCGCGCCGCCGCCGCCGGGATGATGAGCATGGAGACGATCAAGAGGACGCCGACGATCTTCATGGCCACCGCCGTGACGGCGGCGATGAGCACCATGAAGGCGAGGCGAACCGGCGCCGACGGCACCCCGGAAACCTGAGCCAGCTCGGCGTGCACGGTGACGAACAGCAAGCGCCGCCAGATCGCCGCCAGCCCGCCGAGCACCACGGCGCCGCCGCCGTACACCCAAATCAGGTCTCCCCGGGTCACGGCCAGTACGTCACCGAAAAGATATGCCAAAAGGTCGATGCGCTGACCCTCCGCGAACGACAGGACGACGAGCCCGAGCGCCAACGCCCCGTGCGCCAGGATGCCGAGAAGGGTGTCGGTGGCCAGCCGCTTCTCGCCCTGAAGACCGACGAGCAAGGCGGAAACGGCGACGCAGACGGCGAGGATGCCGAGGTTCAAATTCACGTCGACCAGGATGCCGAGCGCGATGCCGAGAAGCGCCGCGTGCGCCAGGGTGGCGCCGAAATACGCCATGCGCCGCCAGACGACGAAGCACCCGAGAGGCCCCGACACCAGCGCCACGCCGATGGCGGCGGCCAGGGCGCGTACGACGAAGTCATCCATGCTCGGCGCCCGCGCCCGCCGCGGCCTCCTCTTCCTCCGGTGCCACCGCCGCCACCGGCTCCCCCGACAGGCGGTGGCGGTGGTCGTGGTCGTGGGTGTAGACGGCCAGCGCCTTGGCGGCCTCGGGCCCGAAAAGGGAAAGGTACTCGGGGTGCCGGCTCACCGCTTCCGGGTGGCCGGTGCAACAGACGTGGTGGTTGAGGCACACCACCCGGTCGGTCGCCGCCATGACCACGTGCAGGTCGTGGGAAACGAGCAGCACGCCGCAGCCCCGCCCGCGGCGCACCTCGCGGATGAGGGTGTAGAGCTCTTCCTGGCCGGTGACGTCGACGCCGGCGGTGGGCTCGTCGAGCACCAGGAGATCGGGGTCGCCGAGCAGCGCCTGGGCGAGCAGCACCCGTTTCATCTCGCCGCCGGATATGGATTGGATGGGGCCGTCGATCACGTAAGTGGCGCCGACTTCGGCCAGCGCCTCGACGACGCGGCCGCCCGCGACCCGGCCACCCGTGGCGGGTCCCGCCAGTTGCAGGAAGCGGCGCACGGTCAGGGGCAGGGTCTCGTCGACGTGCATGTTTTGGGGCACGTAGCCGATGCGAATGCCGGGACGCCGCCGCACGGCGCCTTGCGCCGGCTCGACGAGGCCGAGGATGGCGCGCACCAATGTCGTCTTGCCTGATCCGTTGGGGCCGATGAGGGTGACGATCTCGCCGGCATGCACGGCGAGATCGACGCCGTTCACCACCGCCTCCCCCTTGATGCGGACCGTCAGGCCCAGGGCCTCGATGAGCGCCTCGTGCGCATCGGTGGCGGCGTTCATGGGCACCTAGCCTGCCGCATCGGCGCAGGCCGGGCACAGGCCGGTGAGCTCCACCGTCTGGCGGTCGACGCGGAAGCCGAGCTTGCCGGCGTTGCGCGACAAAACGCCGGCGATCTCCCCATCGTCGATCTCGGCGACCGTGTCGCAGGCGCGGCAGATCAGGAACTGTCCGCTGTGGGCTTGGCGCGGCGCACCGCAGCCGACGAAGGCGTTGAGGGACTCGATGCGGTGGACGAGCCCGTTCTCCAGCAGGAAGTCGAGCGCCCGGTAGACGGTGGCCGGGGCGGCACCCCGGCGCTCGCCGCGCAGCGTGTCCAATATATCGTAGGCGCCGATGGGCGCGTGGCCACCCCACACCAGCTCGAGCACGCGGCGGCGCAGCTCGGTGAGGCGGATGCGCCGCCGGGCGCACAGCTCATGGGCCGCCTCGACGGCGGAACTGACACATTCCTGGTGGTCGTGGCGGTCCCGCTGGAAGGGCTCGGGAATTGGACGGCGCGCCATGTAACCTCCGGGTTGAACGCGAAGCGTGTTATGTTATAACATACTACATCGATGTTCTATAATAACTTGTGCAGCCCCTTTCCGGCTCGACGGGAACTACGGGCGTCGACCGAGGTGGCGTTGAATAAACCAATCTACCTTTTCCTGGCCTGGGCCTTGCCAGCCCTCGCCCTCAGTGCCGCCGTACCGGCCCTGGCCGTGGCGGCGGCGCCCCCGGTGGTGGTCAGTGTCAAGCCCGTCCATTCGCTGGTCGCCGGGGTGATGGAGGGCATCGCGGCCCCGCGCCTGCTCATTACCGGCGGCGCCTCGCCCCACACTTACAGCCTCAAGCCTTCCGACGCCCGGGCTCTGGCCCATGCCAAAATCGTCTTCGTCGTCGGCGGCGCCCTGGAATCCTTTCTCGGCAAGGCGCTCGGCGCCCTCGTCCAAGGCGGACGGCTGGTCGAACTCACGGCCCTGCCCGGCCTGGCGCCGGCGGGCCGGGCAGGGCGCGGCCGCGGCTCCATGGACCCGCACATCTGGCTCGACGTGGCCAACGCCAAGGTCATCGTCGCCACCGCCGCCCGGGTGCTGGAAGACGCCGACGCCGCCAACGGGCGGCACTACGCCGCCAACGCGAAGCGCCTTTTGGCCCGCCTCGACGGGCTCGACGCCGAGCTGGCGCGCCTCATGGCTCCGGTAAAAGATATTCCCTACGTCGTCTTTCACGACGCCTATGGCCATTTCGAGCGCCGCTACGGCCTCGCCGCCGCCGCCGCCCTCACCGTCAACCCGGCGCGCCCGCCGGGGGCACGGCACCTCGGCGAAGTCCGCCGCACCATGGTCGCGGTGGGCGTCCGTTGCGCCTTCGGCGAGCCCCAGTTCCGCCCGGCGCTCATCGACACCCTGATCGAAGATACGGCGGTCAAGGTCGGCGTGCTGGATGCCCTCGGCGCCGCCGTCCCGCCCGGACCCGACGCCTACTTCCGGATCATGCGCGACCTGGCCCGGGCGTTGGCCGGATGCCTGTCGGACTGAACCACGGTCCCCCCGACCGGCCCGTGATGAACCTAGCGGCTGGAGGCGTACTGTTCGGCGAGACGCGTGTCCTCTTCCTCGTCGATGATGTCCTCGACCGCCTGGATGAGCGCCATTTCTTCTTTTTCGACGTGGGACCTCAGTCGCTCCGCGAACTCGCCACCCAAGCGATGAAACTTCGCCCAGTCATCGCCGGTCACATTGCCCGAGCGGACGGCGCCCGCAAGTTTAGCCAGTTGGCGGCCCAGCGGAAGAATGACCACGTGCTCTTCGCAAAGCAGATTGACCAGGTCGCCCTCACCTTCCCTGGCCAGGCACGGGAACAATTCGTTTTCCTCGAAGGCGAAGTGATTTGTAATCTCCCCCTCGATTCCCGCCTGAAGGTCGCCCATGAGGCGGATGACGTCGCCGTCGGCCACATCGGGAGGCACGTCGCGCCCGGCACGATTCAACGCCGACTCGAGCCTTTCGAGGAGCAGAAGTACCGTCATGTGCTCCTCATGCAGCATGCGGCTCACTTGTCGATCGAGTTCCATGGATAGCACCTTGGCTTCCCGGGCTGGCGCGCAAAATTGCCGTTTGCGCCCCATCGCGCCTTGACAAGAATCAACCCCACCGAGACCTGATTCCGTTGCCGTCTTGGCCGAACGTGGAGTGATCGGGGCCAATCGCTCCGGTGATGTCCCGCTCGGCGGCGGCCGGGAGAGAAACGGCGAGGCGCCTCAGGCTGGCCTCGGCGGCGGCATCCACGATGGCGTCGGCGTCGATACGGTAGGCGCGGTAGAGGTCGGGGATGTCCCCCGCCTGGCCGAAGCGGCCGACGCCAAGCGGCAGCACCCGGTGGCGGGCAACGGAGCCGAGCCAACTGAGCGTCGCCGGATGGCCGTCGAGCACGGTGATCAGCGTCGCCCCCGGCGCCAGCGGGGCGAGCAGCCGTTCGACGTGGGACGGCGCGGCGGCGGCGCCCCGGGCCCGCGCCTCGCCGGCCGCCATCCATCCACCGTGCAGGCGGTCGGCGGAGGTCACGGCAAGCACCCCGACCCCGGGGATGTCCTCGGCGATCTGGGCGTGGGCGTCGGCGACCTCGGGGGCGACGGCGCCGCTGTAGACGATGGCGAGCTCGGCGCCCGGCGCCGGCTCCTCGAGCCAGTAGCCGCCGGCGACGATGTCATGGCCAAGCCCGGGCGTCATGGCGCGCTCCGGTTGCTCGATGCCCCGCGTCGACAGGCGCAGATAGACCGAGCCCCCGTCCGCCGCCTGCATGTGTGCGAAACCCCACGCCATGATCGCCGCCAGCTCGTCGGCGAAGGCCGGCTCGAAGGCGCTGAGCCCGTCCTGGCCCATGCCGATGAGCGGCGTCAGGACCGACTGGTGCGCGCCTCCTTCGGGGGCCAGCGAGACGCCGGACGGCGTCGCCACGACCATGAACCGCGCGTCCTGGTAGCAGGCGTAGTTCAGGGCGTCGAGACCGCGGCTGATGAAGGGATCGTAGAGGGTGCCGACCGGCAGCAGCCGCGCTCCGAAAAGCTGTTCGGAAATGCCCGCCGCCGCCATCAGCAGGAACAGGTTGTTCTCGGCGATGCCAAGCTCGATATGCTGTCCCTCGGGGACCTTGGTCCACTTCTGGACGGACGGCACGTTTTCCATGCGGAAGGCATCCGCCTGGCGGATGCGGTGGAACAGGCGGCGCTGGTTCACCCAGCCGCCGAGGTTGGTGGACACGGTGACGTCCGGCGAGGCGGTGACGATGCGCTGGCCGAGCTCGCTCTCTCCCTTGCCGAGATCGTTCATGATGCGGCCGAACGCCTCCTGGGTGGAAGGCCGCTCCCCCGCCGGCGCCGCGATCTCGGGGACCGGGATGGCCGGGGCGCGCGCCGGGGCGCGCTGGCGCGCCTTGAACGGCACGGCATCGAGGAAGGAGCGAAGCTCGTCACCGTCCGTGGCGAGCCCGGCCAAGGGCTCCCACTCGGCGCCGTCGGCGATGCCCATGGCTACCTTGAACCCAGCCATCTGTTGCGGAGTCATGAGCCCGGCGTGGTTGTCCTTGTGGCCGGCCAGGGGAAGCCCGAACCCCTTCACCGTGTAGGCGACGAAACAGCGCGGCGCCGCGTCGTCGACGGCATCGAAGGCCTCGAGCACGGCCTCCATGTCGTGGCCGGCGAGGTTGGTCATGAGGTCGTGCAGGGAGGCGTCGTCGTGGGAATCGAGCAGCGTTTTCAGTCTACTGGTCCCCTCGAGGTCGCTCCGTAGGTGGTCGCGCCACGCCGCGCCGCCCTTGAAGGTAAGGGCCGAATAGAGGTCGTTGGGGCAGTCGTCGACCCATCTCTTGAGGGCCTCGCCGGCCGGGCCCTCGAACGCCGCCTGCAGCCTCTTGCCGTACTTGAGGATGACCACTTCCCAGCCCACCGTGCGAAAGAAGTCGTTGATCTTCTGAAACAGGAAATGGTCGATGACGCCGTCCAGGCTCTGGCGGTTGTAGTCGATGACCCACCACAGGTTCCTGACGTCGTGCTTCCACCCCTCGAGCAGGGCCTCGAAGACGTTGCCTTCGTCAAGCTCGGCGTCGCCCATCAGGGCCACCATGCGCCCGGCCGGCGTCCCCGCCGGCACCAGGCCATGCAAGCGCACGTAGTCCTGGACGATGGAGCCGAAGAGGGTCGTCGCCACGCCGAGCCCCACCGAGCCCGTCGAGAAGTCCACGTCGTCGACGTCCTTGGTGCGTGACGGATAGGGCTGGGCCCCGCCGAAGGCGCGGAAGGCTTCGAGCGGCTCGCGGCTCTGGTTGCCGAGCAGGTACTGGATGGCGTGGAACACCGGCGCCGCGTGGGGCTTGACCGCGACCCGGTCCTCGGGCCTCAGCACGTGCAGATAGAGCGCCGTCAACAGGGTCACCGCCGAGGCGCACGAGGCCTGGTGGCCGCCCACCTTCAAACCGTCGCGCGAGGACCGCACATGGTTGGCGTGGTGGATCATCCAGCACGACAACCACAACACCTTGCGCTCGAGCTCCTCGAGGCAGGCCAGGGTCGTTGCCGCAGCTTTGGTGGTGGCAGAAGCCCCGGAGCGGGGCTTTCGCTTGTTCATGGCCGGCGCACCATTCCCGCTTGTCCGGTCAGGCGAGGGCCATGGTAGCACGGGGGGCGCCGTCATTGGTTGCGAAGGCTCCCGGCAAATGGCATTCTGGCGCAATAATTCTTCGATATTTCGCTAAAAAAAGGTGATTCATGCCGAATACGCCCCTGGATGCGATAGATCGCCGAATCCTCCACCACCTCCAGGAGAACGCCCGCATCTCCAACGTCGAGCTGGCCAGTGCCGTCGGCCTGTCGCCCTCGCCGTGCTCGCGCCGGGTGCGCGATTTGGAGGCGGCGGGCATCGTCAAGGAGTACGTGACCCTCATCGACCCCGCCGCCGCCGACCTCCCGGTCAGCGTCTTCATCAACGTGACCCTGGAAAAACAGGTCGAGCAGGACCTCGAGGTGTTCGAATCGGCGGTCAGGGACCTGCCCGAGGTGATGGAGTGCTACCTGATGACCGGCGACGCCGATTACCTGCTGCGCGTCGTCATCGCCGACCTGGAGGCCTACAAGGGCTTCCTGATGGACCACCTGACGCGCATCCCCGGCGTCGCCAACATCCGCTCCAGCTTCGCCCTCAAGCAGGTCAAGTACCGCACCGCCCTGCCCATTTCCGACGCGTGAGACCACGCCACCCTTCGTTATTCGTCCTGGCGCTCTCCGGGCAGGGCTTCGACGAGTTCGCGGAAGGCGTCGCCGAGGGCGGCGAAATCCTCGAAGGAAGCGGGCGGCGGGGAGCCCGGCGACAGCAGCACGACGACCCCCTCGACCATTTCGTGGCGCGCCGCCGCGCCGGCCGTCTCCAGGGCCCGGGCCAGGTCGGCGGCGCTGTCGCCCAGGGGGTAACGCTGGCGCACGCGCTCGAGAAAAGGCTCGACAGCCTCCTCCTCGTCCTCGTCCCCGCCTCCGCCGCCGGCGATCCAGTAGACGTCCCCGTAGGACGACAGCGCCCTGGACGCGGCGAGCGCGGTGTCGGCGCGGGCGTCGTTGACGTAGGCGACGCCGTCGATGGTGGCCAGCCATTCCTGGCGGTGGACGAGCCCGGGAAAGCTGTTGAGGCAGGCCATGATGACCCGCGGCTCGACGCCGGCGGTCTTGGCGGCGGCGTAGGCGGCGGCGGCGTTCTGCCAGTTGTGGGCGCCGGGCAGGGCGGCGATGGTGTTCAGGTCGACGACGGGATCGGCCTTGCCCCCGGTGTCGTCGTGGAGCATGCCGTCCTCGGCGTAGACCCCGCCCTCGACGCGCCCCAAGCCCGACACGGGAATGACCATCTGTTCGCCCTTGGCCCGCAGTTCCCCGGCCACGGCGCGCCCGCCTTCGTCGTCGACGCCGACCACGGTGGTGCGCGGTGACGTCTGCCGGTGGAAGATCGTCTTCAGGGCCTCGGCATAGCCCGCCTCGTCGGAGTCGACGTTGAGCAGCACCGCCACGTCGAAGGTCAGGGAAACCGTGAGCCGCAGCATGGAAGGCGTCATGCCCACCACGTAGGTACCGTCCATGGCCAGGGGATGGAGGCCGAGCACGGGCACGCCCAGGCAACCGCCGACCTCGGCCTCGGCCCCCGACGACTGCCGTATCATGGCGCAGGCGGAAGACGAATCGCTTCCCTTGGCGGGACCGCCCCGGCCGACGACGCGCACTACCGAGGATTACCTTCGCGAACGCGACGAGCTGCGCAAGCTCGCCGCCGAGGCCGGTGCCCGGGTGACCGAAAAAAAGAACGGAGACTGAGACCCCGGGAAACAGCCATCGCCCCTCGCCAGATGGACGTCCTATACTACCTAGTCCAGGGAAAATCCAACAAGGGGATCGCCCGCGAACTCAACCTGGCGGAATCGACGATCAAGCTCCACGTGACGGCACTATTGAAAGGTCTGCAGGCCAACAACCGCACCCAGGCCGCCGTCAAGGCGGCGCGGTATCGTCTCCATAGATTCCGCCGGCTCCTAGGCTGGCGTGGCACTTGCCTCTTCCCCTGGCGCCACGGTGGAAAGCACGCCTGAAAGCTCGCCATCGTCCGCCGGAGCGGCGGCAATTAACGCTAGATGTCGTATCCGCGCACCAATAATATTGCCCGTCTCGCTGGCGATCGCCGATTTCCGCATTCATACCCTGAGGACGCCATGGCCCGTATCCAAAACGTCGAGACCATCCACGTTTCCCTGCCGCTGCGGCGGGAGCACAAATGGGCCGGCCTCACCGAGGACATCGGCGGCTACCTTCTCGTCAAGATGACCGACGAGGAGGGCGGCGCGGGCTGGGGCGAGGCACCGGTTCTCAAGGACTGGGGCGGCGATTTCGGGCGTTATTTCGGGGAATCGCCGGCCATCGCCAAGCTCGTCATCGATACCTACCTGCTACCGGCGCTAAGCGGCGCCGACCCCACCAACATCATCGAGCTCCACGCGCGCATGGACCGGGCCATCAAGGGATATCCCTACTCCAAGGCGGCCGTCGAGTTCGCCGCCTACGACCTGGCCGGCCGGCAGCTCGGCGTTCCCGTTTACACCCTGTTGGGCGGCCGGGCGCGCGACGCCATCCCCATGGCCCATTCCATCGGCCTCATCGACTTCAAGGAGGCTGAGAAGGAAGTGGCGCAGGTCATCGAGGAAGGCATAAGGACGATCAAGATCAAGATCGGCGTCGATGCCGGGCGCGACGTGGAGATGGTGCGCCGAATTCGCGCCGTGACCGGCGACGGCATCGAGCTCTGCGTCGACGCCAACAACGGCTACACCACGCCCGGCCAGGCCATCCGCGCCATCAAGGCCATGGAGGCCCACAACATCAAGTACGCCGAGCAGCCGGTCGAGGGGGCGGCGCGGCTGGCCCAGGTGGCGCGCGCCGTCGACGTGCCCATCATGGCCGACGAGAGCGCCTGGAACGCCCACGACGTCATCGACCTCGCCGAAAGACGCGCCGCTCAGTACATTTCCATCTACACCACCAAGTCGGGCGGTCTTTTCAAAAGCATGGAGGTGGCGGCGGTGGCGCGGGCGGCGGGCATGCCCTGCAACGTCAACGGGTCCATCGAAACCGGCATCGGCAATCTGGCCAACGTCCAGCTTTCCGCCGCCGCCCCCGCCGTGACCCTGGCTTGCGTCTACGGCGTCTCGACGCCGCGCGAGGCGCAATTGGGACAGCTCGCCTGCATCTATTATCTGGATGACCTCCTGACCGAGCCAATGACCCTGATCGACGGCGCCCTCCGGGTTCCGGACGGGCCGGGCATGGGCATGGAGGTCGACCTCGAAAAAGTCGCCAAGTACACGTTGCCCGACAATGCCTGACATCAAAACCGTCGCCGTTCTCGGATCGGGCCATGGCGGCTGCGCCGCCGCCGCCGATCTGACACTCAGGGGATTCGACGTACGCATGCACGTGCGCCGCCCCGACAAGAGGGCCGCTCTCGCCGGCGGCATCACAGTCACCGGCGAACGTGAGGGGACCGCCACCCCGGCGCTGATGAGCGCCGACCTGGCCGAGGTCGTGGACGGCGCCGACCTGGTGATGCTGGTGGTCCCGGCGCGCGCCCACGGGGACTACGCCAGGGACTTGGCGGCGCTCCTGCCGGCGGGCTCGGTGGTCATGCTCAACCCCGGACACACCGGCGGCAGCCTCGACTTCGCGCATGGCTTTCGCACGGCCGGCGGTCCTCCCATCACGATCTGCGAGACGACGACGCTGACCTATATCTGCCGCATGGAGGGCGCCGCCGAGGTGGCCATCTACCGCGAGGTCCGCAACCTGGGGTTCGCCGCCCTGCCGGCGCCCGAGACGGTACCCCTGGCCCGCCGCGTTCGTCCGCTGTTCGCCAACATCATTCCCGCCGCCAACGTGCTGGAAACCGGGTTTATGAACATCAACGCCGTGCTGCACGTCGCCGGGTGCGTCATGAACGCCGGCTGGATCGAGTTCACCGGCGGCGGATTCCTCTTCTACCGCGAGGGCATCACGCCCGCCGTCGGGCGCGTCATGGAGGTCCTCGACGACGAACGCCTGGCGGTGGCGCGCCGCCTCGGCATCGACGTCCCGGCGTTCATCGACTTCTTCTGCGAGGCCGGCCTGACCACGGAAGAGGCGCGGCGCTCCCGCTCCATCCACCGCGCCGCCGTCGAAAGCGCCCCCAACAAGACGATCGCGGCACCCCAGTCCCTCGATCACCGCTACGTGCACGAGGATGTCGGCTATGGCCTCGTACCCATGGCCGAGATCGCCGGATTGGCCGGCGTCGAGACACCGGTGACGGACTCGCTGATCACGCTGAGCATCACCGGCACCGGCATCGACTTTCGCGAACAGGGACTGACCCTGGCCAAGATGGGATTGGAGGGGATGTCCACCGACGCCCTCCTCGACGTGATCAACAAGGGGTTACCCGATTGACCGGCGGGCATCGATCGAAACTGGAGGTAAAGGAATGAAAGCGGACGCCGTCAAGCGCCAGCGCGCCGTCATGCGCCAACACGGCTGGGACGCGATGATTGCCATTTCGCCGGAGAATTATGCGTTCACGGCCGGCTACATCGTCCCCACCCAGCCCCTCTTGCGCTGGCGTCACGCGCTTTCGGTGGTTCCCGCCAAGGGCGATCCGGCGCTCATCTGCGTCGACATGGAGGAGACCACGGTCAGGGGCAGGTCGCCGGACGCCGAGCTGCGCACGTGGGCCGAGTTCGGTGGCAACGCCATGCAGACTCTGGCCGGGTTGCTGAGCGACATGGGCTGCGCCGAAGGCACCGTGGGCATCGAATTCAACTACCTGCCGGCGGCCGACTACCTCGATCTTTGCAAAAGGCTGCCCAAGGCGACGATCGCCGACTCGGCACCCGTTTTCGACGAGCTCCGCATGATCAAGACGCCGGACGAGATCGAGCTGTTGCGCCGTCTGTCACGCTTGGCCGACAAGGGGATCGCCGATGCCTACGGGTCTGTGCGGGCGGGCAGCACCGAGATGGACATCGCGCGCGCCCTGATCGGCAACATCTACGCGGCCGGCGCCGAGAACTTCACGCTGCTCATCGTCGCCACCGGCGAGCGCAGCCAGCTTCCCAACGTCGGGCCCACCGAGCGCAAGCTGCAAGCACAGGATATCTGCCGCGTCGAAATATTCCCCATCATCAGCGGCTATCACGCCGGCATCTGCCGCACCGCCACGGTCAAGGCGCCGCCGCCCGAGGCCGAGCGCATCTGGGCCAACCTCACCGAATGCAAGCACCTCATCCTCGACATGATCAAGCCGGGCGCCAGCACCCGCGCCATCTACGAGGCCTATCTCGCGAAGTTCGGCGAACTCGGCCTGCCGCCCATCGATTTCGTCGGCCACGGCATCGGCCTGCACCTGCACGAGGAGCCCTATCTCGGCAAGTTCGGCGACGGACCGTTGGAGGCCGGCATGGTGCTCGGCATCGAGCCCTTGTGCTACCGCACGGGCTTCGGCTTCGGCATGCAGAACAAGGACCTCGTACTGGTTACGGAAACGGGCTCGGAGCTTCTCTCCGACGTCACCGACACCGACACGCCGATCACCGTTGAATAGGAAAGGAACCGCCGTGGCCGGCGCATGCGACATCCTGATCGCCGGCAACGCGCGCGCCGCCTTCGAGGTGCCGGACGACATGTCGATCACCGAGGACAGCCGCGCCGTCTACCCCCCGAAGGCGCGCCGCGAAATCGCCGCCCACAGCCCCAAGCTGGCCGAGGGCTTCCGCGTCGACGACCTGGTACAGGCCTACGCCGACATGATGGAACTACGCGGGAAGTTGAAAGGATGAGGGAAGCGGTCACGTCGAGGGCACGATTGGAGGTAGGATAATGGAGAATTTCACACCCTGGAGTGCCTTGGCCGGGGGCGCAATGATCGGGCTTTCGGCCCTGATTTTGATGCTCGGGCTGGGCCGCGTTGCCGGGATTTCCGGCATCGCAGGCGGGCTTCTGCGACCCGACCGGCGAGAACTGCCCTGGCGCGGCGCTTTTGTCGTCGGCCTGGTGCTGGGGCCAGTGCTGTACGTCGCTGTCTCCGGAGCACCCGTGGCGCTCGAGGTGAGCGGCAATTTCGCGGTGCTCGTCAGCGGCGGCCTTCTGGTCGGCTTTGGCACCCGTCTGGGCAGCGGTTGCACCAGCGGACATGGTGTCTGCGGCCTGGCTCGGCTGTCGCCCCGTTCGCTGGCGGCAACGGTGGTGTTCATGGTGACGGCGGGTCTGGTGGTGTTCGCGGCCCGGCACGTGGTCTAGAGCAAATCCCGAGCAAACTGAAACAGTTTGCGACGACGTATTTGCGTAACATCAATAAGTTAGAGCGTCTTTCGTGAACCCTTGTGAACGAAAAATGCTCTAGAAGCCCTGAAGGACATGAAGGACATGAAGGCGGTTTTCGTCGCGCTGGCGGCCGGGCTCTTGTTCGGCGTTGGGCTGTTCGTGTCGCAGATGAGCAACCCGGCCAAGGTGTTGGGTTTTCTCGACGTGGCCGGAAGTTGGGACCCCAGCCTCGCCTTCGTGATGGGCGGCGCGCTGGCGGTGGCGGCCCTCGGCAACCGGATCGCCCGGTCGCTGCCGGCGCCCCTCGCCGCCGGCAACTTTCAATGGCCGACATCGCGCGACATAGATGCCCGCCTGATTGGCGGCGCCGCCCTGTTCGGGGCGGGATGGGGGCTGGTGGGTTTCTGTCCGGGGCCGGCGCTGGCCGGTCTCGGCTTCGGACTGTGGCCGGTGGCCTTGTTCATCGTGGCGATGTTGGCCGGCATGGCCGCGTACGCATTTCTGTTGCCGACGCCTCGGACCCCTATCAAGGTGGCTTGAGTCGGGACCCCGATTGTCGGCGGCGACGAGATACGGACGCCGAGTCCCATGGCGCCGGCCAATTAGCCCCAATAGACCTATCACCAACCGGGAGGAAACGCGATGATCGTCGAACAGCGGGTCTACACCATCAAGACATTGAAGATGCCGGAGTATCTCGCCTACTACCGGGATCACGGCCTGTCCATTCAGGAGGAGATACTGGGCAACCCGGTCGGCTTCTTCACCACCGAGGTCGGCGCCCTCAACCAGGTGACGCTGATGTGGGGCTACTCCAGCCAGGCCGACCGCGAGCAACGCCGGGAGCGGCTTCTCAAGGACCCGCGCTGGCAGGCCTACATGGAGAACCTGCCGCCGTTGATCGAGCGCCAGGAAAACCGCATCCTGGTGCCGACCGATTTTTCGCCGATCCGGTGAGCGGCACCCAATCTTCTTCTGACAAACCGGGCCGAAAACGCTAAATTCCCCACCCTGGGCCGGCGGTGTGCCGGCGGCCCGGCAATAACGCTTGCCGCAAGGAGGACGCTGAAAGAATGGCGGCCTACATACGCCCGACGACCCTCGACGAAGCGCTGGAAGCCCTTGGAACCGGCCCCCTGACCATCCTCGCCGGCGGCACCGATCACTATCCGGCCAGGGTCGGGCGGCCCCTCGACGAGGACGTGCTCGACGTCTCCGCCATCGGCGGCCTCGGCGCAATCGAGGAACTGGACGGCCACTGGCGCCTCGGCGCCACCGCCACCTGGAGCGACGTTATCGAGGCCGACCTGCCGCCCTGTTTCGACGGGCTCAAGCTGGCCGCCCGCGAGGTCGGCGGCGTGCAGATCCAGAACGCCGGCACGGTCGCCGGCAACGTCTGCAACGCCTCGCCGGCGGCCGACGGCGTGCCGCCGCTGCTCACCCTCGAGGCCGCCGTCGAGGTGCGCTCCCGGGACGGCGCCAAGGACGTGCCGCTGGCCCATTTCATCGCCGGCAACCGGCGCACCGTGCTGGAGCCCGGCGAGATGGTGACAGCGCTCCTCGTGCCCAAGCCCGAGTCGCGTCGCGCCGTCAGCCATTTCCTGAAGCTGGGCAGCCGCAAGTACCTGGTCATTTCCATCGTCATGGCGGCGGCGGCGGCCGAAATCGCCGACAACGGCACCATCGTGCGGGCGCGCGTCGCCGTCGGCGCCTGCTCCGAGGTGGCGCAACGCCTGCCGGCCCTGGAAGACGCCCTCGCCGGGAGCACCTTCGGCGCCGGCCTTGGCGAGATCGCCGAGGCCGCCCATCTGACCTCCCTCGACCCCATCGACGACGTGCGCGGCAGCACCGAATACCGGCGCGACGCCGCGTTGACCCTGGTGCGCCGCACCCTCGACGAATTGGCGGCGGGAACATGAGCGGCGACGCGGCAACCGAGGCCCACACGGGCTCCATCGCCTTCACGGTCAACGGACGACCCGTCGCGGTCGCGGCTGCGCCGATCACGCGGCTGGCCGACGTGCTGCGCGACGAGCTCGGGCTGACCGGCACCAAGATCGGCTGCAACGCCGGTGACTGCGGGGCGTGCACGGTGCTCCTGGACGGCCGCCAGGTGTGCGCCTGCATGGTCGCCGTCGGGCAGGCAGAGGGACGCGCCGTGACCACAGTTGAAGGACTCACCGAGGGACTCGCAGAAGGCACCGAACTCAACGCGCTGCAGGCCGCATTCCGCCGCCACGGCGCCGCCCAATGCGGCATCTGCACGCCGGGCATGCTGATGGCCGCCACCGATCTCCTGGCGCGCCACCCGACGCCCGACAGGGCCCAGGTGATGGATGCCCTGGGCGGCGTGCTGTGCCGATGCACCGGCTATATCAAGATCGTCGAGGCGGTGCTCGACGCCGCCGGTGCCGACAACACCGTCGAGCCGGCGGCGGGTGCCGCCGTCGGCGCATCCATCTCGCGCATCGACGCCCTCGCCAAGCTGACCGGCACCGACCCGTTCGCCGCCGACGCCATACCCGCCGACGCCCTGTGGCTGCGTGTCGTGCGCTCACCCCACGCCCGGGCGCGCTTCGCCGTCGGCGACCTGGAACCCTTCTTGGCGGCGCATCCGGGGCTGGTGCGCGTGATGACCGCCGAAGACATCCCCTTCAACGGCCACGGCATCAACCCCGCCATCAAGGATCAGCCGGTGCTCGCCGACGGCGTCGTGCGCTACCGCGGCGAGGCGGTAGTGGCGCTGGTCGGCGAACGAACCGCCATCGCCGCCATCCGCGACGAGGAACTGCCCATCCACTACGAGCCGGACGAGGCCGTCACCGACGTGGCGGCGGCCATGAAGGAGGACGCGACCCTGGTCCAGGAAGACAAGTCCGGCAACTTGCTCATCGAGGGCTACGTGACCAGGGGCGACACCGAGGGCGCGCTCGGGCAGTGCGCGGCGGTGGCCGAGGGCGATTTCGAGACCGCCTACGTCGAGCACGCCTACATCGAGATCGAGGCGGGCTGGGCGCGCCGCATCGGCGAACGCCTCGAGCTGCACGTCACCACCCAGGCCCCCTACATGAACCTCGAAGAAGTTGCCAACATTCTGCGGATCTCCGAGGACCGCGTACGCATCGTGCCCACCGCGTGCGGCGGCGGTTTCGGCGGCAAGCTCGACATCCACCTGCATGGCGTGCTGGCGGTGGCGGCCATGGCCGCCGAGCGCCCGGTGGCGGCGGTCTACGACCGCCCCGAGAGCATGGCGTCGTCGACCAAGCGCCATCCATCGACGATCCACGCGCGCCTGGGCTGCGACCGCTTCGGCATCCTGCAGGCGATGGAAATGGAGGCCGACTTCAACACCGGCGCCTACGCTTCCTTCGGCCCGACGGTGGCGAGCCGGGTGCCGGTGCACGCCTCCGGCCCCTACAAGATTCCCAATCAGCGCGCCAGGGGCCAGGCCATCCTCACCAACGGCCCGCCGGCCGGCGCCTTCCGCGGCTTCGGCGTGCCCCAGGCCGCCATCGCCCACGAGACCCTGATCGACGACCTGGCGGAGAAGCTCGGCATCGACCGCCTGGAACTGCGCCTCAGGAACGCGCTGCGCCACGGCGATACCATCGGCACCGGCCAGGTGCTGGAAGCCAGCGTCGGCATGGCCCCCTGCCTGGAGGCCCTCGAGCCGGGCTGGGAGGCGGCCCTGCAAGAGGCGGCGGCGTTTAACTCCAAGAGCAGCGGGGCGGTGCGCCTGGGCGTCGGCGTCGGCACCATGTGGTACGGCATCGGCCAGACCGGGCTGCCCAACCCGTCGGCCATGCATGTGGTGCTGAACAACGACGGCACCATCACGCTGTTCAACGGCGCCGTCGACCTCGGCCAGGGCTCGACCACCGTCATCGTCCAGATCTGCGCCGACGCCATCGGCGTGCCGGTCGAAAGCATCGGGCTGGTCATCGGCGACACCGACTGCACCAGGGACGCCGGCAAGAGCTCGGCGTCACGCCAGACCTTCATCTCGGGCAAGGCGGCGCAAATCGCCGGCGACGACCTGCGCAGGAAGATCCTGGCCCGCGTCAACGCCGGCGCGGACTCGCGGATCAAGATCGATGGCGCGGTGGTCAAGGTGGACGACGGTGGCGCGACCCACGAGATCGACTTGAGTTCCCTGCCCGCCACCGGCGACGACGACGGCGAGGTGCTGAGGGGCGAGGGCTTCTTCGACCCGCCGACCACCGCACTCGACGACAACGGACAGGGCATTCCCTACGCCACCTACGGCTTCGCCGCGCAAATGGCGGTGGTCGAGGCGGACACCGCGCTGGGCACCGTAAAAGTCCTGAAAATCATCGCCGCCCACGATGTCGGACGCTCGATCAATCCCCAGCAGGTAGTCGGGCAGATCCACGGCGGCACCGCCCAGGGCCTCGGCCTGGCACTCTTGGAAGAATATATTCCGGGCCGCACCGAGAACCTGCACGACTACCTCATCCCCACCTTCGGCGACATGCCGGAGATGGAGGTCATCCTCGTCGAGGACCCGGAGCCGCTTGGGCCTTATGGCGCCAAGGGGGTCGGCGAGCCCGGCCTGATCGCCACCGCGCCGGCCATCCTGGGCGCCATCCGCCACGCCACCGGGGCGCGGCTCACCCGCGTCCCGGTACTGCCGCACCGCCTGCGCGCCGCCATCCTCGAACGGGCTTGAGAGTCCGGCCGATAATGTATTGTGTGTTTTCAAAGCCTTGTGTTCGTGCCCCCGGTAGGAGAGGCGGCCGCCGTGATGCTGGAGCATCACAAGGGCGCCTCGACGCATCGGGGCGCGAACACAAGGCTTTGAAAACACACAATACATTATCGGCCGGACTCTGAAGGAAGCCTGGCGGTTGCCCCAACCACCCGCAACGCCCGAAGACATCCTCATCCAGGGCGCACTGGTCATCGACGGCACAGGGGCACCGGGGCACCGCACGGACGTGGCGCTCAGGGACGGGCGTATCGCCGCCGTCGGCGACGACATCACGGCGGGCGGAGCACGCGTCATCGAGGCCAGGGGCCTGGTCGTAGCGCCCGGCTTCATCGACATCAAGACCCATTCCGACTTCACCCTGCCCCTCATGCCCCAGGCCGAGAGCAAGGTACGCCAGGGAGTGACCACCGAGGTCATCGGCCATTGCGGGTTCTCGGTGGCGCCGGCCCTGCCCGGCAAGGCCGAGGCGCTGGCCCGCTACCTGGGGCCGAGCGCCCCGTGGCTCGATTTCCGGGAGACCTCGTTCGCCGAGTACGCGGCGGGTTATCCGCCGACCTCGGTCAACGTCGCCATGCTGGTCGGCCACAACACGCTCAGGCTGATGGCCATGGACATGGAGGACCGGCCACCCGAGGCGGCCGAGCTCGACCACATGAAAGAGCTGCTCGCCGAAGCCCTGGCGGCGGGGGCGCTGGGCCTGTCGTCGGGCCTGTTCACGGCGCCCGGGTCTTATGCCGGGGGTGAGGAACTGGTCGAACTCGGCCACCTCCTGAAGCGACACGGGGGACGCTACTTCACCCACCTGCGCGACGAATCGAACGGCGTCTTCGACGCCTTCGCCGAGGCCGCCGAGTTCGGCGCGCGAACCGGCGTCCACGTGCAGATCGTGCACATGAAGCTTTCCGGCACCGACAACTGGGGCGGCGCCGGGCGTCTGCTCAAGGCCTTGGCGGCGGCGCGACGGCGCGGCGGCGCCATCGACTGCGACGCCTACCCCTACACGGCGGCCAGCAATCCGCTGGTCAACCTGCTGCCGGCCTGGCTGCAAGAGGGCGGCGTCGACGCCATGCTCGCGCGCCTCGGCGAAAAGGACGTACGGGCCCGCCTGGCCGAACACGTCGAGGCGCACGGCCTCAACAACTTCGGGCGCATCCCATCGTGGGACGCGGTGCGCGTCTCCATCTCGCCGAACCTGCCCGGGAACGCCGGGCGCACCATCGCCGACATGGCGCGCCAAGGGGGCACCGAGCCCTTCGCCGCGGCCCTCGACTACATCGTCGCCGACCGCGGCCAGACCCGGGTGCTGGTGACATCGATGTCCGAGGACGACGTCGGCGCCTTCGTCGCCTCGCCCGACGTTCTGGTCGGCTCCGACGGCAATTCCGTGGCCCCTGACGGCGTCACCGGCCAGGGACGGCCCCATCCTCGTTTCTACGGAACCTTCGCGCGCATCCTCGGCCACTACGTGCGCGACCTCGGGCTCTTGTCCCTGGAGGACGCCATCCGCAAGATGACCGGCGCCACGGCAACCGCGCTCGGCATCGCCGATCGCGGCGTGCTCGGCGTTGGCACCCGCGCCGACGTGACCATATTCGATGCCGCCAGGATCGCCGAGCGCGCCACTTACAAGGACCCGCACCGCTACGCCGAAGGCATTTCCACGGTCATCGTCAACGGCCAGCCGGTGTTCGAGGACGGCGCCCACACCGGCGCCCTGCCCGGCCACGTGCTCGGTCGCGACCCGGCGGCGGATGCGCCGTGAGGCGGGGCCTCCTCGCCGCCGGCCTGATGCTGGGGCTCGTTCTCGGGAGCTGGGGAAGGCCGGCGCCGGGCGGCGACGATCCCCCTTCCTTTGACGGGATCGACAACCAGTTCATAGAGCTTCGCCCGTTGGAAAAGCCGCCGCTCGCGCCGATCACCAGGGGGGACGGGCGCACCGTCGATCTCGGCGATTTCCGGGGCCGGGTCGTGCTGTTGAACATCTGAGCCACCTGGTGCGAACCCTGCGTCTGGGAGATGCCCGCCCTCGATCGGCTGCAGGGGGCGCTTGGGCAGAACCGCTTCGAGGTCGTGGCCCTTTCCATCGACCGCGACGGCATGGCTGCCGTGGTTCCGTTCTTTCGCCGGTACGGTCTCAAGCACCTGGGGATGTACCTTGATCCCAGACGGCGCACGGCCTACACCAATGCCGCCAACCCGAACGGCGCCGCCTTTCCCTTCTACGGCCTGTCGATTACTTATCTGATCGACCGCCAGGGCCGGGTCGCGGGCTACGTGACGGGCCCCGCCGAATAGGATTCAAAGGACGCCAAACGACTCATCCGGCACTACATCGAGCACCCAGAAGACTGAGCGCTTGGCGGCCCCTGGAGTGGCCCCTACTCGGCGGCCTCGGCGGCGCCCTCGAGCATGCCGAAATCGCGCAGAATTTTTTCAAGCTGAGCGTGGTCCTCGCCCTCCAGCATGCGCAACGGCTTGCGGGGCGGTCCCATGTCGAGGCCGAGGATGTCGAGGCCGGTGTGGGCGACGCGCACGTGGCTTTTGTCGCACAGGAACCTCAAGAGCGGATAAAACTGGTCGAAGTATTGCCTGGCCGCCACCACGTCCTTCTTGTCAACCGCCAGGTCGAAGAGCTTGACGCACTGCGCCGGGCTTAAGGCACCCATGCCGCCGAACCAACCGTCGGCACCCGCCGAAAAGTGTTCGAGCGCCATGGAATCCCAGCCGCAGAACACGGTCATGACGTCGCCGGTGAGTTTCCGGATCTCGGTGACCCGGGTCAGATCCGCCGAGCTTTCCTTGCAATAGCGGACGTTGTCGAAGTCCTCGGTCAGCTTGGCCAAGGTTTCCGGCATGATGTCGGTGCCCGTCGTCCACGGGTTGTTGTAGACGCAGATGGGGATGCTGATGGCCTCGGAGATGGCGGCGTAATGAGCGTATACCTCGTCTGGCGTCAACGGCCAGTAGGTGATGGGCACGACGATGACGCCATCGGCGCCAACGCTTTCGGCATGTTTCGACAGACGCACCGCCGCAGTTGTCGTCATGGCGCCGGTTCCCGCTATCACGGGGACGCGGCCTCCCGTGTGCTCGACCGACACCTCGACGACCTGGCGGCTCTCATCCTCGCTCAAGGAACCGATCGAGCCTGTACTGCCGATGACCGCCATGCCGTGCACGCCCTGGCCGATCTGGTAATCCAGGTAGCGGCGCAGGCGATCGAGATCGATGGACTCGCCGTCGTCGGTGGTCGGGGTCGCGTTGAACGCAAAGAAACCCCTGAATTTCTTGGCTGTCATCACCTTCCTCCCCTTGCTTGCTTTCTGAGACATCACATGTTCGCACTTCGCCGGCCAAGAAAAAAGAAGCGGCTACGCGGCCTCGGCGCGGTGGGCGGCGACCAGGGCCTTCATGGTATGGAAGCGGAAATCTGGCGTCGCCTCGGGGGCGGGAGTGGTGCTGCTCTCACCGGCCGTCCCGTGGCGGTCGATCCAGCACGAGACGAGACCCAGTTCCTTGGCCGGCCCGTGATCGTGATAGAGGCTTTGCGCCGTATGCAGGATGTCCGCCTTGGCGACGCCCATGGCGCCCAGCTTGTCCAGCATGTAGTGGAAATTCCCGAGATCCGGCTTGTAGGAGCCGATGTCTTCGGCGGTGAAGACGGCGTCGAAGGCGACGCCCAACTTTTCGTTGGAACGGACGAAGGAGGCGCGGTCAATGTTCGACAGGATCACCAGCTTGTAGTGCTCCTTGAGATAGGCCAACGCCACGGGACTATCGGGAAAGGTCGGCCACTCACCGACCGAGGCACCGAAGGCCCGGGCATCGGCGTCCGACACCGCGACTCCAAAATCGGCGGCCATACCGCGCAGGGTCTCGGCCAGGATTTGCGGGTAAAGCATGGCCGGATTTACCTCCTGCACCCGATGTTCGTTGCGGTTGAAGGCGTCGAACAGGGCGGCCGGTGCGGCGTCCAGGCGGCTCGCCTCGGCCCAGGCACCGAGAGCCGTGCCCATTCCCGCCTCCCAATCGATGAGGGTGCCGTAGCAGTCGAAGGTAAGGGTCGTGAAGTCGCTGAGCTTCATTGGACCTCCGCCACGATGGGTGGGACCGACGTTCTTCCGGCGTTGCAATACTAGCATGCTCGGACGGGGGGGGGCTTGTTGCCCTGTTTTGGCCCGCGTGACCGGCTCGTGCATATGCCAGTGTCCTGGCTCAGAACTTCTCCCGCCACGGCCTGAGGTCAACTTCGTGGCTCCAGGCGCTACGATGTTGAGCATGGGTCCGATAGTAGGCCTCGGCGATGGCGTCGGGCGACAGCAGGCCGTCAGCGGCGGCGCGCTCGGGCGCCCCCTGGCGGGTGCGTTCGTTGTCGATTCCGCCGTCGATCACGAAGTGGGCGACGTGGATACCCAGCGGCCCCAGCTCGCGCGCCATGCTCTGGGCCAACGCCCGCAGACCGAACTTGCTGGCGGCGAAGGCGGCAAAACCGTTGCCGCCGCGCAGACTGGCCGTGGCGCCGGTGAAGAGGATCGAGCCCCGGCCCCGCGCAACCATGCACCGCGCCGCTTCGCGGCCGACGATCATGGCGCCCAGGCAGGACACCCGCCACGCCCCCTCGAACTCGGCGCTTTCCATGTTGAGAATACTTTTGACGACGCGCTGGCTGGCGTTGTAGATGGCCACCTCGAGGGGCCCCAGATCGGCTTCCACTTGCTCCATGAGTTGCACCACCGCCGACTCGTCGGTGCCGTCCACCACGTAGACGCGGGCGGTTCCGCCGGACGCCTCGATGCCCTCGGCAATGGGCGCCAGCTTGCCGGCGTCGCGCGCCGCCATGGCGACCTTGTGCCCGGCCTCAGCGAAACGGCGGCACAGGGACGCCCCCAGGCCGGACCCCACGCCCATGACCAGCACGCTCCCGGGCTCCTTCATCGGCTCTTTTCTTTCCCGTACCTGAACGACGGCTCCGGCGGACGCCGTCGCCAGCCTTCCCAGGGTCGATGAACGGGGCACTTGGCGTCAAGTCTCGTGACGGGTGGTATGGACATTGGGCGCCGGAAAGGTATTGATTGCCGGCAGATCGGGAGGCGCGTCGGGATGGACGTTCGGCACTACGACTGGTTGGCATTTCACGCCGGGCGGACACCCGGCAAACTGGCGCTCGTCGACCTCGAATCGGGCCGCCGGTTCACCTATGGCGAGTTCAACGGGCGGGCCGGGCGG